>Ga0209727_1002470_pt1 | contig 12898 bp, 8 predicted proteins | sample RifGroC1_FD_183995 | JGI IMG/M metagenome (GOLD analysis project Ga0209727, IMG submission 183995) | Groundwater microbial communities from Rifle, Colorado, USA - Groundwater C1 (SPAdes) (version 2) | ecosystem: Environmental > Aquatic > Deep subsurface > Groundwater | place: Rifle, Colorado...
ATGTCAAGTATACTATGTATATACTTTTGTAGATTTATAATAAACTTGTTTAATCTTTCCCCCGCCCGGAGGGTCCACAGAACATACGCTTAACCTGCAATCCGTAATTGGCGCGATTCTTGCGTAAACGAGCGTAGCGAGTAGCAAGAATCGTGACAATAGGATTGTCAGGTTGAAGCGATTGTTAGAGCTCTTTCTTTTCCTACATCAATTAATAATATTTGATATAGTTATATATAATCCAAATACAATGCATGCGATACTCCAATAATGTAATTTTATAAAGAAAAAAGTATGATTGGAGTAATCAATAATTACTTCTTTTCCTGTTTCCTTATCTATTAATACCTTAGCTTTTCGTTTTTGTAAATATTTACCTATAACCCAAATAAAAATTGATGATAAGTACAAGCCAAATGATTGAATTATATAATGATTAGTATAAAATCCTTTCCCTAGAAAAAAATCTATCACAATTTGAGTAACAATTAGTACAATAGCAGGAATTATGATTGCTAGAAAACCAAATCCGCTCCAAAATACCATGTAATCTCCTTATAATGAATAAATGAATTAATTGATGTAATTTCCATATAGATTTCATTTTCCTACTTTGTAATAATTATAATATTTACTTTTCATTTTTATTATTTATAACAATTTGGCTGAAAAATATACTTAAAACTTTTATAAATGTATATTGTTATAGTAATCCTATAAAAGGAAAAGTAAGATTATGCAAATCTGACTTTCTTACTCAAAATCTTTATCTTCACAATTCATTTTCGTACATTCCTCTTCACATGTGTTCTTTACAATTTGTCTTTATATATTCATCTGCGCCCGCAGGGTCGCTCTAACATTTGCTTAACCTGCGCCGCCCGTTCCGCGAAGCGGATTGGCGCGGTTTGTGCATAAACGAGCGTAGCGAGATGCACAAACCGTGACAAAGGGCAAGTCAGGTTGAAGCAGTTGTTAGGTTCTTGATCTTTCTTTAAAATACTCTACAAGCGAATCTAAAGAATCTGCAATATTATTCTTCATAAGTTCAATCGGATTATATTCTATGCTTCCAATATTATCCCTATACTTCTGTGCAAGTTTAATTAAATTGGATAAATCATCACGATACTCCAAATACACTTCACCGTTGCTGTATTTTTTCCCATAACGTTCCTCAAGTGCATATACAATCATCTCTTGATCTGCAATAGATAATGAACTCATCTCTCCAAAAAACTTATCAATATCAGCCAATTTTAAAAATGGCTTTCTATAATATTTGCTATTCCCATTAACATGAATTATTCCCTTGCAAAATTCTCGAATATCATCTTTCATTATATCAATATCTTGATCAATTTGTATTTCCGTTAATGCTTCTACATTCTCTTTAGTAACTTCAATTAATGCCTTTTTTATTTCAGCTGTTTCTGGTATGCCTTCAGAATACCCCCAGCCTCCATATGACATTGACAACACACCCCAATCATCGATAGGAATAATATTTTTCTTTTGCCGTTCAATAATCCCCAATACTCTTGAGGCTATTTCATCTATATTCTTTGGAATTAATTTCCATTTTGAATAAATAGCCATTATATTGAAATAATGCAATATTTCACCAGGATGTATATATTTCCCTTCATCCATTTCAGTGTCAATAATACTAATCAATTGCATAAACTGTTCTTTATTTAATTCTCGCCATGTATTTAGTAAAATAAATAAATTCTTTGGCTCCTCTTTGCTATTAATTGTGTTTTCAACTTTATATTCGGAAGTAAGATATTCTTCATCATAATTCCCTTCAAATATTATATTTTTCCAACAATGCGATAAAGGAACATATCTATCATAAAAGCTATAAAAGTAATTACTCTTTTCATCTTTCAATTTTTCTATGTATTTAACTATATTGATACGATATTTAAGAAAGGCAATGATAGCATCATCTACAGTATCTTTGGTAGTTAACAAGCCTAAGCTTTTTTGAATGTATAGGGCTAAAAATATTCTTATTATATCTTGCTTATGTTCATCTTTTATTTTTTCATCTATACCATTAATAAGTATTCGGAGATTGAATATTGATTGTCGAATTGTTCTCAAATTATTGCATTCTAATATATTAATAACTTCCAATACAATGTCTTTTATTTCTTTACTTGAATCGGATGATATTGGAATTTCGGAAAGGAAACAATCTAGAGCATTAGAAACATCAGGTTCAATTTGGAATTCTAAACCTATTGTTTTCTCTTTAATCTTGTTGAATTTATCCTTTATTTTTTCATCTTCTTTTGCGATTTGCTCTTCATTCCCTACAAAGATAACTTTGCAATCTGATTGATTGACAATTTCTGAAAAATATCCAAATATTTGCCCTGGATCTAGAAAAGCTCGTTCAAAATCATCAACAATAATCAGCTTTTTGTTTATTCCACTTAATTTTATATCGCTTTTCCCAGTTGGTAATCCTCCAAATGAAATACTCCCATCACTTTTACCATCACTATTAATATCAAAATTTGCTCCAATTTTTAGAGCAGTCCTAACTATTGTCCCGGCTAATTGCATCCCTTTTGATGATAGAATCGGATGAATGGCTTGGAATATCTTAGTATCAATTTCTGTCTGGCTACAAATACCGAATAGACTTATGTATATGATTTCACTACTCTTAACAATGGAATCATCATTCGAAAAAGATTCTACTAGTTTATTAACAAAATGTGTTTTTCCAGTTCCCCATTCGCCCTTTATAAAAATTGCGAACTGAGGATTCTCAGTTGATTCTATAAATTCTTTACAATAATGGTAAATACTTTCATTCATATTTTCCTCCAATGAACCTAACATTTGGTTAACCTGCAATTCCGGCCCGAAGGGCTTGGCGTGGTTTGTGCCGAGCGAAGCGACAAGCACAAACCATGACAACAGGAATTGTCAGGTTGAACCAGTTGTTAGCCGTCTTTTGGTTATAGAACATTTCAGCAGAGTAAGAAAGAGATCGTTAGTTCGCTTAATAGGCTAAAAAGCATCTACCGATCTCAGATATGTCTTTATCTTATTTTTTGTCGCTAAGCTAGTATCAGAATAACCATAGATTAATACTAACTCAAATAAAAGGAAATAATTATATGCAAGTTTATCACCGTCTCTAGTGATAGTTGAATCAAACAGTCGTTTTAAATTATATGTAATTTGAGTAGAATTAAACAGGAATGGAGGGGATTCATTTAACATACCATATCCGTTACAGTAAATTGATGTGGCTATTCTGGCCAAATCCATCACAATTGGTCCTATTCGAGATCTTGCCAAGTCAATTAAGAGATCTTCTTTTCCAAACATAATATTTTTGAGATGTAAATCGCCATGTATCCAACCTGTAGATACTTCTAGGAGGGAATGTAAATTAGCAAAATTATCTGCAGATTTGTTTTCAAAAACGATTTTGAATATATTCGTTAGTCTTATATTTCTAATCGGTTCTATAGAATTTCTAAGATGTAAGTTATTAGAGTATTCTTCAATTAGGAGACTTTTAATCGTTCGATTGTCATATCCTATCTTGTTTCTTGAGTAGATATTCAATAACAAATTGCTTATTTTTGAGAATGACGTTTCTAGCTTTTCTTCTTTTTCAAAAAAAGTAAATGCTAATTCCATATTACTTGCAAATTGATAAACAATTGCAGCAGTATTCTCACTTTTTGCCACATTATCCCAAAGAAGAGGAATTGTTTTAGCAAAATCTACACCACTAATGAAAAATTGTTTATGATTATAAACCTCTTCATTCAGTTTATACGCGTTATCTGAAAACTTTATGAACCAATTACCTTCGATAGGTCTATCTTTGTACTTTGACATTGCCTTTATTCGAAAGGGGAGTGCACCTGAAAAACCACTAAAAAGTTTCTCTATTGCAACACAATCGGAGAAAAAAAATAAATCATTGATAACACTTTTCCATCCAGAAAAATATTCATCTAATCCTTTTAATATTTCTGAATCTATTCTAATTTCAATATCTTTTTTCTGATAATCTTGATTGAATAGACTTTTTTTTCTGATGATGCTTGCACTCTCAATTATAAGATCCCAGAGTTTTTTATTCATTGAGTTGCTTTGAAATAGCTTCCTTTGAATGTGTCCATCAAATCCGAAGCTACCTGCGACAGAAACAAAGTATTCAGTTTCTTCGCTAAATAGTCTTGAGTATGCAATAACTGGTAGCCATGGTGATTTTTTTCGAAGATAGGGCAATACAATAGTGCCACCTGAAAGATGTTCTGGCTGATAATCATATGATCGTTTGGCGCCATATAACTCCAGATCGATTAAAGCTAGATGGTATTTATTAAGTTCCGATCCTTTTGGCAATCTATCAACAATTGGATAAGAACTACCTTCTTGAATCTGAAAAAAATCAATAGTAGCCTCAACCCCTATTGATTTTAATTGTGTAATTATCTCTTTATAAGTGCTTTCATGGTCATCAACGAGAAGGATATTCATTATTTACCTCCATATTGTTTTACAGCTACGAATCCCAAGCAGATCGATTTCTTATTAACAGATTTGTCATATTCAACATCGAAATCTATATTGTACGCCTTAGAGAAACTCTTAATAACCTTTATTCCCTTCTCGCTACTTTCATCAATAGCTTCTGGAATATTATCTTCAAAAATAAGGTAAACTTTATCATTTAGAGCATATGTTTTTATGGTTGATTCTACATCATGGTTGTTATTATGTTCTCTCCAATTCTTGAGGATTTCTAACAGTACAACTCTAAATTGTTCTTCATTACAAACGACATTGTCAATTTGATAATCTAAAGATTTTGCTAATAATATAGTACATCTATCTTCTGTATTGTATTTTTCTTCAGAGAAGGCCTTATTAATAAGCCCGCAGATATTAACATTTAGCATTGATATATTATTTGCAAGAGAACTTCGGACTGTATTTAAGTTTCCAGCATATTTCAATAATAGATCATTTTGCTTTACGGTCATTTGTTCGACAGCTATATATCTAGCCATAATTCCGTCTAGATATGATATTTGTTTGTAAATTGCAGGTTCATATCTTGAAAAATCTTTCCAATAGGATGATGAATATAATTCTGATATTAATGGCGAAATATCATTATTCCAACCAGTTGTCACTTTTGTTGCGTTATCATATATTGAACCTGCTTCAATATCTATTGCAAGCATACTCTCAAGATTTAGAGCAAAAACGCTACTTTCAACTAATTGTTCCCATATTCTAATCAATATATTTATATTACTATGTTTCTTTTCTTGATTATCGCGAATAATTTGTTCTGTTTCCAGTAACATAACATCCAAGTCATTGCACCCCAGATTACGAAGCTCATAATGTAAATCAATTGTGCCTAATGGTAGAGCGTTTTGATATAAACAACCAATTAAAATAGACTCAAAATCTATTCGTGAAGAATAGAAACGTAACAATAGTGAATATGAATAATTTAGAAACTTTTCAGGAGCTAGAATAATTAATGAGCCAATTACTCTATTAATCGCGAACGGTGGTTTGGAGTCTGCGATTATGGAATAAACTCTCAGTATAATACGTTGAAAAGTATTTTTTTGTATATGTTCTTTAATATTCAATATATATGGATCATTACTAAATCGTTCCATAGATATAACTTCAAGAAACAGATCAATTCCTTCTTCTGTCAAACTATTATGCAATTGACGTTTATACTCAATATCATATTTTGAAAGATTATATAGTTCCCTTATTTTTGCTAAATTAATCGTTTTTTCAGAAAATTCGTTTTCTATAACTTGAATCGCGAGAGTATCAGCCATATCAATTGGTTTTAGTAGCTTTTCTTTATTATACAGTGCGTTCAATATATTTGATTCTTTTCCAATGCTGTTGCTTGCCAAAGTTTGTAGTCTATGCAACAGGTTTATCTCTGTACATACAGGACAATTCTCTTTAATGCTGCCAAATGAAGGTATTTGTAATTGTGTAAACGCTCCAAATCTAAATGGTATTCCAGAATATTCATTGATTTTGGACATGAAAGTCAAATGTTCAGGTTCCATACGTGAGAAAAAACTTAACAACAACATCCGTTTGGGGGAAAGTCTTGAAACATATTCAATAGCTTTGCGAGCTTTATCACCCGAATCCGATGCTGGAATAAAGATTATGGCATTAATATTAGATTTTTCATCTTTTTCTATTGGCAATACATTAACTTCCTCTTTTCCTATATTAACGATAGAATTCACTTTTGGATCAATTTGCAACTCAACGCATAGTATTCTAAAAGTGTTTTGTGGATCAAAAAAGAAGAAATCATATTTGTCTTCTTTACCTTTAAAATAAAAATGGCATTGCTCAATAATCCAATTTTTCAGTGGTTGAACGACATACTTTAAAAGTATATCAAAATTAATATAATAAATGTAATGTTTCTTTTCCAACAAACAATGACCGAGGAAAAAGGATCTTGTATTTATTAAATCATTATCATGAAGGAAGCTTTCCTCTCTCTCAATAATTCTTCGGCGCAAAAGTACCGTTGGCGAATTCAATGTTCTATTTATTGGTACATATTCTTCAATCCCAATATCCCTTCTGTTTTTTTTAATAATATTTGATATATCATCATATCTAATAATTGGGGAATAGATTAAGGACTTAAGGTTAATTATTTTATCTTTTTCTCCTATGGTATAGGTCAATCCACCAATTGGGTTTCTTTCTTGGCGCGCGTCAATTACAGTAAATAAGTATGTAATACTTAAATGAGATAATGTTGATAATAGCTCGCGCATTGTGTTAGCACGACAAATAACATCAGTAACTATTATTCCTTTCTTATTAATTAATTTAAGTGTAGGGGCTAATGAAGACGGTTGCTCAGAAGGATATTGGAATAAAATCACTTCTATTTCTTTTTTGTTGGAATTTAAATATGTTTTTGCTAATTCTATTGACCTTAATAAATAATCTCTAGTTACAAGAACATAATCACAATTATCTTCAATATTATTACAAAACCATAGACTAAATAGGGTTTCAAAAGCTTTATATTCTGTCGCTTTTCGAACCTCATAGAATAGTTTGGTAAAGTATCCTTCTTCAAAAAAGAATGGTCCATTGGCATGTTTTACTTCTGTTGACTCCAGGAGTTCTGAGAGTTCTTCTTTTATCTGGGCACTATTTTTATAGCAAATATCTTGATACAGTTCTTCTGTTAATTCAGTTTCCAGGGAATCATCAAAAACATTAATTAATTGTTTGCTAACACCGTTTCCAATTAATATTGGAAAGTGACATAAAGATAATTCCTTCAACCTTTGGATCATTTCGTAATCGTCTTTTAATGAATTAAATATTTCCGGCCATAATATGAATATTTGTGCGCTACTTCCTTGCAAGAATATCCCTAAGAGAAATACATGCATGGTTCTTAGGCTCTCAAAGGAGTGGAATACTGTAATGACAATTGCGTTTTTATTATTTTCCCTGTTTAATATTTCGGAGAACACTTTTTGCATCGCAGACGATATATTCTGGTCTGTTTTATAAATATTACTAAAAGAAATAAAAGATATTTCATTGTAATTTCTTATTTGGTTTTCTTGTTTTCGCGTTATAGAGACATTAGCGTTGTGTGTCTTTAGTGGAATCCTGAGGAGAAAATGTGTACCGGGCGTTAAGATTTTACTTTTTGACAGGCGTTCTATTCTTAATAGATTTGTATCAGAAAAGTCAAATAGTAATCCACACTCTGGGACACAAACAGCAAATTGCCCCATGTATTTTCGTGCAGTGTTTAGTACTGTATGTAAACCCGTGCCAATCGAAGATATCGGGAAGTTATCATTATCTATAATCCTCTTTATGCGATCAATACGTGCATCAATATTGCTTGTTGAAGCGAATTCAAAAGAATAGAGTAAAATACGTTCATATTCATTAATGTTGAAATTAGTTTTATATGTTGGTATATATTTTTCTGGTGTGTATTTCTTTATTTTTTTAACAATTCCCTCACCGAGGTCGCCAATAAGCATATCAACATAAACCGTTCCCGCCTCATATGGAGAGAAAAAAGTAGTGTAGGTTGATCCCGATGATACATGAAAGGAAATACTAAAATGAGGAAATCTTTTCTCTCCATGATTAATTGCATTTTCACTTAATTCACTGATAATGCACTTTTGGCACTCTTCTACTATTCTTTCCTGTTCAATAGAAATACTTGAAGAAATAATCCCTTCAAAAGTTTTCCAGATGTTACCTATACTATCTATTGTCGAATCAAAACTCACTAAAGGAATTCCATCTGGTGCGTATTGAGTTGGTGATCCATTTCTTTTAATACTTATATTGGAAGAATTTTGTTCGATGTATCGTATGAACCCAAGGTCAAAAAATTCCTTCCTTAATCTGTTACTAATTTTACTCCCCTCAGGAAGAATAATTGTAACTTTTTTTTTGTTATTATCTCTTGATGAAATGGTAATGATCCAGGACAGGAATAACGATATAGAGAACAAATCCATCCCTTCTAGATGATTTAAATTAAATAATACTTCATTACTTTTTAATGATATTGTATAATAATCCGATAACAGATCGGTAATGATTGTTGGACTTATTAATGATGGGAAAGTAATATGTAACTCATTGTTTTTCATAGGTTACCCTTTAGTGATAAATTATTGCACTGATAAACATGAGCCATTTGTTTGAGTTTCTAGGCTATTGATAACTCAAGTGATGCAATTGTATATATGGAATTAGAGGTAAAGAAATCAATTATTCTAGAACGTATTGTTGTAAATTAATTAAATTCTATAAATTAAGATATTAGCGCCCGCAGGGTCCGGCTAACATTTGCTTAACCTGCAATACCGTGCCCGAAGGGCTTGGCGCGGTTTGTGCGTAAGCGAGCGAAGCGAGTAGCACAAACCGTGACAAAGGAATTGTCAGGTTGAAGCAGTTGTTAGGTTTCTTATTTTTATGTAGAATTCTGTATCCTTTATATCTATGCTTCAATTCCCAGTTTCTTCATTTCATACCATTATTCTTGCTTCAATATCTTCCATAATTAATATTATTTTTAGAAGCAAGACTTACTTATGGATCAATCATGTAGTATTATGTCCTTAATTTTTTCCTTTTGAATATCAAATTCCTGCCCAGTAGCTAGTTTTATTCTAAATATCTGTAGTGAAACCACACCACTAAGCTTATCACCAGACCGCAGTAACACCATTTCGATGTTCTGTCCTGACCCCTCCAAGATAATCCTTTCCACCTGGTCTCTTTGGAAAGATAATTCAGCATAGCTTGTTTTAATTGTGATTTTGTTGAATTGAAGTCGTCCGCTGATCGCATCTCCATTTTTAAGTAATATACGATCTTCAGGTTCAACATTCTTTTTTTGTTGAGCGGGACTAGATGAGACTTGCCTCTCAGCATATCCTGGCACATGGAGACCAAGCATCCATTGCTGGAAATTCAGAGTCCACCTAGCCTTGTCAGCCCCTGAAGGCCACATGCTTCCAAAGAACGCAAAATAAATACTTCCTTGGCCGTATGGAACTCTGCCCGCTATAACCCCACTTTTGGTGGATGCAATCACTTCAGTATCTGCTGGATATTTCGAAATGATAGATGTTTGGAAACGGGACCTATCGCTCATTTCAAAATGAATATCTAGAACATCAGTGTTGACCATATGTCTGCTCAGGGAGCATTGTTGTAGATAGATACTACTAAATTCAACAGCATCAGAAAATAAACTAGTATATGACCTACCTTCAGATTCGCCCCATAATAGAATCTTGTGACCGTCAATTACCCATTTTTTTATAATATCCACTTGAACGCTTGATATTTTACTTACATCCATATCAAAAGAATATACATCCCCGCCTAGATCAGGTGTTGAACGCAAAGAGAAAATCATGGCTTGAGTGATTCTTACAACAACAGGACGCTGTTTAGATACAACTCCCGGATCATATTGCGAAAGTATTTCTGGTGGAATTGTTTCGTCATACTCGTCAGCGTAGATCATAGTACTAACTGATAGGATCATCATGAATGAGAGGCCGATTGAAACAGAATGAGACATATTCACCTCCTGTACTAGTTAATCATAGCCACCTATATAAAAAGATGCCAATAATGATGATAGAGAATGAGTATAGAGTAATTGTTTTTAATAATTCTCTCTCATTATTGATAAAGGCTTTCTAATCTATCTCCTGTCCAACCGTTACTCCTTGACAAGTAGCTTTATTAACTTACTTCATTTTTGATAACACAGCAGATTGCAGAAAAAATCGAACAAACATAAAAAAAAACTATCATAGTACCGAATTAACTATTTCTGGTTAATATTATGTCACTATATTTCTAGGTCATTATTTTCAATTAACAACATATAATCATCAAATATCATCGCGCGCGAAGCGCGTCAACCTAACATTTGCTTAACCTGCAATCCGTAATTGGCGCGATTCTTGCGTAAACGAGCGTAGCGAGTAGCAAGAATCGTGACAATAGGATTGTCAGGTTGAAGCAGTTGTTAGGTGCTATTTCTTAATGATTGCCATAATATGTGAACTCATACCTATTAGACTTTTTTCTTCTTCTGTTTCTTCTATTTTTTTCAATAAGTATTCTTTATATTTGTTATCATTCATCTTTATTTCAAGTTTATCTATTATAGCTGAAAAACCTTCAATACCTATTATTTTATCAACCTTATTACCTGCTTCAATTATTTCAGAATTAATATCATTAAGTGAATGAAAATAGGTATCCATAAAATAACAGGGCTTTCCTGTATTATTTATATGATTTCCACTAATTAAGTCATTATTTAAAATTGAAACAAACTGGTCATCTTGAATATAATCATTTTTAAAACCATCAATTAACGAAGCAAATTTTGAAATATATGATATAAAAATATACCCGCCTTTTTTGATTACCCGAGATGCCTCATGAATTGCTTTGATTCTAGAACTTTTTTCAAGGAGATGATAAAGCGGTCCAAATAACAACGCGTAATCAAAAGTATTATCTTCATATGATAAATTGGTTGCGTTACCAATTTCAATTTTATTTAGTTTTATTTCTGATTTTTTATTTTTTTCATTTGCAATATTTATATGTCTCGGAACAAAATCAAGTAGATTAACTTCATAACCTTTTTCAGCTAACCAAAATGAATATATTCCAGTCCCACCACCAATATCAATTATTTTCTGCTTTTTGGAATCCAAATATCTTTCAATAATTAATTGTGTTCTAATTCGTTCTATTGAATGTTTTTCTGAAAGTCGATTATTTTCGTTATAATCATCATAATATTCAATAATATTTTCCATTTTTTCCTCCGCCCGAAGGGTCAACCTAACATTTGCTTAACCTGCAATTCCGGCCCGAAGGGCTTGGCTGGCGCGGTTTGTGCGCAAACGAGCGAAGCGAGTAGCACAAACCGTGACAAAGGGCAAGTCAGGTTGAAGCAGTTGTTAGGTTTCTTGAATTCCTTATTTTTGTATTTTCAATACTTTCATTATACCATACTACTTGTATTCCATTTTCATTAAATTTACTCTCAATTTTATTCAATAATTGTACATCGTTGGGTATTTTAGGGAAAATTATACCAGGACAAACATCTTTCTGTTCGTTTTGAATATATACAGCAATATATGACCAAATTTGATTTATATGCCTATTTATATTTTTATTAATGTTTTTTTTCTTAACTCTCTCCCAATCTGTATTCTTAATCTCAATAATTGATACATAGTCATCAATATCTTCTATTAAGAGATCCATCCTTCCATTTTTTCCACATAATCGTTTAATGGTTTTTTCGCGATTTGGTTTTCCATCTTTAATATCAAGTAGCCACTCATTCTGAACTTTTAGATGGAATCTTTTTCCTTCTTTTAATGAAGATGGTTCAGCACTCATTTTGCCTATTCTACTTTTATGAAATCAATCTTATATTCTCGATCTTTCATACGTGCTTGAAATATTTCAATATTTTTATGCTTACAAATATCAATAATTTCAGTGTACTTGGTTTTTTCTAATTCTGCTTTGCATCCTATATACAAAGCCATAAGCTTTGCGTCACATTGTATATTCTTATTGCTTTCTTTTGTGATATACCGCCATTCTTTCTCATAAGTCCATATATCTGATTTATTTCCAAACTTTACTCTGGCGACTTCTTTCTCTGATTGATGTTCATAATCATATTCAGGTAAATAGCTAGAATAATTAATTGGAAAACAAGTTTCTGTATTGGAAAAAATACCACCTTCTTTCCTTTCCCATTCAATACAAAAGCCTTTATGCTTTTCTCCGTAATGGCTCCACATCAATAGACTATTTTTGTCTGTCGTCATTGCATATAATCCATAATCCCGAAATACAAAATACTCGAAATCATCACCGTATTTTTTATATAAATCATTAAATAATACATGTTTTTCAATATTGATATTATTTATTGTCTGTATAACCGTTTGTGCTTCGGCGAATACAGGCATCTTATAGGATTCAATTTCTTTTATTATTTTTTTTGCAGGTTTCTTAGTAAAATACAATTTTGAATCAAAAGGATCATTTAATTTATCAGGAGTTGGGCAATATATTGTATTTTCCGAAAGAGTAGATCTAATATATTCAGATGATACATACTTGTATAAACTATTCACTGATGAATATTGGATAATATTTCTCCTTTCTCCCGCCCGGAGGGTCAACCTAACATGCGCTTAACCGGCAAGCCTGTCCCGCGAAGCGGGTTGGCGCGGTTTGTGCGTTGGCGAGCGAAGCGAGT
>Ga0209727_1002478_pt1 | contig 12839 bp, 13 predicted proteins | sample RifGroC1_FD_183995 | JGI IMG/M metagenome (GOLD analysis project Ga0209727, IMG submission 183995) | Groundwater microbial communities from Rifle, Colorado, USA - Groundwater C1 (SPAdes) (version 2) | ecosystem: Environmental > Aquatic > Deep subsurface > Groundwater | place: Rifle, Colorado...
GTGACGTGGTTTTCGTCGATGGGGAGATTAAGGCCCAATTTTTTGTTCAGTTTGTAGCGGCCGACCAAACCGAGGTCATAGCGACGGCGATCAAAGAACATCTGATGAAAAAGATTTTTAGCGTTTTCGATAACGGCCGGTTCGCCGGGGCGGATTTTGTCATAGAATTCGAGGAGGGCTTCGTTAGTGGTTTTACTGGTATCCTTGAGAAGAGTGGTTTCAATATATTGGTGATCGGCGTCGGTATCGAGATCTTTGAAGAGATTTCTGATCTCGTCATCGTTTTCGTAACCGAGGGCGCGGAGCAAAGTGGTGGCGGAAATTTTCCGATGACGGTCGATCCTCACCGAAATATGGTCGTTGCGGCTGACGATGAATTCCAACCAAGACCCGCGGAAGAGAGGGCGAATTTCGGCGGTGTGGAGGAAACGACCGGAGTTGGGGTCGAGTTCGCGGGTAAAAAAAACGCCCGGAGAACGGACGAGTTGATTAACGACGACACGCTCGACACCGTTGATGATGAAAGTGCCAACAGAGGTCATCAGGGGAATATCGCCCAAAAATATTTCCTGTTCTTGAATGGCTTTTGTTTGGAGATTGGTGAGTTTGGCGGTGACTTTGAGGGGAGCTTCGAAGTTAACTCCCTTTTCCATCGCCTCTTTGGGAGAAAGTTTCGGCTTGCCCAGATGATGGTCGGAAAATTCGAGCTGGAAAAACTTGCCGGTAAAATCTTTAATTGGATTTAGTTCCTGGAGAGATAGACGGATGCCGTTTATCAAAAAATCTTTGTACGAATCGACCTGGATTTGGGTGAGATCAATCTCAGGTAATTTTTTGTGGGTTTTACCCCAGTTTTCGCGAAGCGCTCTCTTTGACATCCTTTTGGCTTTGATTAAGGCAACCGTTAATGACAATGAAACGAGGCGTCAATAGACGAGAAAAACCTGGCTTGCGGCGATGCCAGCCAGATTAATTGACTGTTGCTGATGATATCAGATACAAACTAGCCTTGTCAACAGTCAAGTTTTGACCTTAACAGTCCTTTTTGAGATAAGTACAGACATTTTGGTTATGTTCTTCGATGGAACTGGCATAGTGAATTTTTCCTTCCAAGTCGTGGAGGTAAAACCAATACTGACTCTCCTTGGGCTTGGCGGCGGCCTCCAAACTAACGCGGCCGGGGTTACCGATTGGGCCGGGAGGAAGGCCGGGGGTGGTGTAGGTGTTGTAAGGAGAAACAATCTTTAAATCAGCCGGTGTTAGCGACTTGGGCCACCAGTCACAGATACGGATGCGACAGCGGGAAGTCGAGAGGGCATATTGAACGGCGGCGTCGACCTGAAGCGGCCACTTGTTGGCGAGGCGCTTGGTCATAATTCCAGCGACCACGGGGCGTTCACCGTCTTCCCCGGCTTCCCTTTCGACCAAAGAGGCGAGGATGACGACCTGGTTGAGTTTTTCCGGGCTGATACCGATTTCGGTTACGATTTTATTGAAGCGGTTGGTCATTTTCTCGATCACTTCGCCGGTGGTGATGTTTTCCCCCAGAGCATAGGTGTCCGGAAAGAGACGACCCTCGAGTTTGGCTGTCTGACGAATAAACTCGTCCGGGTCAAAGCGATGTTTGGTTTTGGTTTCGATCAGTCTATCGATAATCAAATTGGCGACCTCTTCGCGACGTAAGCCTTCCGGGATAGTAACCCAGGCTTGTTTGGTGCTGGCTTTGGTCAGACTTTCCGCAATTTCGGCTGTGCTTTGACTGGGAGAGAGAAAAAAGTAACCGGCCTGAATTTTTTTGGCAATGTTCCGGCGAAAGACGGTGAGTTTAAAGACGGTACGGGAACGGATGAGTTTAGCTTCGCTTAGGGCGTTGGCAATTTGGTCGACGCCCTGACCGGAGGTGACCAAAAACTCAACTTTGCCGGTGTCGTTATTGTTGACCGGCTGGCCAAAAAGTGAAACGATCATAACGGCGATGATGCCGAGGGTAAGAACGAGGGAAACAAAATAACGCATTCTTTAGACTTCCTCAAATAAAGCGCGCCGGTAAGACTTGTTTGTCTGGTTGAACATGAAGATCCGGCCGCATTTGCAGGTAACTTTGTCGTGGTCCTTGATTTTACTTTTCTCAACCTGGCCGTTTTTGAGCGAGCTGCCACAACCGACACATTGACCTTTGGAAAGTAACCAAGCCTGGACGGGGGCGATGATGTTTTTGAACATAGTTAGGCTATTGTAACAAATCTAATTGATAATGCCACTCACTTTTTCAAGGGTGTGTTCGGAGATGGTTTCGTTTTCCCCAAACATAAAACTGGCTCGAACAAATGATCCAGTAAAAACTTTTGGCATCCAGAGAATGTCGTCAGGCCACATTTCCTCGAAGGGAAGCTCCAAAATTTTGAACCATTTGGGTTTCATCTCTTCGGTCTCAGTGGGTTCGCCGGTCCATTTGTCAGTTTTATAAACTATCACCTGTTGGTTCCAATTTCTGTCAACTGGTACGAGGGGGAAATAAAAGTTTAATTCGGCAACCCGGGTGATATTTGTTGCTTTGACACCTATTTCTTCTTCGGCTTCCCTGATGGCAGCGTCTCTAATATCTTCATCCGGGTTTGGTTTGCCACCAACCCCGTTCCACTTGCCTACCCCAAAGCCTCGTTTTTTCATGGCAAGCAAGACTTCGTCCCCTCTAATAAGAAGGAGAATTGTCGCTTGCCTTAAAGGCTTGGTAATACTTTTTTCGTATTCTTTAAGTTTGTTCATAACTTGTTTAGAAATCCATCTCCTCTGAGGATTTGGAGTACTAGAGATAATGCTTCTGGCGTTAACTCAGGAGGAGGACTCTCTTGCAGTTCGTTGGCTAGCTGGCGATAATCTTCCTCTTGAGGAAAAGGAGTTTCAGATAAAAGTCCTTCCAGCGATGGCAAAATCAGGGCGGTTCCTAAAGTAGGTTTTTCTGGCATTGGGTGATTCTATTGCTGTTGGTCGAGATAGTCCTGCAAAATTAAGGCGGCGGCGGCGGCGTGGTTGCCTTCTTGGCGCCTGTGTTTGGGCACGCCGCCTTCGACCATTTTTTTGGCGGCCTCTTGGCTACTTAGGTCTTCAGGGTGAAGGATGATTTTGCCGGTAAAGAAGCGACTAATTTCGTCCTTCAAAGCCGTAGCCAGATCGCGAACGAGGCCCGAGTTTGGCTCCCCGATAATCAATTCGTCGGGGTGATACTTTTCGATCAAAGGTTTGATTTGATTAATTAAATTGTGGGCCTCGATGGTAGTCAGCGGCTGGGCCAATTTTCCTTCGTGACTGATGGCGACGCCAATCTTACTTAGGCCCGGATCGAGAGCGAGATAAATCATGGTGGGTTAGGTTTTTATTAATTCGGCTTCGACGACGAGACGGCGGAGCTTGGTTCCGGGGGGGACGCAAGTAATTAGTTTAAGCGTCTTTTGATTATAGTCCTGCTTCAAAACCCAGGTATCATTCGGCTTGACTTCGTACATTCGGTTGACGCGATAAGTATATTTGACGCCAGCATAGTCGATGAAAATATCGGCGCCGATTTTGATAGTCGGCAGGGTGGAAAAAATGGTCAGGTAGTTGCCGGCGTTAAAAAACTGAGGCAGAGTAGAGTGGCCGAAAATGACGGGTGCACCAGCTTCCCCGGGGAAAGAAGTTTTTTGGTACTGAATTAGGCTTTTGGATAGGTCATCAGTATCCGAACGAACTTTCGCTTGTTTAATACCCAAGGAGGGAATGGTGAGGATATATTCGTCGGCGATGGTTTTTTGTGGCAGACGACTCCCGGACTCCCCGTTGAGGTCGATAAATTGAGACTCGCGTTCGGGAATGACCGGTGGCTGGCCATCGACTGGGGAGAAAGTAAACCAGTTGCTGGCTTTGGTGTAGTCAATATCGGCGACCAAGGTGGGGCCGGAATCTGACTGCCCACCGGTTTCGCTGCCGAAAGCTTCATAAGTAATCGGAGAAAGCAAGGAAGAACTGACTTCTTGGCGACTAAGAAGCACGGCTAGTTGGTAGCTGCCAATAGGCCAGACGACCGAGGCGACCATGCCCAAACCAAGAGAAGAGATTAAGGTCGGAAGAATACGCAAATGGCGGGGAATCGTTTTACCCGGTGAAGGCACCTGGTCGGTGGCTTTCTGATAGGAATAAAGCATAGTTACTCGGTGATGACGGTAAAGACAAAATGTTTGGCGTTTAGGGGAAGGAAAGAATTGAGGAGGGGAATATTGGGATAGATTTCAACGGTGGCACTGGCGAAACCGGGGACTGTTTGGAGTAGGTCTTTGAGGACAGTGACGCGCTTGCCCTTTGTTTCCCCGGCTAGTTTTTCGCCGCTTAACTCCGGCAGGAGGACGGCAGAAACGTTGGCTTTGGTGGTAAAAGTGTCATTGCTACCGGGGACGGGGTCGGTCAGGCTGACTTGGGTATGCTCGGCGGCTAGAACCTGACCGGGGTTGGCGCCTTGAAGGACTTTTTCCTCAACCTGACTAAGCAGTTGTTTACGGCTATAAACCAAGACGGGCAGATCGGCGGCTAGATCGAGATTTAGGGTCGTGGCTTCTTCGCCAACGGCGCGATCAAAATTTTTGGTATTGAATTTTAGCGGGCCGACGGCAAGAGAGCGGTTGTCGGGGTCCTCCTTCTTTAACTGATCGTCGATGGCGGCCTTGATCTTTTCGCTAACAGCGGCCAATAGTTTTTCCTGGTCTTCTTTAGCGACTGCTTTGACGGTCCGAGAAGTTCCCCCAGCAAAAGCTGAGCTGGAACGAGCCAGTAAAGATAATTGGGGGTAGGTATCAACCGTGAACAGCGTTCCCTTGTCTAGATTATGCTCGGCCCCGATCCTGGTGGCGGCAACATTCGCGACTGTACTACCGGGCGGTCGATTGCCCTTGTCATCGATGACGCCGCTGGAACTAGCAATGGTAACAGCACCGTCAAGGGTGAAGTTGAGGTTGCCGGAAATAATTTTAGTGCCGGTCTTTAGACTAATTGGTTGACTAGCGTAGTTAAAGAGATCCACTTTCCCAGTCGCCTTCTCACCAACGACCGCTTCGCCGGTCGTTGACAGACTATCCGAGGCCTTGGCGGAAATAGTCTTTTTGGTAGCGGGGACGGTCAAGAGATCAGCGACCGGGTTAGTGCCAATCGCTATATCAATGACTTGATCCCGACGCGCCGGGGAAACGGCGAGGGTAATTTTGACCCGGCCCTGGAGAAAGTAGTAGGCGGTTATTGAAAGAGTAAGAAGAACCAGTAGAACAAGGGGTGCAAATAACAAGGCGCGGGGAGAAAAATTAAGGGCGGGTAGCCTTGGCCGAGGCAAGGACAGCTGGCCGAGACGAAGTTTCCCGAATTTGGAAAGCAAACCGGTTTTTGGGGTTGGTTCTTCGGCTAAGGTTTCAGTGGTTTCAGAGGGTGCTTCTTCTTCACCCTCGAGCTTGAAACCGAGAGAGGAAAAATCACTAGTGACGCTTTCGACGGCGCTATCTTGGGCCGGCTCGGCTTGGGGTTGATTTTCCTCGGCAATCTCGATACCCAAAGATTTGGCGGCTTCAGCGCCCCCGGAAAGGGCGATGGCGCGGATGGAAAAGTCGATGGGAAGGACCTGAACCTTCGGGATATGAATAAAGGGCAACTTTTCCGTCCAGGGATAGCTAACAATCTGCTGTTCTTCATCCGAGAGGTCGGAGCCATTGGTCAAAATAAAACGAGCGGGAAGTTTCTCGGCGTCGAAACGGGCCAGGCCCTCCTCAACGTCACGGGCCAGATCGTCGGAACGACCAACTTCTTCGATTGCCTGCTTTTCGCCAATATTGACAAGGGTAACGATGACTTTACTGGGATAAATTTCAAGTAAGATCGCCGTCGGTGGAATTCCCTCTTGTTCCTTCAGGTGACGGATGACGGCCTCGGTGATGGTGACGACGCCAATAGGCCTGATGGCTAGGTCGTCTTTTAGCCGCTTGATTACTTTTTGCTTGGTGGGATGAACTTTGTTATCGACCAACCAAGACTCGGGCAGTCCCAGAATAACCCGGTCAGGCTGGCTATCGAGTCCTTTGATCGCTTCGGTTAAGGAAGCGTCGGTGCCGTTGATGAGTGAGTCTTCTGAATCCCAAAGTTCGTAACTACCGAGAGAAACGATCGAGGCCTTTTCGTCTTCAACTTGCCAGACGGCTGTTTTGATGAGCGACTCGTGGATTTCGATGGCCAGAAACAGTTCGCGATCGGTTTTTTTGTTCTTGGGAGTAAACAGGTTATTGAACATGGCTAGATTAGGCGAGTAGTTTTAAGTAGACTCGACGAAGCGAGCTACCAAGCGATTCTTGTTTAACTATTTTTATCTTACCAATTTCGGAGGTGTGCGCCACATGGGGCCCGCCGCAAAGTTCCCGGCTGTAGTCGCCGATGTGATAAACGGTCACTTTGGCCGGATATTTTTCCTTGAAAAAAGCCAGGGCTCCAGTTTTGATGGCTTCATCATAGGCCATTTCTTTCTGGGTAACTAGAAGGTCGGCGGTGATTTGCTGATTAATAATTTTTTCAACTGCCTTTTCCTGGTCGGGAGTTAGGGCTTTATCGTGGCTGAAGTCAAAGCGGAGCCGCTCGTTAGTGAGGTTACTGCCCGCCTGATGAACATGGTCTCCCAAGACATCTCGGAGGGCTTGTTGTAATAAATGGGTGGCGGTATGGTATTTGGTCACCGTTTCCGAGTGATCGGCCAAGCCCCCCCTGAACATGCCGGCGGAAGCGGTGCGGCTAAGTTCCTGATGTTTCTTAAACTCCTCTGCAAACTGGTTTCGGTCAACGACTTGCCCTTTTTCTGCGGCGATCTCGAGGGTTAGCTCCCAGGGAAAACCGTAGGTCGCGAGAAGATCAAAGGCGACTTTGCCAGTGATGTCAGGGTGTTTTTCCAGCTCCCGCAGCCCTTTGGCAAGTGTCTTCTGAAAACGCTCTGTCTCGGCAATAATCGCCTGACCGACCCGAGATAAGTCTTGTTTTTTGTCGAGATAGACACCATCATAAATATCGAAAACCGACTCGACAATTTGACTAAGATCAGAACCGGTGAGATTGGTCTTTAACTGGGTGAGTTTGAGAACAGCCCGGCGCAGCAGACGGCGAAGAACGTAGCCCTGTTGCTTGTTACTCGGTTCTAAACCCTCGGCAATCAACATGACCGTACCTTTCAAGTGATCAGCGATAATACGCATGACAGAAGCATTTTCGGCATACTTTTTGGCAGAGATTTTTTCAGTCGCTTCGATAATTGGAAAGAGCAAATCGATTTTGAAAACGTCGGGGTCATGGTGAGCGGCGGCGAGGATGCGTTCGAGCCCGCCGCCGAAATCAAGGTTTTTCTGGGAGAGCTCTTTGAGCGAGCCGTCGGCCTGTTTTTGATAGAGCATGAAGACGGAGTTGCCGATTTCGAGGAAACGGCCGCAGTCGCAGTTGGGATGACACTGCCGGCCAAACTTTGGGTCATGAGGGGTGCCGAAGTCGTAAAAGACCTCGCTGTCAGGGCCACCCGGTTCACCCGCGGGCATGGTCGAAGGAATAGCGCCGTTTCTGGCCCACCAGTTCTTTTTGACCCCGTAGGCAAAAATTCGACCACCTTGCAGGCCAACTTGGGCGCCGTTTTCCTCGGTGTCAAGATCGACTTCTTTGGCCTGGATATCAACGCCAGCGAAGAGTTTTTGCCAGATGGCGATCGACTCATGGTCTTTGGGGACGCCGTTAGTTTTGTCGCCGATAAAGACAGATACGTAGAGCCTTTTGGGGTCGAGACCAACTTCTTTGGTGAGAAACTCAAAAAACCAAGACAGCTGTTCTGTTTTGAAATAGTCGCTGAGGGACCAGTTACCAAGCATTTCAAAAAAAGTCTGATGTCGGTTGTCCCCCACTTCTTCAATATCACCGGAACGAAAAGACTTTTGACTATCGCACAACCGTTTTCCCAAAGGATGGGTTTGGCCCAGCAAGTAAGGCATCATCGGCTGCATACCGGAACCGGTAAACAAAGTCGTCGGATCACCCGACAAGATAATTGGGGCAGAAGGAATTATCTGATGATTGCGCTTGGCAAAAAAATCGAGGTATTTTTGGCGTAAATCATTGCCCGTCAACATGGGCCCATTATAGCTCACGATTTTAGGGCAGGAGAGATTCACCGCCACTGGTGAAGTAGGTGGGGGTCCGCGCCGGGCGGTTGGTCAAAGGGGGCGGCGGGGGCGGATATTCGTTAAAACCGGTCGACTGATCGGAGAGGCTCTCGACGGGGGGGGTGACGTGACTGCCGATTTGGCTGACGGTATGACTGACAATATCTTTTGCCTCCTGAAAGAGATCTTCGTTTTTTTCCAGTCCTTCAGACATGGAGTGAAGCAGTTTCTTGGCGGTTTTGCGGCCGTCTTCGGTGCCCAAAAGAAGAGCGCCGAGGACGCCGATGGTGAGACCAAACATAAAACTGCCGAGTGAGTTATCGGGACTGCCCTTCATTTCGGTCATAACGGAGTCTGCATAATGATTGGTGGCTTGGGGTCGCTGTGACGATTGAGGAAATTGGAAAAAATCTCGATGAGTTTGGTCGATTGTTTGAGACCCTCGACGACTCCCAAAACATTGCTGATGGGGACAGCGAAGCTTTTCATGGCCGTTTCGGTGGTGTCGATGGCACCATTGAGTTTACTGAGGGTATGTTTGATTTCTTTGAGGAGGAGGATGATTTGGATGCCAATAACGGTAGCGACGGCGGTCAGGACGGAAATAGCGACCAGGCTGACGATTTGGGGCAGGGGCATGGATTTAGTATAGCAAGTTATTGGCTGACGATGGTAATGGGGATGACCTTGGTGGTGGTACGGGAGAAGCGATTGGTGACGGAAACTTTGATTTCGTTTTGACCGGGGGAAAAATTGAGCTTAGCGGCGAAATAACCGGAAGAGTCGGGGCTAATTTTCAGATCGTCGTTGATGGTGACGGTGGCGCCGGAGACGGTCTTGCCCTCGATGGTTACCGGGGAGATGGTAACGGCGTCTTTTTGGGGATTGATCACAGCCAACGCCGGTGGGGTAATGACGGCTCGATATTGGAAACCAAGATAGATGACAAAGGCTAAACTGCCGAGAAGGAGAAGCGCCATTTGCGATTGAAAGAGCGAGGCGAGAGAGAATTTGGGCTGGTGACGGGGTGGGGAGACCGAAGATATGGGAACGGTTGCGGCCTGATAATCGCGGCGGAGGAGGGCGACCCATTCGTCCGGATTCTTACCAAGCGCTTGGGCGAGATTCCTGACGAAGCCTTTGGTAAAGGTGGCAGAGGGAAGTTTCTGAAAATCATTTTCCTCAAGCGCCTGAATATATTTGGCATCAATTCGGGTAAGACCGGAAAGCTGCTGCTCGCTTAGGGCGTGACCGACGCGGGAAGTGCGAATTATTTCACCGATAGTTTTCATCCGGGGTTAGTGCGGCTGAAGAAGTCGTCGGCGTTGGTGATCAATACCTCCCGGGGTTTGGCGCCCTCGCCTTTGCCGACGATCCCCGCCTGCTCAAGCTGGTCGATGATCCGGGCGGCGCGGGCGTAACCGATCGAGAGGCGCCGCTGAAGTAGTGAGGCGGAGGCCTTGTTCGCTTCGATACAGAAGCGGGTGGCTTCTTCAAATAATTCGTCGATCTCTCCAAGGTTCTGGCCATTAGCGGCTTGGAAAGATCTTTTGTTTGCCTGGGGCTTGGTAACGGCGTCGTTGTACTGAGGATCGATGCCGGTACTGCGAAGGTAGTTGATCAGATCGGTAATTTCTTTATCCTTGACAAAGGCACCCTGAATCCGTTTCGGCTTGGCCTGGTCGGGCGGGACGTAGAGCATATCGCCGCGGCCAAGAAGTTTTTCCGCACCCGGGCCGTCGATGATGACTTTACTGTCGACCATCGAGGTAACGTTGAAGGCGATACGACAGGGGATATTGGCTTTGATTAAACCGGTAATAACGTCGACGGAGGGGCGCTGGGTGGCCAGGATGAGATGAATACCGACGGCGCGGGCCATTTGGGCTAGGCGAGTGATATCATTTTCGACTTCGTTTCGGGCTAATAACATAATATCGGCCAACTCATCGATGATGATGACCAAGTAAGGCATGGCTTGAAAACCGGAGAGTTCGTTGTAGGCGGCAATATTCCTGACGCCAACCTCGGCAAAAAGTTTGTAGCGGCTTTCCATCTCGCCGAGAGACCATTTTAAGGCGTTGACGACTTTTTCGGGCTCGACAATGACGGGGGTGACGAGATGAGGGATACCATTGTAGCCAGTCAGCTCAACCCGCTTGGGGTCGACCATGATGAACTTGACTTCGTCGGGGGAGGCGCGGAAGAGAATCGAAGCGATGAAGGCGTTGACGAGAACTGATTTGCCGGAACCGGTGGCGCCGGCAACCAGAACGTGGGGCATTTTGGAGAGATCGGCGATCATTGGCTGACCGGAAACATCCAGGCCGAGAGCGACGGCGGTTTTGCTCTGGTTCTTGGTCATTACTTCAGAGGTGAGCATTTGTTTGAGGCTGACGAATTCCAGGCTGCGGTTGGGAATTTCAATGCCGACGAGGGAACGGCCGGGAATCGGGGCTTCAATGCGGATCTGGCCCTGGGGGGCGGCCAGGGCGAGGGCGAGGTCAGACTGGAGGGCGCTGATTTTTGACAGCTTGGTGCCGAGAGCGACTTCGAGGGCGTACTGGGTGACAGCCGGACCGCAGTTAATTTCGATAATCTTGGCCTGAATGCCGAAAGAATCGAGCGTTTTTTCGATAGTGGCGGCGTTAGCGTTCAGGTCGCCGCGGTCGGCCTTGCCTTGCTTCTCATCTGAAAGAAGCGATAAGGGGGGCGATTGCCAGATAGTGAGTTCGCTCGCCTGACGGCCTCTCAACTGGCCTATCCTTGGACTCTTGAGATCGTTAACCAAGATGTCATTTTTCTTACCTTCTTTCACTCTGGCGGTGGCGTCCTCGGGGAGTACCGGCCCCTCTCCGGTTAGACCCTTGACTTTGATCTTGCCGCCACCAAGAGTAATGCCCCTTTCGCCAATGGCGGTAACTTTGGCGCCGGATTTCCTGATGAATTTGAAAAGATTTTCGAGAGCGAGAGAAATATCTTCGATTGAGGTTTCAAAGAGAATGAGAAAACCGATGGCAAGACCAATAACGTAAAAAACATAGGCCCCGGGAGAAGTGATCAGAGAGGCGACAGACAAGAAAAGCTGGTTGCCGACTGTCCCCGCTTTGGTCAAGCCCGTCAGCGAGAGCAGGGTAATGAGACTACCCAGGAAAACGTGCGGGCTGGCGATACCCCACTTAACTTTGGTTAGAACCAGGCCGCCGGAGACGAAAACGAAGGGGAGGAAAATCAGGGGCCAACCGAGGAATTGACTGCCGAGAGTATTGATTTTCTCAAGAATGACTCCCTGGCGAGAGAAAGAGACCGAAATCAAACCACCCAGAATTGAGTTGACGGTTTCCTTTTTGAGCGAGAGCGCGAATGGTTTACTGCGGCGTCCTTTTTTCCGGGCCATACGTACCTAGTATAAACCAGAACGGGATAGCCGTCATCGCAAGAGAATTTGCCTGCAGGACCTGGCCTTGTGGGGGTGCGGCGGGGGAAAGTTTAGGCTCCAGTATTGACTTCGGGTATTATTTGGTAATAAAGTGTAAATATGGTTGAAATAAAAATCTCCACATTTGAAGATAAAAAAATCCGCAGACGCTGGGATGAGAAACGGGAAAAATGGTATTTTTCGGTGGTGGATATTATCTCTGCGCTTACTGAAAGCTCTAACCCCACTGACTATTTGAAAAAATTAAGAAAAAGAGATCCTGAACTTGGCACTTACATAGGGACAAATTGTCCCCAGGTAAAAATGGCTTCGGAAGCCGGAAAAAACAGAAGAATGTTAGCAGGAAGCCCCGAGCATTTATTTAGAATAATTCAATCTATTCCAAGCAAGAAGGCCGAGCCCATAAAGATTTGGTTGGCAAAAGTTGGGTATGAAAGAATTCAAGAAGTGTCGGATCCCGAGAGAGCCTTAAACAGGTCAAGGTCATACTGGCAAAGGATGGGCCGGAGTGAGAAATGGATTCAGCAGAGGATGATGGGGCAGGAAATCAGAAATAAGCTGACCGATTATTGGAAGAACAACGATGTCAAAGAACAAGATGAATACGCAATACTCACCAATATCATCCATCAAGAATGGAGTGATTTATCGATTAAAGAGCACAAAAATCTAAAAAGATTAAAAACACAAAATTTGCGCGATCATATGACAGACGCGGAATTGGTTTTTACGGCCCTGGCCGAGCTTTCTACCGAGCAAATTGCGGAGACAATGTTAGCCAAAGGTTTGGAAGAAAACAAAATTCCGGCTAAAAAGGGTGGACGGATTGCTAAAAATGCCAGACTGGAATTGGAACAGAAAACTGGAAAGAGGGTTGTCGGTGGGTCAAATTATCTTCTGCGGGGACGGAAAAGATCGAAGTAAATGAGGACTACCTGCAGAAAACATAAAGTGCGGTGTTTTTTTAGACCTCGATGACGACGGCGATGACTATTTTATTTTTTGTGAACTTCGATCTTGGATGGAGCAACTCTAAATACTCGCCAAGGGTTGACGACTAACCGCAGTCCTTGTTTTGTGGCTGGACTTTCTTGTCCTGTTTCTCGGGGAGGAAAAAGCTCTACATCCAAGGATCCATCTTTAAGATATAACCCCGTCTGGATTTGTTCAGACGAACCAACAAGTTCTCCCCTTAAGTCGCTTATTAT
>Ga0209727_1002483_pt1 | contig 12831 bp, 31 predicted proteins | sample RifGroC1_FD_183995 | JGI IMG/M metagenome (GOLD analysis project Ga0209727, IMG submission 183995) | Groundwater microbial communities from Rifle, Colorado, USA - Groundwater C1 (SPAdes) (version 2) | ecosystem: Environmental > Aquatic > Deep subsurface > Groundwater | place: Rifle, Colorado...
CAGCACTTTCTTTACCTCCAGTAGGAACTAAAGTGTCTCCTTCTATGATGCCTGGGACGTCTACTTTAATTGATTGTCCACCAGAGTGGATGATGCCAAGATCTTTTGCGCAGTTGAATAAATCTCCAAAAGGTTCTACTCCTTCTGCATATCTGAAGTCGAAAGCAGTAGGATCTTTTCTAGGAGGTCTTATCTTATTCTTCACAACTTTAACTCTCATACCAAACGCATTGGGAGTCTTTGTTTCTTGTGCATGCATAGTCTCTAATCTAACACTAGAGTAGAATTTAAGGGCGTTTCCCCCTGGCGTTACCTGAGGAGAACCGAACATCTGAGCTGGGTTTTGTCTAATTTGATTAATAAAAATAGCAGTAGTCTCAGTATCTTCGCAGTCTTTTGAGTACTCTCGGAGGAATCTGCTCATTAGTTTACTGATTCCTCCCATCTCATTTTCGCCAATACCTTTCTTTAGTTGTGCTGCGCTCTGAGCAGCATCAATCGAGTCTAGTACCATCATACCAATTTGTTTTGATTTGGTTAGGTTTAGAGCCGTCTGGAAGGCTTCTTCAGCAAGCCCTGGCTTGGACCATAGGACCTGATCTGGATCGACTCCTATGCCTACTAAAAGGTCTTCTGTGATGGTATGTTCTAGATCAAGTAGAAGGTCGTATCTGTTTTCATGACCTAGTTCTTTCTTCAACTTTTGGTAGGTGGCAAGAAATTGGAGAGTAAGACTTGTTTTACCTGAGCTTTCGGGTCCGAATACTTCTACAATGCGTCCTATGGGGATGCCACCAGAGCCTAGAGAAATATCTAGTCCTACAGAACCAGTGGAAGAAATCTTAAGATGACTATTTTCAGGTATCCCTCTACAGATTAGATCTTCTTTCCCAAAGGTTTGCTGTAGGTTGTTGATGATTGCATCAAGATACGGGTCACCAGTGACTTTCTTTTTAGGTATTTTGGCTTTCTTTTCTTTAGTTTCTTCGGTTTCTTCAGACATGTTGTTCCTTTGTGTAAGTGATTTCTAATAGATCTTCATGTGGTTGGAGTTCTGCTTGTCCTTGAAGAACGGTATTCCAGACCTCGCGCCAACAATCTTCTAAGGACATTGAGCTAATATATTCTATGTGTTTCATGTCTTCAGAAGTAGGTTGTTGATAACGACGAGCAACTCTTTTCTTAGCAGGATGATTAAGAAAGGTCATTTCTACTACAAGTGCTTTGAGATCTGCTTCTCGTACTACTCGGTTGTTTCTATATTCTAAGGGTAAGGCGATTGCTTCGTGTACTCGCTGTTCCCAAGCAGTTTCAATCTTATTGTAGTCTGGTATGTATTTCTTTAGACCAGAGATCATATCGCCCACAATATATTCATGAAAGTCATGAGCAGCACAGAAAGCTTTTTGTAGAGTCCAGTTATATTTAATGTCTGGTGAATGCTGGAAGGGAGGTTGGTAAAGTACTCTTGGAGTTAGAACTAAGTGTCTAATTAGTTCCCATCTAATTGCACCATTGTATCTACACATATTCTGTGTATGAACTCGTATGTCTTCAGTGTCTATGGTTGCTTTTTCAGGATGCAGATAATTAATTGAGTGCCCAAAGGCAGTAATCATGTCAACGCTAGGCATCTGAGCTCTCTAGTTTTTTATTAAGGCGCGTAACCTTTCCTCTTTCAACAACTAATTGTCCTTTTACTTGATGATAATCATCAGTAAGGAACTTATTTCGTTCCTCAAGAGCTTCTATACGGATAAGAAGCTCAGCATTTTCTGCTGTTAAATCTTTAGCAGTTGAAGTAAGTTCAGCTAGTTCTAGCTTAAGAGCAGTTATTACAGCGGTATGATCTGTCTTGAGAGCAGAGGATATTTCGTTAATAAGCTTCTGCACAATACCTATTTCAGCAGGACCGTTAGGTCCTCCGGAGGAAATAATACCAGTAAGCATACGTAGTTTCTTCAGAGGTTCCATTATGATTCCTTTGGTCTATCGTCAAATGATTGTTTGTATTTAGAATAATCTAGTAAGAACATGATGTTACATGCTGCATGAGCTAGATGAGAGATTTTAGATTCTGGATCTAGGTCTTCGCCGCGCCACCATGCCCACATATGTCTCATACATGCTGCAAATGGGCGGCTCCAGGATAAACCAGATTCCCAGTTACGGTCAGTATACTTGACGCTCCCATAGCTAAACACTCGGGTAATCTCTTCTAGTGCATAAACAGGTACTAGATCAAAGCGTAATTTACCGTAGTCTCCTTTAACAGCCCCTGATGTAGGATCGGCAACGTACAGTGGTGTTTCAGTCGCAGGGGAGAGTAAAGGTACGGCTGCTTGGCAATCACATAGTTTCATTCTGGTACCTGGATTTTTAATAGGTTCTCTATATGGATCACCAAGTTCCCATATATATTCTATTGTTTTATCTATTGTCCATCCTGCGTCATTGCATCGTGTACATTTATTCTTGCACATGTTCTGCCTCTATCTTTAAGCATCGTTGATGAATTGCTTCAGCTGCAGTTAGAGCTTCTGTGAGAGTCGGAGAAAATTGAGTGAATTGGGTTAATAAAGAATTATATTTACTAGCTTCGGTTGTTGGGTTACTTGTATGAACGTTGATTACATAGTTCCCACTAGTTCTGCTAGATTTAAAAATAGAATAGTTAATAGTATGGTTACCATTATCATATGTACCTAAAGAGCAAAAAGGATGCCATCCATCTATGTAATGTTTCCAACTAAGTGTTGAGTTGTTCATCTTAGGTTCCTCAAAAATGTATTGAAAGATAGCACTAGTAGGAGCTGTCATTGGTTGTATCGTAATAATGTTATGCTCATTCATTTGTTTCATCTTCAGTTTTTGCTTTGATTGATTCTTCAAATAAATCTTTGTGATACTTGAAGTATGTGTCAAATTCAAGCCAACATTTCGTTTCTTCATTATCGTACCAGGCAGTTCGACCAGCGAGAAGAAGGTCTATTTCATATTCTCCAAAGGATATACCAAGGTCTTTACGAATGTTTGTAGCTTCATCGTATAGCATTAATTTAACGCGTACAACAGGTCTCTCTTCTGAAAGGTCTTCTATTTTTATACTCCAACCAGGTGCCCATTGTTGAAAGAGTTTCTTAATTCTATTTAGAATAGGTTTAGTAAGCATTGAGCTGCTCTTCAGCATAAGCCATGGCTTCGATTCTAGTATTGAAACGCCCTCCTTCAATAAAGTGAACAAGGTTATATGAATCAGTTACTTGTTTGTCTGGTTCAAAATGATATAGGTTCGCTCTATAACCAAGTGTTGCTTCTTGAAAGACGGCTGCTTCTACAAGTCCATTTCTGGCTCTAAAGGGATTGCTTCCGAAAGAACAGTGATGCCAGGTCAAGTTATTCATTATTCTTCTATTACTTCTTTGAGTAGGGTTGGAGAGTTATCAACTAAGTATTGAGTTAGTTTCTTGAAGCCTTCGTCAACAATGTCGTCAGAAAAGCCTCTAAAGTTTGTTCGTGCAGGATATGCATCCGTAATGTTGTCGTCGTCATCGTAGTTGACGACGATGGCCCAGCCGAATAGATGTAGTGTTTGATTGATCCACCAGAGTAAACCTGTTGATCTAAACTCTTCCCATGTTTTTTTAGTAAGCATTTAGTTCCTCACAGTCCATTTCTCCAGGATCGTCTGATTCGTCTAGCTCATGAATATCATGATTGTTTAAAGCATTAACAATGCCCCAGCCAATAGAGATGGCTTCGTTAGCATTTTCAGCTTCAACCTCTAAGGGTATGTGTTGTTCGCGACGGTAGGTTAAGTAGTAAATCATTTAGTTTTTCCTAATTTGTGTAAGAACTCTATACGTTCTCGTTTAGTTTCTATACCATGTTTGTCGAAGTTCCATTTCAGATCTTCGGTATCTACTGAAGATAGATAGTCAGCACACATTTCTCTAAGGAAGATCATCTCTTGTTTAGAAAAGGTTTGTGCTCCAAGTATATAGTCTTCAAAAGCTTCTGCTGTGGCCGGAACCCAATCTTTTACAATAGAATGGATAGCTTGAGCATACTCACGTATTTCTTGTTGAGCATGAGGATCTAACCTAAGGTGTAGGAAATGCAGCAGATTATGAAGATCTATCTTCCAGTAAGCTTGGGTATAGGTACTAAGAGGAAGTATTTTGCGCGCTTGCTCACGAGCAATACCTGCTGCAAGTAGCTTTTCGTAGGTACTGTATAGCTCAGCATACGTAGAGTCCTCGACAGAGGACAGCTCAGCAGCGGTTACAGGATTACTTTCTATAAGTAGTCCAGCGCTGCCTTGTTTATTGTTGGCGCTTTGCAGGCGCCATTCGTTAGGTAGGGTATGGGCTTGTTCGTTTACAGCTTCGGAGTAGCGTGTGGATTGTTCATTAGTGGATGAATTCCTCGTTCGTATCCATTGCCTCCATGTGTCCATAGGTACTTTAACATGAAGTTTAATCTCACACATCTCGAATGGGGTTGTGTGCTTCGCGCGCATTAAATACCTTAACAGACCTCTATCTTCAGAAACAGCTTTTGTACCTTTTCCATATGAGGTTCTAGCTGCTTGAGCGATAGCTGTATCATCACCCATTACATCAACCAATCGTATGAAACCAGAAGGGCCTACTTTAATAGGCCCTCCGTATTTCAAAAGTAGTTCTTGTTTATTCATTCTGGAGTCCTTTAATTATCTCTAAGTACATTTCTTCGCCACGTTGAAGAGCTTCAGATAAGGTTGGGTATTCTTGTGACCAGTTAGTATGAAGTTGTTGATAATACGGTGCATTGTCTTTTGTCATAATACTATTAACTGTATAACTTTGCTTTCCGCTCGAAGGAGGGAAAGCGGCAATCGTGCCTGAATAGTTTTCATATTCATAATGAGCATGAAAGTTAACTTCTCCTTCTGTCAAAAGCCAAATTTCTTTCCAGGTTAACATATGTGCTCCTCAAGAGTTTCTTCAGCTAGTTTGCAAGCTGAAGATAAATTAGGACTTTCAAGTATAATGTCTGCAAGAGCTTTATCTGTAGTCCAGATACAAACTACATAATTACTTTGATCAAAACGTAAAGATGTTCTAGCTATAGGCTGATTCATTTTATTCTTTATTTCAAAAGTACCCCAACCAGTATCTGTCCAAGTTAACATCGTTTCTCCAAATAGGTTTGAATATTCTCTTCAACAAAATTCATAGCATCTACTAGAGAGTTAAAGAACATAGTGTTGCCTGAAGATAGGTTGGGAAATAAAGATCCCGATGGCTGAGGATGCGAGAGGATAACCGCTGCGCGGTAACGATGATAAATACTTTCGAAATCATATACCTCGCCGTAGATAAAAGAGTTATCTGACCAGTCTCGTTGGTATCTGTTTGTTTCTATTTGGTAGTGATGACGACAATGACCTTGTGGAAGTCCAGAAGGTCTATGCCAGCCATATCGTGTTCTTATATCGGAGAGTAATTGAGATTCTATCATGTTAAATTTCCTAATAGGTAGATTGAGTAAGGAGCAATCTTTATTAATCATATATTCTATTAAGGTAGTCATTCGTTCTCTAATATGGAGTGATCCCAGTGTTTGTCTAAAAGCTTTTCGCCTTTATCTAGTGCATCAGGAAGATTTGTTGCAAAAGTATGGCCTAGTTCTCCTACTTCTCCGGAGATAGCACAGCTGATTAAATAGTTTTTTTGAGTCTTGTGGTTTAAAAACTATTACATCTATCTTGCCATCTATTATTTGAAAGTAGTCTGGCCAAGGTTGAAACCATGTCCACATCTTAAAACTGGCTGAGGATATGATAAGTTAGTCTTTCTTCTGCATATGTTAAAGCATCAGTAGGGCTACAGTTAAGCTTTATGGTTTCTAGAATATCATCTCCTGTACAAAAATCTATATGATATGTAGTGGGTCTTTTGAATACTGCTACTGAGAAATTAGATTTGTTGGAAGTGGGTACTTCTGTATAGAAAGAATCAATCATGTCACCACATTTTGACCAGGTGTAATTCATATTATTCCTAAGTAGTATAGGCTTCTAATAGGTCTTCACCTATTAGAAGAGCGTCAGACAAATTTGTTGAATCTGAGTTTCTCGCAACAGTTTCATAAGCAGAGTCTGCTTCATCAGAATAACAAATTATTTCATAACTATCCCAATAGATGGATGATCTTTTTGTAACAAGTACGTTAACTATTTCTGCAATTCGTGGTTGTTCAAATGAACTTATATATTCTGCAGAAGCTTTCCATTGATTGTGTCTAGTTCGTTGCCAGGTAAACATTTGTTCCATTATTTATCCTTTGGTATGGGAGGGCAGCAATAGTCAGTTCGTCTTGAGATAGTTTCAGAACCTATGACATCCAGACCCTGACTTTTCATATATTCAATACGTCCATTAAGTATTTCAACAGTATGAAGATATTCCCAAGACTGTCTATATTCTAGTCCACCTGTATCGGTGCGTTGTAATGCATTTACTTCTAGGTAACCTTCATATGCTGCATTGTAAATAACTATATCTGTTGGATTGCATTGTTTAAGTAGGTCGATTAGTTCAGATACTATCATGTGGTTCCTCTAATGGTTCTTTGTTTAGTCTTTCTTGCAGAAGACTTTCTCCTATAGTGAGACTTTCGCTGAGTAAATCTGCAGTTCGGTACCAGGGGGAAGATGTCTTAAGAGAAAGATTGCTTTCTGCTTTTGAGTAACAGTTAATAGAATAGCCTTTATTTGCGAAGTAGTTTGGAAAGATAGCGACTGCTAGGTGCCCTGTTTCGGTATTCAAGATATTTTTGGCGCTAATGAATTTCCAAGTAATCACTGATGCACCGTTGTCGTAAAAGCCTCTAAGATTTCTCCTGCTTCATCTAAAGCATCTGCTGGAGATTTGAGAGTAGTAAAGATTCTTTTTACATATTCTCTCCGATTTGAATCTGTATGATAGACAGCTATATCATAGAATTGTTTAGCTTTATCTACCATAACAGTATGTGAGCCTTCTGTAGCGTAGAAGCCATTACGATTATTTAGTTTCCAGGTAATCATGGAATTTCCTTTAGATGAGCAGCTAACATTTCTTCGCCTAATTTGAGACTATCAGAGAAGTTTGTTTGTAGTTTATTCCAGGGAGAATCGAGATCTACTAGATTGTGTTCTTCCCCTGTGGAGTAACAATTAATATGATAGCCTTCTGAATTTGATTGTCGAAAAACACTAACCCGAAGATCTCTTTCTTCTAGGTGTGCGATTGGACTTAACATCATCCATGTAAACATTTAGTGATGTATTCCTTTTTCTTGTAAGTGAAACTCTGCTATTGTAAATGCTTTAGTAATAGTTTCGATTTCACAAATAGGATTAGGATCAGTCTTTTCTAGATATTTAATTATTTGAATTTCATAAGTATCTGATAGAGGATCTTTTTTTATGAATGCAGAGTACTCTTTAACGGCATCAGTATAGAATTGATCTCGATCCCAGAAGGCTTTATACCAAGTTATCATCTGTTAGTTCCTTTGGCCAGGTTTTAAGTTGTTGAGTATCTGTGTTATAGACGCAGAACTTTATTTTGTTAGCTTCAACTGCATCACGTATTCGACGTTGACCTTTACTCAGATCTGAAGAACCAGTCTTGATATCTAATAATATGATTTCGTTTATTTCATTAGCAGTATTATCAATTACATTTGAGATGCTATTAAAAACAACATAGTCAATTGGATCGCCTAAAAAACGGTAGTCCTTGTGGTTCCAATTTTGTATCAGAAGAGGTGCAAGGTGTTCGGTGGCCTGACCTCTTAGGACAGCTCTGGAGCGCTTATTGGCGTCGTCCCTTATCGCACTCTCAGCTTGTGTTTTCCATGTTTCAAAACGGTTCTTAGAGTCTTCTGTGAGGGTGTCTAGTTGTTCTTGTAAGTGCTTAGAAGTTTGTTCTTCTTGAACGAGAGCACTAAAAGTTTGTTCATGTTTGACAAGCAGAAGAGTAATTTGATTATCTGCAGCATCAAGCTGTTTCTTTATGTTAAGATAGTGTACTAGTACTACAATGAGTAGAATGATAAGGATAGTTAAGGCGACGAACATGTTTATTCCTAAATGTGAAGTCCTCTGCACCGGAACTTTTAACGCAATTCATGTGGGTCATATTCAGTTATTTGAATATGCTTCTAGGTATGGTGCAGTTACAGTAGGTATTAATACAGATCCATATCTAATACAGAAGTATGGAAACTTAACTATACCTTGTGTAAATAGAGCCTATGTACTACGAAGTATCAAGTATGTAGATAGAGTAGTTACTTTTTCGGAAGAGGAGCCCAGTGCACTTATACGTAGGTTACGGCCCAACTTTTTCATTCGTGGACCAGATTATTGCGGAGTAGAGCTGCCAGAGGCAGCCGCGTGTGCAGACGTAGGTACTCAAATTATTATTCAATGTGCAGATAAGCTATATAGCGGAGGTACGCTGGCAGCTAGTCTGCCAGCGAGCGCATTCATACCTAATGATCTACTATTCTGAGTATGTTTGCAATAGATTCAGCACTTTCTAAAACAGAGAAGTATTCTCCGCCTAACATATGAACGATAGAAGGGTTATCGTCTTTTATAAAAAGCGCTGAAGTAGTATTAACTGCAATGATTTTGTTAGCTACTATGTATATAGGCTGTTTAGTTGTAGAACTGGTAAGTGTCAGTATTGTCATTATGTTATTTCTAGACCAGTGAAGCAGTTATTAAACTTCATAGTACGAAACCATGCCTTAGCTAATGCTTTGAGATCTTTTCTATCCATGCGTAGGTTGAGATGCTTAGCAAGAAGAATTGAGATTGCTTCAAGAAGCTGTTCTTCGGCAGTAGACACTTCTTTCTTATTGATGGAAACAATTTTCTTTGCCCAGCTAATACACATCTCTGGTTGATCATGATGATCTATAGTATAAACATGGCCTTCAATTAATAACTGTTCGGGGATATCAATGGTCTTCATTGGTTTCTTTTCCCAATATAGAATTGTTTGGTCGATCACGTAGCTCGTTAACTTTCCAATATTTACTTCTGGAATTTCTAACGATTCATGAATCAGATCATATAGAGACATGTCTTCGTTCTCTTCGTTCTTCACATAAGACATTCGATAAGTAGAATCGAATAGCATGTCATGTGCATCTAAGAATGCTTCTAATAAGTATTTTTTCCTACGATTATAGGGGTGATATAACTTTGTATAATCATCGATAGCCTGTTGCAGGATAGCCTGCAACAGGTGTTTGTAATCGTTTCCAGCTTCAGGATCAGCTATCATCATCAAGATCTTCTAAGAGAGTCTGTTCTGCTGAATCTAGCTCTCGATCAAGCCAGGCGAAACCATGCTCTTCTCCAAGTAAGAATCCAAGTAATTCATTTCCGTTCTTAAGTTGAACCATCTTCTCGATGAAATCAAGAATTTCTTCTGTGTCAGCATAGCCATCAAGGCCACCTAGACCACAAGAAATATCGTCAACAAAATTACATAATGTTGAACCTAAAGTTTCTGGGTCAGTTCTTAGTTTCTCGAATCTCTGTTGATAAGTTGCCATTTGTACTCCACCATTCATATGTTATGAGACTAAAATTTACTAGCAAGCTGCTTATAGCAGCTCCTATAACTGCGATTAGTGATTTACTAATACTGCTTAGAAAAAAGAAAGTCAAGAGACCTGCACACAAATCTGTTAGTAGGTGATGAGACAGCATAAAGGTTTTTATTTTCTTGGGAAGGTTAAGCCAGCTCAAGCTAAGACTTAGCCATGTCATTATGCCCAATAAGATACCGTCGATCATTCTTCAGGATTCCAGTCAATCTCTGGCTCTTTCTCTTCGTTACCATCTCCGTGGAGATATTTCATCTCAGAATGAATACTAATCCCAATCTGTTCTAGGTTTTTACGTACCTCTCTAAGTGTATCTAATTGACCTTTCCAGAATTGTTTAACAATAGTAGAAGCAATACTGGAGCTAACAGTATTCTGCATATAAGAGTCTGCCATTTGTTCAATGATAGTCCCGGCAGGACGTTTTCTATTTACTGTTACTTCGTATGAACGAACGATAGCGGTAACAAGATCAGCTTTTTTTAATGCTCCTCCTCCAATCAAAGTGCTATTAATGCTACTAGATATGGAGTAAAAGTGATTAGCGATTTGGATATTATTGGCCAAAGATGCATGGAGTTCTCTAAACTTCTCAGGAGTGGGGTTGGTGGTTACGCGAACGGTCAGCCTTTTACCCCATTCTTCTAATGACTTACCATAGAAAATAAAGCTATTAGCAAAGTGTTTAGTAGCAGCAGAATGAACTTCTGCGCTAGCTAGAATTTGCTTCATTATTTCTTCGGTAGTAGGTGATTCAATTGGTGCTTCGGACATAAGCCTGCCTATAAAAGGTGAGGGGTGCGTAAGCACCCCTCTATTTGGTATTAGTTAATTTATTCCCACAGCGGAGTTTCTTCCATGGGCGCAGCTTGCGCCCTCGCAGCAGAGGTTCGGGTTGAAGTTACAGTAGTAGAACGATACTTATCTGCAATCAACTTATAAATCTCTTTCTGTATTGGAGTTTGTTTTTCTCCTTCGGCTTTAGGATCAAGGAATCTGATGTCATCAAAGTAAGTTATCTTACCTTCCTTGTCTTTGCCTTGCTTCTGAGGAGGTGAAACAAAAACTCCATGGGCACCATCAACAATACGAAACCCTTCAATCTGAAGTACGTTATCGATTATGAGGCTGGCGAATGCCAGCATCTTTCCTGTCGGGACTTTTATTGGGAATATCTTCACATCGTAACTGAACATCTTTTTCTCCATTGTTTTTTCTTAATTCATGTAAGTGTTTTGCAATATGATATGCAGCATGGTCAATAAACTTATCATATAGGCCAGGAAGGCCTGACGTGATTGTACTAAACATTATTTGTTGTGCTGTTGTTGTCATCAGTGGCATTCCTAGAAGTAGTTTCAGCTGGTTCATTGTTTTCCTCAATCAATTCTACATCATTTCTTTCAAGTAATAGCCTATAGTAATATCCAGTCCAGAAGCTCAATAAAGAGATTTCTGAAATGGAGCTTATCTGAATGGTATCATTTTGAGAGAGAAGCTTCATCAGCTTCTCAATTAAACTATCTCCATCCACTCTACTTTGCAATGATTTAGTAACTTTAACTGAAAGAAGATTCAGTAGTTGGTCATCGGAGAGAGTAGCGGTTTCTTTTGAACCCTTAATCTTCCATTTCATATTTACTCCCAGCCAATAAGCTTAGGAATTGTTCCAAGCAAAAGTCTTTGTAGGACTATCCATTCGCCAGCAGAGATAGGAACAAAAACATTATTCTTTTCAGTGTTGGTAAAGGTTGATCCCATCATTTGCCAGGAGCCTACATATTGGCCCTCACCAGGGACAAATTTTATCTTCTTAGTTATGTCTCCAGAAGCATTAGAAGTTTGGTGAGTAAGTTCTTTAGGGCCATTCTCTAGCATCTTAATTATGTCTGGAACGCCTATTGCAAAAGTTATTTTCTTAGTCCAATCATATAGGGGGAGTCCGTCTTCTCTAGTTCCGACAGAGGGTGCCATCTCAAGCAGGATTGCTCCTGGCTTTGAAACGAATCCTCGATCATCTCTACGAAGGTGCATCGGTTTAAACTTTGCAGCACCTTTCTTTTTGAAGATAGCAAATTCTCCTAGTTTCTCATTATCTTCTTCCATCTTTTACTCCTTGTCTAGCCACGCAAGGATAACTAAACCTTGCGAGACTAATGCATTCGCTATAGTTTCGCCATGTTCTTTCTTGTTTTGTATGAGTAATTCTAGCACTTCGCCTGTATTAATAGAGCTAGGGCATTCCATATAGGAGAGCCCTTCTCTAATAAAGAGGTTAGCTAGTATCTCAACTTTATTCTCTAATGTCAGTGACTCAAGCTCTTGCTCTATCTTTTGAATTATTTGTTCCTTCATTTATTTCCTTGTTTATTCTAATCAACAGATCAGCGATCTGACTTCTATATTGAGTCTCTAATTTTACTAATGACGTTATCTCTGAATCTCTAAACGTCTTTGAGGTCATGAGTTGATATAGACCTATTTGGTCATATTTTTTAGGTATATCAATCTGTTCTAAATCACCTAGAAGTATTATTTTAGCATTTTCTCCTAGTCTAGAGCAAACAGTATTGATCTCATGCCATAATAAATTCTGTGCTTCATCTATGATGAGGGTACAGTTTTCGAAAGTACAACCTCTAACTAATTCAATAGGAATAAATTGAATCTTATTGTTCTTTCTCATCATATCTAAGTATGAATGAGATCGTTTACCTAATATTTTTTCGAAAACCATCATATAGGAAGCTAAATATGGATCATATTTTTCTGCGAAATCGCCTGGAACTGGTCCAAAAGCTTTACCAGAGCCAACCATTATTGCTGGTTTAGTTAGTATAATGGGTCGATCGTTCTCTTGAAATGCTTGTAGTGCATAGGCTAGGGCTAATGTAGTCTTGCCAGTTCCTGCACTACCGATTGCTATATTTAAAAGTATGTCTTTATTAAAAAAGGAATCAGCTAATGCTGATTGCATACTATCAAGAGGTTTGATCTTTGTATAAGTAAGAGAATCAACATTGTTGATTCTCTTTATTCTTTTATCTTTAGTCCAGCTAGCGATTGCCGAGGCATTAGTTTCCATGCTCTTGAGAATTATATATTCATTAGTATCGTAGTTACATTCTTCGAGATCTTCTATGTATCCGGTTTTATATATCTGATCAATAA
>Ga0209727_1002490_pt1 | contig 12809 bp, 14 predicted proteins | sample RifGroC1_FD_183995 | JGI IMG/M metagenome (GOLD analysis project Ga0209727, IMG submission 183995) | Groundwater microbial communities from Rifle, Colorado, USA - Groundwater C1 (SPAdes) (version 2) | ecosystem: Environmental > Aquatic > Deep subsurface > Groundwater | place: Rifle, Colorado...
TACTGCGTCATGCTCATTGCCATCAGAAGTCCGGAATTTGATGAACCCGTAGACGGTATGATTTATATGATTTGTGCCGCTTTAGGCTTCGCCGCTATTGAGAATGTTCTTTTTCTTTTTAAAATAATTCCGGAGGGTAATCTATTTGACGCCACGAGTAAGCAAATTGTAGTTGCATATCAAACAATTGCTTTGCGTTCTTTGGGAGCCACGCTACTCCATGCCCTATCATCAGCGATAGTTGGTTATTTCTTAGCCATGTCTTGGTTTTTCCAAAATCATAAGAAAAAGTTAATCATTATCGGTCTAATAATAGGTTCGCTCTTCCATTTCGCATTTAATCTGTTTTTATCCAATACTGAGGCTATTCGTGGATTGTTAACCTCGTTAATTCTATTAGGCTTTATGGGCATATTGGTTTCAATATTGTTCTATAAAGCCAGAGACCATCACAATAAGACGAAGTCCCTGGCAGACCGGGCTATTAGCGTTTAATAAGTATCTCTGGTAAAATATTATATATGCCAAATTTCTTCGAAGAAACAAATTACGAACCCGTTCTCGCAGTTAGAAAAGAAAATAATAAGTCTAACAATCAGCCCGAGGGTCAACTGACTGTTGATGTTTTTAAGACTGATGACGAGGTTGTCATTCAATCGGCTATCGCTGGAGCTAAGCCGGAAGATATCGATATTTCAGTTACCAATGATATGGTTACAATCCGTGGTCGTCGAATGCCAGAAGAAGATATCAAGTCACCAGACTACTATCACCAAGAACTTTATTGGGGCCCCTTCTCTCGTTCGATAATACTTCCTATGGAAGTCGACTCCGATAAATCCAAAGCCGCCGTGCGCAATGGAATCTTAACTATTAGACTTCCTCGCCTAGATAAAGTCAGGACAAAGAAGATTAAGATCTCTGAATAACGTGTCTCTGCAGAATAGGGTCAACTTAAATAAATTATCTTACCGGCTGTTGATAGCTGGTGTTTTTGTACTCGCAAGTTTTCAGCTTGGTATATATTATTACGCCACAGGCAAGATGCCCGATGACACTAAAATTACCACTCGAAGATTAGAAGATAAAATCTCACCTTTATTTAGCAGCGGTTTAACGATTAGCATTGAAGATAGGATCATTAAGCTAAAAGGTTCCGAGATTAAAGACTTTACAGAAGAATACGATAGGAATTACTCAAAATTAAAAGATGTCCGAATTAAACACGGGTTGGTGTTGGATTATGTTCAGTCTATCGCCCCAAATATCAATCGCGAACCGACTGATGCCCGTTTTCAATTTAAAGATGGCCGTGCTGCAATCTTTTCTCCGGCAATCCCTGGTAGAGTATTAGACATTGAGGCATCTGCCAATAATATCCAGAATGCTCTTGTGTCTGGTAATATAGTCACCTCTTTATCAATAGCCAGGACCGAGCCAGAGATAACTCTGGATAAAATAAATGCTCTTGGAATTGATACTCTTATCGGCCATGGTGAATCAAATTTCTCAGGTTCGAGTGCGGCCAGGATTCAGAATATAAAAGTCTCTTCTAAAAGATTTAATGGCTTAATCTTAAAACCTGGAGAGGAATTTTCTTTTAATGCAGCCCTCGGTTCAGTTGAAGCAGAAGATGGATACGCCGAAGAAAAGGTCATTAAAGACAAGAAATTACAATATGAATTAGGCGGTGGTATATGCCAAGTATCTACGACTCTTTTTCGTGCCGCAATTAATGCCGGCTTTCCAATCTTGGAAAGAAAGCCCCATGCTTTTCCTGTTCAGTATTATAATCCTCAAGGATTTGATGCTACTATTTATCCCGGCATAACAGATTTAAAATTTATGAACAACTCTGATCGACATATTGTTCTTCAGACAAAAACTATTGGAACTAAAATATCATTCGAAATATACGGTCACGACGACGGTCGTAAAGTTTCCGTTACTGCCCCGATTCAATATGATATTCAGTCAGACGGTTCTATGAAGGCATATTTCACCAGAGAAACCGTCTATGCCGATGGTACTATTAAAAATGATCGATTTGACTCACGTTATCGCTCGCCATCCCTCTATCCACTTGAGAAAAACCCACTAGAATAGCTCACCAAGGAATAAAACTTTTGAGAGTACGGAATATCTTTTACTAAAGATTTCCTCGTTCTCGAAAGCGATTCTTAGTCGGGCTAAAGCACCGACTAAGAAACTTCGCCTAGAGACCAGTCGTCCTGCGAAAGCCTCTCAAAAGTCTTATTCCTTGGTTTTAGTATATATTAGTGCTGGGAGGGAGACTTGAACTCCCACGCTCTTGCGAGCACTGGCTCCTAAAGCCAGCGTGTCTGCCAATTTCACCATCCCAGCTTATATTTTCTCATAAAGATACGCCGTTATTTTACCTATTTTTTCTGATTTAATCAATCGCATCTTTTTATGTTCTCTTATATTTATCGGGAAGCTAGGCACGAGCACTTTACTTCCTGGAGACAATTCTTTCTCAATTTTACTAGCTATTATGTCTACTATCTTAGGAAAGAGATATGCATAAACAAAAGAGATTCCTCGCAAATTAGCAATTCTAATATCTTTTCTGTGTATGATTATCTTATTATTTAATTCTCTGATTCTTATTTTAAAACATGCTATATAGTAAGGCCAGAATGCAATCTCATAGCCAATCGCTTTCGCGACATTAAAGTCATTAGTTGCAGAGATAAGAATGCGGCCATCCCCACATCCAAGATCACAAACAACATCAGACTGCTTAATCCCTCCGAAAATGAGTAGTTCTTTAATATGTTTTCTTCTACTAGGAACAAATGGTGCACCTCTATGAGCCGACTGTATCCATGAGATCATGTACAATATCAATAAAGCTGTAGCACCTACCTGAATAAGTAGCAGAAACATCAATAGTAAATAGGCAATGAGTATTTCCATGTCAGTCTACGAAAAGCGGCCATCCCTCGCCAAGCTCGGGACGGCCGCTTTATATTCCTCTTTATTTAATTAAAGAATCCTCTATTAACGACCGATGCGATTGTTTGCATAATTACACCAACAGCCAGAACGATCGCAGCACCAAAAATACCATTCCATATCGTTTTTCTCGCAGCTTCAACTTTCTTGTCATCTCCGCGGGCTGCCATCCACATAATACCGCCCCAGATAATCATAATAACAGCAATAACTACTGATATGACAATAAGCCAGCGGGCTATTAATTGAATCGTATCGCCTATCTCATTTAACGTTACTGGGTTTCCACCCACCGCCGGACTTGGAGTCGGCAAAACTGCCGCGCCTACAAACAATGGCGTCAGGGCAACCAGCAATGCTATCGCTATAAATATTTTTCTCTTCTCCATAAATCCACCTCCTTTCAAATAATAAATAATTAACTTATTTTTATTAAAACCAGAAAAAACTTCTGTTTACTAAGGCTGCTATTGTTCTAATGATTACGCCTACTCCCAATATAATAGCTGTCCCCCACACGCCATTCCAGAACATTTTCTTTGCTGCCTCGACACCCTTTTCTCCAGCCGTCATATATTTAATACCAGCCCAGATGAACCAAATGACCGCGAAGACCATGCTCATGAGCATAATCGTAGTAGCCACGAACCTCATCGTGTCATAGATCTCTCCCAGTGTTATCGGGGTGCCTGATGGCAAAGAATCAACGGCATAAACCGCGGACCCAAACAACATAGTAACAACGACCAAGCTTAGTATACTAATTCCTATTTTTTTATTCATATTTATTTATTAACAATGAAGAGGTAAGAATCTAGAAACATCTGGCACTCCGACAGCATTAGCTACCGTGGCAATAATAGTATAGGTAGCCAGCACAACTGCGATACCAATAGCCACCCATTTTAGGCCCTCTCTCGCCTTGGTTACTTTTGCCGGCTCGCCATTACTCAAGAAAAACATGACACCAGAATATACCAGCATCACAATCATTAGCAAGTAAGACATTCTGGCCGCCCAGCATACCAACCCGTTAATTATAGCAAATATATTCTGGATAGTTAAATCGTATTCTGGCATATCTTCGGCTAAAGTAACAACTGGTATTAGTACCCCGACAATATATATAAATCTCTTAAAATTTTTCATTTTACTATTTATTTCCAAGTTCGAGAACACTCCTAATTAAACTGATAAAACCTTTATTGATGAATATGATGGCAAGGCCAATGGCGACCCACTTTAAAATATTTCCGCCCTTTTTTACATTTGCCGGATTGGGACCCGCCGTCATAAGTAATACACCAGCGTAAATAATTAGACCTACAGCTACAGGTATAGCTAAATTAAACAGCCACTTAGCTAAGATATCTAATAAGTCAGTCAGACTACTTGGTTGACCCTTAAGCCAATTAGGCACCGTGAACTGATAATTCTGTGTTGTACCCGGCGCTCCCGGTGCTCCGGTATTACCAGTCCCGGTTCCACCACCTTTACCAATGGTTATAGTTACAGCTGATGAAGTGGGCATGGAGACGATAGCGCTCCCTACGCACTCCAATTTGCCCCTTAAATTAACCGCACCGTCTCCACCAGCTGTATAGTTATAGTTAAAATCGAAAGAGTAGTTCTGGTTTGTTGGACTAGTTGACTTAGCTGCTTGTGTATAGATTTTATTACCTGAGTCATTAATCATAAATGCCTGCACGCCTGAACATCTCGAAGTAAAATATAACGGAGAATCGACTTTAGCCTTAAACGTTACGTTCAGCTTAGTCACTGTACTTGCTGGAATTGTGTTTGGTGTAATGCTGAAGTTAGTAATTGTCACCGTTGGATTCTGATCGATAGCAGGGGCAACTTTCAGATACTTTATAGTTCCCGTCTTACTAGAATCGACAGATGCACCCGTCCCAGACGTGTTTATATCAGCTACCAGATAGAGACTAGCATTTGTAAAGGGGTTGGAGTTAGCTACTCTCCAGTCAGAGATAAATACGGCACCTTCTCTAGGAAAATAAACATCGAATTCTGCCTCTCTTGTATCTGATGATCCCGAATGGTCACTCCAAACTACAACATGCACTCTCTCTAGCGGACAATCCTTGCCATCAATTTTATACTTTACCAAATCCCCTATCTTGGCACTTTCTTGCGTCCAAGTGATATTTGTTAATTGACACGTAGCGGCATTAGCATACGACGATAACATCGGAACGATCCAGATTATGGCTATGGCTATCACTAGATAAATGATATGTCTTCTCATTGAATAATATTATTATTAAAATTCCTTTTCTGGTACCAGCGCCAGCCGAAATATCCTCCGACTATGGCTAGCCCAGCCAATATGTATAGTATAGCGCTAAGCAAAGAACTTGTCTTGCCAGTTTCGGGAGTAGCCATCACCGAAGGCGACGGCGTCACGACCAACAATGATGAGCTGGTACAGTCATTAGGACAGTTGCTGTAATTTTCTCCTATGTCTGAGTCACAAATTTTATCATCATTGCAGAATGACGTTTCACCAACGGGAATACTTATCAATATCTTTTCCTGATTGTCGTAAATATTAACATCTCTAGCATTAGCGAAATATGGCGCAGTAACTGTTAATTTTCCGACTGTCTTTTCCGCTAATTGTATTCCTGGATCAAATTTAATTTCTACAAGCTTAACGCCCTTAATACTGACAATCTCTACTATGTATGGATAGGCAGTTTGCACTTCTGGTTGAATATATGATCCCGGAATTACATCATAACTGTATTTAAAGTCTCTATCAGTTACCAATGCACCATTGTTGTAATAGAGATGGAATTGGTAATAATAGTTAACCGAACTAGAAACATCTCCCCTAGTAAAGTTTGCAGATAAAAATAATAATAAAATTAAAAATATTTTCTTCATTAAAATCCAGGATTAGTTAAACAATATGACACTTTTCTTACATAACCTCGAGTTTCATCAAAACCAGTATTGCATGTAGTGTGAGCGCTATTGTCATATAGACACTCCCATTTTTTAACTGCACCATTACTGCAACTTGTTTCTCCGGTACAATCGACTGAATTAGCGCAAGCACCCGCTCCTCCATTATACGCCGCGATCAGATCGCGTGTGCCAGGACAAGTTTGCGCTGTTGCTCTGATATATTCTGCTGCTACGCAAATACTTTTACTAGCGTTAGCAGGATCCATTAACCAACCCGATGTTATAGTCTGACCGATGTCACACCTACTCGCATAGAGATTGGCCGTATCTGGCTTTAACTGCATTAAGCCATAAGACGAACCGCTATTCGCCTTAACATTACAACTAGACTCAGATACCATTATCGCTTTAAGTAAATTAGCAGACGCCGCTCCGCCGGAATATTGGGCAATAGCTGAGCTATACTGAGAACAACTGGAATTAGAGCATCCACCTTGTGGCTGTTCGTTATCGCACAAATTTTTTCCAGTATAAAGACATGCGGCAGCGGCACTGGTTCCCGGTCCAGTACCCGTCCCTGCGCTTGTACTCGTCCCAGATACAGTCTCCGAGCAGGTAATTGTGAACCAATTGTTGGATATATCATCCACGGCTAGACTTTTTAAGAAAAAATTCACACCAATCCATGCGATTAGCATAACTGCGATTCCGGCCGCCGTCGCTTTAAATATGCCTTGGCCTTTTTTAATCTGAGCCGGCAGAGCACCACCCAAAAGAATCAGAAAACCAGCATAGACAAACATAATGACCGCGATAGGTGGCATTAAACCGATTACCAGCGCATCCATAAGATTACGCCCTAGTTTAAATAAGTCACATCGGCCACAGGGTTGGTAATATTCAGGTGGATATCCTGGCGTCCCGCCATCAGCCACTGACGTATGCCCGCACTGAACAAGCGGGAACCAGCTAACCGCAGAAGCTACATTAGTACCCAAAACAAAAACCAAAACAATGACAGCTAAAAATATTATTATATTCTTATTGGCCATTTCTATCTCTTTGTTGGCTCATTAATACCGAAACCTTTGATTCAGCGCTTTGAATGGCATCTTTGGTACTTTGTCTGTGAAAATTAACATCATCAATCATGTTGGCAAAGATTGTCTCAATAGCTGAAGCATCAACCTGATACCAAGATTTAGCAGTCAATGCCTGACTAGCGAATATATCAAGATTATCGTCTTGTTTTTGTAATTCAAGAATATCTCTTCGCGCCGATGGTCGATTAGTATCTGCTAAATATGCGGTAGCCCCTTCTTTAGAGGTAAGGTATGTGATAAATTTCCAAGCTTCGTTTAGCGATTGAGATTTATTAGCCACAGCTACGGCCCAATAGTTAGCGTAATTCTTAATATCAGTATTGCTAATCTGTGGCAATGGTGCGATCCCAAAATTTAACTTTGATGCTTTTGCGTTTAAATTAGCTACCTGATGAGAATAATTAATCATCATTGCTGATGTCCCCTCGGTAAAGGCATCTACTGAGTAATGCTGATCATCGTTCCAGCAATAAGTCTTAACTGCTGGATTGGCAAAATCCGTATAGTATTTAAGCGCTCTTTCGCCAACGGCCATACCGTCAACATTAGCACCAAACGTAGCTTGAGTCCTATCAGCATCTACCATATTAGTTCCGCTTTGCAACATTAAAGACATTAAAATATCAGTCGAGCGATTGATATTCTTGGCCGTGCCAATTGTCGCTCCGGATTGAGTAATATTCCCATAGCTATCTAGTCTGGTTAATAATTCTACGTCGGTATTAAATTCGTCCCAATTCTGGGGTGGACGAGTTATATTAGCTGCATTAAATAAATCTCGATTGTAGTAAAGGCCCAAAGTATCGACATAAAGAGGCAGTGCGTATATTTGATCATTTTGGACGAGATCATCATAGGCCACATCAACATATTGATCTCTGAAAGTTTTAGTAGTCATTAATGGTTGCTTCTCGCCTGGGATCTTAGCCGGCAATGAGACTAACTTATCTCCATGTTTTGGTAGCCATGTATGATGGATCATAAATACATCGGGACCCGTACCAGCTGCCAGGGCATTTACTAATTCCTTCTCATAGCCCTCATAGGGCATCAGCGTATAGATAATCTTGATATTAGGATTGGCTGTTTGAAAATTCTGAATAATTTTTTCAAATGCATTACGATCATCGTAAACACCCCAAAATGAGAGTGTGACCTTCTGGCCAGCTCCACCACCAATATTCCCTATGATCAGGAAAACGACAACAAAAAATACAACTAGCACTACTCCGCCGATAATTAGATAGAGTTTTTTGTTATTCAATTTATTTCTCAAATACTAGGCCAACATGAAACTTATCTACATTTAGGTTCTTCTCAAAATGAAAACCGATCGATTCAGATATCGATTTCAATAGATCTTCGCTGCTACGCAAATCATCTGGCGGTCCCAATCCACCGCTTCCCTTTTTCCACTCTATCATTATTAACAATCCGCCAGTTTTAAGAATCCTTAAAGCTTCTTTCAATATTTCTTCTTTCTTTTTGGATTGGAATAGTGCTTGAGAAATAAAAACTGCATCCTGGGTTAACTCACTAATTCTCGTACTGCCAATAACCTCAAGATCGGCGTGGATATAAGCAATGTTTTCCAGATTCAAAGCCATGGCCTTATTCTTGACAGTTTCTAGGGCGCTCTTTTGGACATCGGAAGCGTTTACGAAACCGTCCTTACCGACTATCTTTGCAAGGGCCATAGTCATATGACCTGAACCACAGCCAAAATCAGCTACTTGCATACCCGATGTAATATTAAGCTGTGGAATTAGATTTTCCGGAGAGATCAAGTCGCCTTCATTATATTGTGACATTATCCTAATTTTATCACACCTAAAGGATCGAAAGAACACAGTTATCCACTAAAACCATAAGCTCAGCCATAACAACTGAGCTTAATTTAATAGCTGGACCCGATTTTTATAATTTAGGATTAAGCTACCACGGTCGATGCGATAGAATCTCCGACCTCCATTCTCATAATTCGTACACCCTGAGTGGCCCTTCCCAAAATTGATACACTGTTAATCTCTGTCTTGATTGTCTGGCCCTTTTTAGACATAGCTATCAACTCTTTATTCTCTTCAGAAGTAATATGGCCAGAGACTAGATTACCCGTTTTTGATGTTACTTTCGAAGTCATAATGCCCTTGCCGCCACGATTCTGAACTTTATAAAACCTGACATCTGTCCTTTTCCCATAGCCGTGTTCCATTACCGTTAAAACTTTAAGACCTTTCTCAACACCAGAAGGAACGACATCGGCACCAACAACTTTGCTGTCTTTATCTACTCTAATACCAATTACTCCACCAGCGCTTCGGCCCATAGGTCGAACATCTTTTTCTTTAAATCTAATGGCACTACCATCTGAAGTAACAAGCATAACCTGATCATTGCCCGAAGTAGTCAAAACCCACTTTAATTCGTCACTAGTCTTCAGTTTAATAGCAATCATGCCGCTCTTTCTGACAGAAGAAAATGCGTCAATATCAACTTTCTTAATTACACCATTGGCCGTAGTCATGAATAAAAAGCCCTTCGATTCTTTAGGAATAGGCACGACTGCCGTAATAACATCTGTCGGAGAAACTTGTAAGAAATTAACAATCGCTCGGCCCTTAGACTGTCTTGATGCTTCTGGTACCTCATAACCTTTTGTTTGGAACACTTTACCAGAATTAGTGAAGAACAACACGCTATCATGAGTATTAGCCATAAAGAAATGCGAAATAGCATCTTCGTCTTTGGTTGTCATGCCCATTAAGCCCTTACCGCCACGCTTTTGCGATCGTAATATATCTGGAGCCATGCGCTTAATATAGCCACCATGAGTAATCATAAACAACGAATCTTCTTCGGGAATTAATTCTTCTTCTCCAATTTCTTTTAACTGAGACTTGACCACTTTAGTCCTACGCTCATCACCATATTTTTCTTTAATTTCGATAAATTCCTGCTTTATGACACTCAGCATCTTCTTCGGACTAGCTAATAAGTCTTCCAGATATGCTATTAAGACTTTTTTCTCTTTTAATTCATCCTCTAATTTTTTCCTTTCGAGGCCGGCTAATGCCTGCAATTTCATTTCCAAAATTGCCGTTGCCTGTAAGTCAGAGAATTTAAACTTTTTTATTAGATTTGAGAATGCTTCCTCTTTAGATGCTGATGCTCTGATTATTTTTATAATCTCGTCGATATGATCCAGGGCCTTTTTTAATCCTTCTAATATATGCGCCCGATCTTTGGCCTTCTGTAACTCAAATTTGGTACGCCTAGTAACTACCTCTTTTCGATGTTCAATAAACTTTTCAAGCATCGCCTTTAGACTCAAAGTCTGGGGCTGAATGCCATCAACCAGTGCCAGCATGTTAAAGTGAAAAGATTTCTGTAGCTCGGTATATTTGAAGAGTTGATTTAAGATTTTTCTGGGATAAGCATCTTGTTTTAGATCAATGGCAATGCGTAAACCTTCTCGATCAGATTCATCGCGTATATCTTTAATACCCTCCATCTTCTTATCCTTCACCAAGTCGGCCATTTTTTTAATAAGCTCCGATTTATTCACTTGGTAAGGAATCTCTGAAACAATTATTTGAAATCCTTTCTTGTTCTCAACGATATCGGCCTTACCGCGCATTACAATTGGTCCTCTGCCTGTGGCATAAGCATTCACGATATCACCTTCATTATATATAACTCCGCCGGTTGGAAAGTCCGGACCTTTTACAAATTGCATCAGGTCTTTAACATCAGCTTCTTTGTTCTCGGTTAAATAAGCCAGGGCATCTAAAATTTCTGTTAAATTGTGCGGGGGAATATTCGTAGCCATACCTACGGCAATACCCATTGAACCGTTTATTAAAAGATTAGGAATCCTTGTTGGCAAAACAACCGGCTCCGTTGTTGAGCCGTCATAGTTATCTACGAAATTAACCGTGTCTTTCTCTATATCAGATAGGAGTTGTTCCGTAATCGGAGCCAATTTTGCCTCGGTATATCTGTAGGCTGCGGCATTATCTCCGTCAATTGAACCGAAGTTACCCTGGCCATGCACCAACGGATAACGCAAAGAGAAATCCTGAGCCATACGAACCATTGAATCATAAGCCGCCGTATCTCCATGAGGATGATATTTACCAAGAACATAACCCACTACAGTTGCCGATTTTCTGAATTTTGCCTGAGGTCGTAAGCCCATCTCATGCATCGAATATAAAATTCGACGATGGACTGGTTTTAATCCATCGCGTACATCTGGCAAAGCTCGTGCTACGATTACGCTCATCGCATAATCTAAGTACGATTTCTGCATCTCATCAATGATTTCTCTATTTTTTATATTTTTTGTTTCCTCGCTCATAAATAATGGGTCAATAATCAGTACTGGAACATCAGCTCCAGTATTAATTAATAACCCTCATTATTATTTCTGGCCTGATAATGGTAAGAGATAACCTTTCTCGTTTTCAACCACTGGATTTTGGTTATTTTGGGTATCTGAATTTCTATCTTCGTTATCAACGCCCATGAAACCGAATATCGTTCCGCCTAGATCCTTAAATGTGCTACCAATATCACCAAATAAACCAGAGTTAGTCTGAGCATACTGATTTTGATTTGTCGTATCACTAGGATTCAACAATACGAATAAATTCTTTTCCAGCGATCGATACCAAGCTAGGCCAATTATTGATACGGTCGCAATCACGCAAAAACCAAACATTATTTCTCTAATATGTTTTGGCTGTTGACGAATTTCTTCTAAGATAGACATTAGGCTAGTTCAAACATAACCAATTTTGTTTCCTCCATCGGTAATGTTTTTTTATTCACTTTATATTTATCGACCTTTTCTGGGGTTAATCCTAATTCTTTTATAAACTTATCTGCATTATCAATCTTGTCTGATTTTAGATCTTTTACCTTGTAGTGCATAGGGATGATGATCTTGGGCTCGATCTGGCTTATTATCTCAACCGCTTCTTTATAATCTATAGTATAAAAGCCACCTACCGGGATCATCAAAATGTCTACATCACCAATAACTTCTAGCTGTTTGTCACTTAATTTCGCCTCGCCAAAATCGCCCATGTGGCAGATTGTCATGTCCTCGGCTCTGATTATATAAATGGTATTTAATCCCCTCTCTTTGCCTTCGGTTTTGTCATGAAAAGACATAACGCCCTGTACATACACGCCATTCTTCTCATATTCACCCGGATTGTTTATTACAAATGCTTCGGGATTAGCTCCTTCTATATTATTATGATCGTGATGTTGATGAGTAACCAAAACTAAATCATCCTTTACTCTGGGTGGCTTAAGACCTATTTCTTTATCGAACGGATCTATTAAAATAGAGCCTTCCTTGGCTTCCAGTCGGAAACAGCTTTGTCCATACCATGAGATATTCATTACTTATATTCTACCAAATTCTCATAATTTTTCAATACCAAAAATCACTCCGCCCAGCCCTATTGAAGAGTACGACATAGATTCTTACTAGAATCTTGCCTCTTACTCGCCTCGTCAGGCTCCGTAAGCCTCTTCAATAGGGCTGGGCTTCGTCTCGCCTTGGTCATAGAAAAATAAAACAGCCTCAGAGGCGAGAAGCACATTGCTTCCCACCTCCGAGGCATGGTCATCAGCGCCAGTTGGTTGGCACTGGCCAGCTTTCCAGTACACCGTTGGCGTCGGCGTTCCATCGGTCCCAGTCGAACTGAAACTGACGGAAATCATCGGGAATCGGCGCCTGGATCGTTTCCCATGGCCCCGGTTTTCCTGATTCGTCAG
>Ga0209727_1002491_pt1 | contig 12800 bp, 2 predicted proteins | sample RifGroC1_FD_183995 | JGI IMG/M metagenome (GOLD analysis project Ga0209727, IMG submission 183995) | Groundwater microbial communities from Rifle, Colorado, USA - Groundwater C1 (SPAdes) (version 2) | ecosystem: Environmental > Aquatic > Deep subsurface > Groundwater | place: Rifle, Colorado...
ACAATTACTCCACTTATATTTGCCGTACCATTACCAAGTGCATGTCGTCTAAGATAATAACTAAGTTGATAGCGTTTGTTTGTTTGCGAGAATATATAACCACTATAAATTAGGGTATTTGACGCATCTATAGTAGTATAAACATTTCCATGCTGTGCAGAATAAGATCCACCCGTTGTTAATGGTATAGACGCCCAATTAACATCAGAATTTAAAACTCGTTCAAAGCTGGAATTGTCCAGGTAGTTAGAAAACAACGTCCCATAATTAGGTTCGGCAAACAATGGACCTAGAGCGGTTGAATAATTGCTTTCACTTCCATAAGTGCTGAATGATTTGGCCCAATAATAATAGTTTTTCCATGGCTGGACACTTGTGTCATTGTAATAATTAATTGCGCCATAGGATCTATTGTCATCAAGGGTGGTTATTAGTGTAGACGTTGCAGAATCACTAGTTGTATTTCTGTAAATCTTGTAGCCGCCTAGCGTACCATATGATTCAATATAGCCAGAAAGAGCCAGACGGATAAAGCCAAAATCTCCTGTGCATTCGGCAGTAATCCACATTGGCGGTGTCATGGGCACGGTAGCCAGGCTCCTTACAATTGAATCTGATACCGCGCTATTTAATCCATCGGAATTAAATGCTTTAAGCCAATAGGTATAACTATAGTCTTTATAGGGCAAAGATTCCCTTGGGTCTAGATATCTTATCTTATTTTGATAATTATCATAAGTATATGGATAATTATAAGTTGAAACTATAGCCGAGGGGACATTGACAAATTGACTTGCGCTCCAGTTGCCACTAGCTCTATAAATCTGATACATATTTACATTAGTCTGAATTGGTCTATTCCAAACCAGTAAAATACCCCATGGAAGACCAATGGTTTCACCAGAAACCCACGTCGGTTTTGCGGGCTCGCCCTTGCTAATCATACCAGTTATACTATATGCTATAAGACCCGCCCCGGTGGCGATATAGCTAAAAGTATTTTCTGGAATGGACATATATTTATAAATTCTTATTTGTGAAGGTGGTATGTCTTCAAAGATAAATGGTCTAAAAACCATACTTTTATCCGTTTCATAAACCACATCTATGATTTTAGTTTTTGCCGCATCGTAAATTAAACCGTCACCAGCAGTTATATCATTACGTCCTATGTAGTGTTTTGCCGCTCTACGACCACTTGGGGAATTATAATTTGAGCCACTAAATATAATTGTAAATGCATCTTCGCCCGTTGACATAGATACGAATGTATCTCCACTTGGAGGAGAGTCGCACAGATAGCCACTTGCTATTGGGGTACTAAATCCAGAACTCAATTCTCCTATTTGAGTATAAGCTTTTGTCCAATAATAATAAGAAGTATCTTGTTTTAGATTAGTGCTACCATAAACGTAAATATCATTAAATGATGTCACTGTAGGATTTGTGATAATATGATAGGGTATAGCGGTCGAGGACGGTTCCGTAATACTATTTTCATTGCGATAAACAAAATACCCATTTACATCTGGTCTAGTAGGTTTTTGCCATCTTATAGGGATAAAGTCATAATAAGATTTGTAACCAGTTTGGACCATTGTTATATTTTCAATATGACCCGTGGTATAATAGATTGAATCAGAAGCTATTAGAGATATATTCCCCGACTTATCTTGGACTTGACCATAAACCCATCTTAGACCTGTAATTGTATCTAGCGTAAAAGACAGTGGCGTTGAAGCACCATAATAAGTCACCCAATCTTCACCGCTAATTAAATATTTGTCCGTAGCGTTCGTATAGCGCGCTTGATAAATATTACTAACGTAAGAAACACCGCCAGACGTGGGATAAACACTAGTTCCACTATCATTGGTTACGCTGGAATCGGTAATAACAAATAAGTCTCTAGAATTGACAAATATGTCTTGCGTTTGAGTAAATGTTCCATCACCGTCAAGTATAAAACCATAACTAGGAGCGGTATTATCAATTATAAATCCACCGCTTATAGCATATGTGTCAGAAATGTACGACTCATCCTCATTAATAGCACCAGTAATTAGCGTCGTACCCCAGCCAACACCAGTGATTATATAAGCTGCTGAGGCCAAACCGTAAAGCGTATCTGGATTTAAGTCATTAAAATAAAAGGTACGATCGAAAGCTATTGTCCCAGTGTTGTACAGTATGCTAAAAGGAGACTCTTTCTTTTGTTCTATGACTAAGTTTGCTCCAGAAATTGTGCCCAAATAGGTGACGAATTTGCCCGACTTGAGATTAGAGTCTGCCGTTTGGAAAAACCCCGTAATAGTAAACTGACAACTCAGACCATAGATAGACTCGCCGCTGTTGGCAAAAGCTACGTAATTATTTCCAGAGGTGGCAAAACTTGTTATTACGTCATAAACGGATAATTCCTCCGTGGTTGAAAACCCAGAATTAATCAAATAGTCTTGACTACCAGTTAATTTATCACCGGACAACATTGAAAATACATTAATATATCCTTCGCTAAAACCAGCTGTATTTGGATCAAATGAATATTTCCATTTACTGTCATTCTCCTTAGAAACAAAAGTACAATCTGTCATTACAATATACTGTGAACCAGATTCTTGCATCGCTTTAACGCTTGGAGTACTATTGTAGACATTCCTACTCGAATTAAGATAAAGATAGACTATATCATCTTGGTTGTAATAACCAGACAGTTCAGTTCTTTCATTTGGTAAATATCCGAAAGACAAAGAAGACGAACCACCAATGCCAATAGGACGCAGCCATCCTTCTGCCGTGCTGGAAAAGTCCGTAGTCATACCATCCGAAGTTATAGCCCTTACTTTGTAGAAATAGTGTAAGTTTGAAGTTGCTATAGTGTGTGAAAATGTTGGATTGAATGGTTCCAAAACACCTAATAGGGTATACTCGCCATTTGACTCAGTGGATGAAAAAATTTCAAATTTAGCTACCTCAAGTGGATTATCTATTGACCAATCAATTTTGATATGACTTGTATAAGTGCCTTGTGAGGCTACAATTGATACTATATTAGAGGGGGTCGGAACTCTATTATTTTCAGTATATTGCATTAAGTCTATATTAAAAGCAATGTGATTTTGGTCAACCGTTGTTGACGAATAATAAAATACAAACAGCTTAACCCATTTATTTCCTGGTATATGAACACTTAATGTCTGAGAAATAGTAGGACCACTAGACGAAGAATAGATTATTTCTCCGTCTACGGACACGGCCGTAGAACCAAAAGCATTCAGCGGTATATTGACAATAGATGAATTACGTCTATATATTTCTATTGCATATAATATATTTGAATATTGTTCTATGTTAGAATCGTATAAAAATCCATTGGTCGAATCCATATAACTTAATAAAGGAATACCATTATCATCAATTATATATTGAATAAAAGATCCTATAGATGGAATAAAATATTGGCCCTGATTTTTGACAAAGCGAGTTTTGCGCCATTTAAATTGACGAGAAGAATCACCCTCATTTTGACGTTGATCATCTTTTCGATCTGTAAAAGAAAAATACTTAGTATTTTTGCTATAGACCGTCCCTATTTGCCTTTGCTTCTTGTCAATTTGAGAAGAAACTTGTTGCCTTTGTCCGGGAAGTCGCATTTCTAAATATTAACCCCTTTCTTCAAATTTAACATCTCCGCTCCTAGAATCATCATTTCTAGCTGCATATCCTCCATGGGGGAATTCAAATCCTGAAATAAATGGTCCTGCTGTATATGGTCCACTTGGACTACCGCCTGGAATTTGATTTCCGCTAACTATTGTCAAACCATTTAGATCTGCGCCAGCAGGAACACACCATTCACGCCAATATTCACCACTCGTAAATAGGATAGAATTGGGCACGTCTACATCAACTTTATACCATATTTTAGGAAAATCGGATTTGACCAATAAACCCGTAGTTGTGCTCCAGAAATTTTCCATGGTTCTGCCACTAGTGGTATAAGGAATATATGGCACTTGTGTTTTATAAAATCCGTACATATTCATACCAATCGGCAATTGAGTTGTTTCCATTTTTATTCTATCTCCGACCAACCACCAGTATAAAAAGAGGGTATAATAAGAAAAACGAATTTTAAATTCTGTATAGTCACCAACCGGAGGAATGAGAAACGCCAAATAGGCATTCATACCACGTAAATTTGTGTAACTACTCCATACACCAGTCGCCATAGGATAAATATTATTAACAGCAAGTTTTATTATTTCAGAATCGCCCAAATGATTATTCATGCCCTCGAAAATAGGTGGATGATAATGTTTTAAATTGTATCCAGTTATAGTAGTTGGTAATGTCCCAATATAATCATTGACCGTCATGGCCGTATCATACCACGAATAATAAAAATTATATCCAGATGCGAGATAACTTGGCTGAGTCACTTCTAACTTAAATATAGCAACTCCATTATGGGCACCAAATTCAGGTACAAAATATCTTAAATCATCGCCCGTTGGATAGGTTGTCCAATGTCTAGCCTGTGGCCTATCAGTATGATTGAATGGAACTTGATAATTTAATAGATCGTCTGTTATAGTTGACTTCCAATAGCCGTGCCAAGTGTGTTGACCATAGGCATGCATTCCAGAAATATTACAGTAACCAACACCATAATTCAAAGTGTTGTTAGAATATCCCGGTACTCCAGATGCATTCATCCTGTAATAAACGTTTTTGCCCTGAAATCCTTCTCTTGGTGACATACCCGGAGGATTAAAACTCAAAATATCGCTTGTATTGTGTGTATGGTCTCCTAAAACGATTATCTGATTCGTCATAACATCATTTTTATTTGGCTTTGGTGTATTTACATATTCACTAAATGAATCATGTACTGTCTCATCAACAGCACTGGCCGCTTGTGACCATGCATAGTGCGAGTGCGAAGATACTGTAGCTATTTGTTGTTTAGTAGATTTAATTAATCGACCGGTTCCATCCCAGATGGCTATACGCGCCTGGAAAGCGTGAGAAGTTATAAATTTAGGACCAAAATCTTCATTAGAAGAATAGCCCAGACCAACGTAATATTTTGCCAAAGATGCCATATTTCTGAACTGTTCGTATTTTGACACGCTCATATCGGGTAAAGCATGTAAAGTCCATTGTCCGGTCTTTGGCGAAGTGGGATTAAAATAAAATGTAATAGGATTAGTACTGGCCAAATAATGTTTTGTGGAAGCAATATATGGACTGATTTTATAAGTAGTCAAAGGAGTGTCGTAATAATAAATTACCCTGTCTCTGTTTTCAACTACACCATGATATGGACATAATATTGATTCTTTAACTATCATTGGGGCACAGGATACATACATTTTATTATGTGGGAACCAATTTTTTATAGGAATGAATAAAGCAGATTCTTCAATCAGATCGCTATAAGCTACATCTGGATCATACCATCCCTGAATAATGGGTCTGTATAAGCATTCTAATAATTTAGGAAATAATGTATAAAACTTTTCATATCCGATTGGGTCTGCTACCTGGGTTATAGTATGCGCTTTATAATAAGCATTTGTTGAGTCTTCTGTTATAATTCCCTGGTTGCTAACAGACCCGCCAAATAAATATGGTTGAGAAGCAAGACTCATATTTTTACCAGAATTTTCCATTAATTCTTGATATAAGAAAGAACACAGCCACTCTAACTGATATCCTGATTGAGTTGTTCTATTGTCAACTATATGAGAGTGCCAATTTGTGGGCCATTGAACGGTTGGTGTATTATCACTAAGAATAAAAGTCAAACCGGCTGCCCACAGATGATCAAAATCGACTTTGAAATAAACTAATTTACGATCTATAGAAGTTTCGGGATAAATATTAAATTGTATTCCATTGGAATTGAATTCATCACTATAAAAAACATTATTAGGGTAGTAAGTCAGATCTCTTACAGTTGCACCGCCCGTCGCGGTACAATAACCAGACACCATCGTATATACATTGGGTAATTCGCCCCAAGAAGTAAAAAAATATTGTGAATATGTTTCGTTAGGTTTTCTTATCAATCTAGCGGCCATATCTGGATTATAAACAGCAGACATATTGGTCGTATCAACCTTACCCAAAGTATAATTTCTATCTCTAGGATAGATTGTAAATCGCACGAAATATTCACCACTAGGTACGAAGAAACCCGCATCGGCATAAGACGTTACATAATCTTCATTATTAATAACAACTGAGACGCCGCCTGTTGTCACATAGTGAGACGTGGCAGATAAGGCCCGCCTAGCAACACCCGTTTGGTCTACTCCATCCCAAAATAGCTCATAGTCTGTGCCCCATTCTCTATATTCCGGCTGGATTACACCATCTTTAAGCGTTCCAACTAGATAAGCAATCGTACCTTCTATATTTAAATTATCTAAGACCTTCTTGGCAACAACTTCTACAATTACATCTCCATCTATTACTTGATCGTATTTAATCTTAAGTCTATTGCCACTTTCAGATTCATAAACATCATAACGACCGTCTTCTATCAAAGTATCAGCAATAGCAGGATGATAATATCCTCTCAATCTATCTTTACTGTCTGTAAGTCTAATATTCACAAATGGTTGAGGATTATCTGGCCAACCAAAATCTGTATAGTCTGGATTAGGCGGCTGAATAAATGACGACCAGGGTGCATATGGTGTAGTCTGAATTGACATTGAATAGTCCGCAGTCTTTATACTTTCACTTATAGAAACAATCCATTGGCTCGGATTACTAAACTCACCCACTACACCTTCATTATACAAATCATTTATTACCACATTATCATCTGTTTCCAGAAACGGAATACCGAATGTTTCCCAATTAATTACTTTATGCATTACTCTATAACGATATAAAACGGCTTCCGCCAACCAATCAGCATGTTTTTGGTCAACTATAGAAGGTTCAAAAATTATAAATGGTTTTTTCCTGCCCACGTTATTATAAGCAATTGGATCATTAATCGAACTAACATCTGTTGCGCGAGAAAATATATATTGGTTAACTGGATTATTTGGGTTGACAACCTGATCGGTGATATAATCTCTAAAAGCGCCTATTAAGTCGCCCACAACTATAACATCATTACGAACGTCATCCATACCTTGTGTTATACCCATATTAGTTATATTAGTTGTTGTGTCAAAAGTCCAAGAAGGACAAATTATATCAGTATCATAAGACATAGTAGAGTTGATTTTCAGCGGAAAACCATTTGACAAATTAATTAATTCAATTAAATAGTCTCCATGATATGGCATATAGGTAGAATTATATTCATTACGGTTTAAATTAAGCCCATAAATAGTATATTCACATGGATTTATACCAGTAAAATCAGAACCCTCAGAAGGGAATCTTAGTTCCGAAGTGGCATAATAGTCATAATAAACATTGGGAATTCTATCAGTAAAACACTCGGAATATAGACTAAGTCCCTCGTTCCAATAATATACATTGACTTTTGTATCTTGTGGGACTGACTCCAATAACTCTATACTAGGATATGCATTATAGCCATTGTCTAGGTCGTTACCGTAATCGTAAAATTCTGTAACCACAACACCATTATTATCCGTTAAAGACTTATACCATGAAACGTGCATGTCGCCAACGGATTGGACGTCTATTTCTGATCTATCAATAGTTGCAGAAAGCTCAAAACCAGAGTAAAGAGCGTCTCCACCTGAATATTTTTTAGTTTTGAATAAAACAGCGTAGGTATTACCAGAATAAAAAGTATATGAACTTATCATAATAGTATCTGTCATAGACGGCAAATAAGGCGCGGAATAAATACCCATTACAGAACGAGTATCGCCACGTCTGTGGTCTCCAACAAACACTTCGCTTGCGCTAAACTCATATGGATTTGACTCGCTAATTTGACCTATATATATGTCACAGCCGATGTTAAATTCAGAATAACTATTATTTTCTGGATTTGTTTGCGCAAAAAATGCGATAGTGTCATTTGCCGAAGAACCATATTTATAACGGATGTATTTGGCCGTAAAGTTTTTAGTTGGGCGAATAAAATAAAAGACGTTAGATACTATAAATTGATTAACTAGATTAGTTTCTGGGTCTTTGAGTGGGTAACGCCAATACATATAACCAGGATCATTAATATCATGTCCAACACGAGAGGTATCATAAGACCCGGCCTCAGATGGAAATTCATTTCTTGGAACAGACCAACCTGAACCGACAGCGTCTCCCGATATAACGTGTAATACCCTGTTAATAGTAAACTTAGATCCTTTACCATTGAATAAAACAGAATCCCCACTCACAGAAGCCGAGTAATAGCGTCCTCCGTCTGCCTTTAAATTGATTGCTTTATTCCAAGTGCCAGTGAATGACCAATTATCATCACCAGAAACAATAGATATTTGCGGACTATTAACAGACTTGAATTTAATATCACCATTATAATGAGTCTCTGTTATAAATCCGTAATTATCAGCCAATTTAGAAATCAAGTCAAAATTAGCATCGCCAAAATTAGACGACCAAACATATTTATCATCTTTAGAGTCTGGTCCACCCATATATGGATTACCATATTCAATTCGTCGTTTTAAGATTATGTCTCTATCTTCTATTAAATAGCTCCCATAAACAGTCGTTGGTACGTCAGTAGCATTACGTGTAAAAAATAATTGCCGTCCGTAAAGTTTGGTCGGGTCAACACCAGATTTAATAAACAAATCTCTTACCGCATCGACCAACGGCCAGGAATCATATGCTATAGGACGAATCAGTCCATTCGGCTGTTCATTTTCTGTGTCACTAACAAAATCAAATTGAGCATAACTCAGTTTATTAGGATAATTCTCATTGATGCTATTAATAGGATAGTATAATAAGTCTTGGCATTTTACTTTTATGAAAGAACTTGTCTCTGCGCGCCCTACATCAATGTTTGTTATAATTCCTTCAAATCTTTGAACATAATCTGTATCGTCTCCGGCATAAGAATAACCAACTGAGTATTTAACCAGCCTACCCTGTCTTATGCTCACCCCCGTATTATCGTCATAATAAAAACCATTACTACGATTAAATCTATAGCCATTCAAACCGCTAGTAGAAATCAAATCTGATCTACGAGAAGAATTAGACAACAGAGGTAGAGTAAAATCAAGTATAGCAGATTGATTGCTTTCTTTGGATAAAGATGTGTCTACTACCCCACTTAGAACAATAGGCGACATAAAAGACGCCTCTGTTCTATTAGCCCAAGAACCATTAAAATTTGATATACCGGCTGAGAGAACTTTTCTATGAGAAACGGCCGTTCTGTGGCCACTAGCATAAGTATCATTATCCGACCACAAACCATCATAGCCCGTTACTGAATTGGGTTCAAGGTATCTTAACGCAAGATATGATTCTTTTTCCCGTTGGGCAAATTTAAGTAAAAATGGATACCATTGTCCACCGGTAAGTGTAATAGAACCAGAAACCGTCTCTGCGCCAATATTAAGCGCGCCCCAAGAGTCCACATTCATAGATCCATAGGTAATATGTTGTGTATAATCTCCAGGATTAGTAATTGAATTACTCGTCCCTATCCAAAATAGAGCATAATCACTCGGTTCTTTAGTAACAAAAAACTTATAACTTCCTGTAAAATTAGCATAAAAATAACCATAATACTGGGCTTTAAAATAAGCGGCAGACTGTACTGCCGGAGGAGCCCCTAGACCCCAATAATAAGAAAGTATATTGTCTTTGCCCTTATAGGCAAGATCGGCTGAATTAAATATATGTTCGGATTGCTGATTATTGTCATTGTAATATTCGCAGACATAGCCTAAAGACGGCACAGCATAAGGCGTATCATAATATTCTAGTTTAAAAACTGGAATTTTATTATCTTCTAAAACAGCGTCTAACGCATATAATGACTCAGCAATCATATAACTTCTCCATCATATAACCTTTCCATTATAATAGAATATAATTAAGACGAACATACTCATATTTAAGATGAGCATCGGATGTTTCCGAACCAGACGTAAATTTAGTATCACAAGAAAGCACTAAGACCGTTTGGATAGTAGTGTCTGTCGTATCTCCGCTCAAATCCATTAATTTTAAATTACATTTTTTACCAACATAATATTTTAAATTACTAACTAATTCTTTATAATTAATAGGACTTGACTTATTGGGTAAATTGACCCATTCTAAAGTCTTCACCTGACTATTATATTGTGAAGTCATAATAATAGGTTTACCATCTACGGTCGAGGTTACATTAAATGGAAGTTGGTCTGGATTCTCAAAATTAATTGGATTAATCGGGAAAGTGTAGTATGTTCCAGTCCCAACAACTCCCATTCGTATTCTACGTATTGCCATCTTTCATACTTCCTTAGTTATTTAACGATTAAATAATCGTGAATTATTGCTATTAGTTCGACCTTGCATATGATACATTTGACTAATCTGTGTAACTACTTCATTTGCAATCGACTTACTACCACTGTCGGAGCCGCCATTTATTACAATACTAAATGATGGTCCGCCAACATAAGACCTAAAACCTTGACCTATCATTGCGGGAGCAGTAAATCTACCAGGAGCATTAATAAGTTCATTTCTTAAGTCGTTCATTTCTACATTTAATGACCTAATAGCATCAGTATTGTCTCTTAAAGAGTCAGTATTGGCCTTTAATGCCGCTGGAGGCAGTCCTTGTTCTGTTTTTTGCTTAGTCTTGAATAAACTTCCTATCAGTCCACCGACTAATGTACCAACTATGGGAAACACACTCCCCAATAAAGCTCCACCGACAGAACCAAGGCCCGCTGCTAATGCACTTTTGGTTCCAGTTTGTAAAGCAGTACCAAATAAACCACCCACCTGACTACCTATAGTAGCACCTTTAGCCCCCCTGGGACTAACACCACCTAAAATGGCAGATGTAAGAGACATACTAATAAGCGATAAAGAGGCTTCCATTGCCTGAAGATAAGCATTAGACTTTTCCGTTGCTTCTGCGCCCTGTTCTGATGTGCCCCTAATATCATTAAGAGGGGGGATCAAATTACCATTTCTATCTACTGATATAGGACCCGACTGTGCATATCTTGTCCTAGGACTATATGGCGCTATATTATCTAAATATTCAACAAGAGCATCCGTTTCAGTCTTGCCCGGCAGACCCTGCGCTTGGCCTGAGGGGCCGTAGATAGCTGCTGTAAATTTAGTGGCAACTATTTCCCCGGCTTCAATAATAGCTTTTTTCAATTCACTAGCGGCAGATAGAATAGCATTCTTCCAATCTGTATTTATAATGTCCTTAAGACCGGTCAGAAGATTTTGTCTTGCTGTATCGCTCATATCTTGAGCCTTTTTTTCCGCGTCTAAAATAGCATTATGTAAATTAGTACCAGCTTCTTTGCTCGCACCAACCATAGCATTAAAAATCGAATTAGCGCCACTGTCTTCAAAAATCTGTTCTATAGCGGTCTTAAGTTTGGAAGTTTGTATATCAACAAAAACATTTCCTAATTTTTCAGCAAAACTTTCCATAACACGGCCAAAGACGCCAGTTATATCCTTTGCGTCTTTCAATCTTAAATAAAGACCTTCTAATTCATATTTAGCTTGAGCTATTTGATTAGTGGTATTTAGAAATTCACTAGAAGTTGAATCCGTCAATTTATTTAAATCTTCTTGCAGGCTATTAATATCCCTTTGCTTAAGAACTATATCTTTATTAACATCCCTAACACTATTTTGTTTTTCCAAATAATCTTGAGCATAGCTAGTTACTGCGTCCGTAAGATTAAATATATCGGCAACGGCCGATGCTACGGATTTTGCCGCATCTCTGGCATATTCAAATCTTTGAATCACATTAGACAGCGCATCGGTCAAATCCGACCGGACTAAAGTAACACTTGATCTAATAGAATCTTCTTGCATTTGTAACGCTTCCATCATTTTATTATAGTCAGCTTTTGGAATTTGGCCTTTCAGCATCTCGGTATATTGTCTTTGGATTTGTAATTCTTCTAATTTCATTTTTAATGAAAGCTGTTGTTTTTTAATTTCTACGTCTCGTTGTCTTACTTTGTCTCCAGAGGCTTTAAACAAGTCTGTTTCCATATCTAGAAGTTTAGACATATCATCTTTAGATGTAGAAATTTGTGAATTATAGATTTCAAATTCTTTATTTATTGCTCTATGCATAGCTTGCCTTGCTTGCAATAATCTATTTTGACTTTGCATAGCTTGTAACGCCCTTGTTATACTATTTTCATTTTTTTCAAAATCTTTTTCAGACAAAAGACCTTTGATAATTACCAATAATTGCTCCATATCACTATAATTATCTAGTATATCTTGTGAGGCGGCTAAAATTATAGTATAAGGAACTTTAAGTGATGCTAATAAATTAGAAATATTTAATAAAACCTTATTTTGTGCTTCAAAACTTTCATTTTGGGACTCAAGAATACCTTTAAAATAATCTGAGCTTACATTTAATTTACCATATACACTTTGCATTGATTCTAAATTAAGTTTTTGTTCATTTATTTGTCTATTGATCATAAAATTGATGAAAGCAATTTCATTATTCAAATTATTAACATCATTCATAAGTTTGTATTTTGCGTATAAATTATGTAGATCTTCTCTTAGCAGGCCCGCAGCGGCTTTTGCCGCGTCCGATGATTTACCCTGAGAGAGAAGTATGCGTTCATAAGCAGCAACAACATTAT
>Ga0209727_1002499_pt1 | contig 12771 bp, 13 predicted proteins | sample RifGroC1_FD_183995 | JGI IMG/M metagenome (GOLD analysis project Ga0209727, IMG submission 183995) | Groundwater microbial communities from Rifle, Colorado, USA - Groundwater C1 (SPAdes) (version 2) | ecosystem: Environmental > Aquatic > Deep subsurface > Groundwater | place: Rifle, Colorado...
TGGATCTAAGCCGGTAGCTTTAGCAGCTTCTTCAAGAGCTGGCCAATGTTTTTCTATTCTTTGTGCTATTTCATCTCTTGGTTCGTAAATTTTCCCATCGGCATCGATAACTATATCATTTTCTTCGAGTGTAGAATTAACTAAAACTTCTAAAGGCAATACTGTATGTCGTGGGTCTATTCCTTTAAGTGTTGACCACATCATAAATTTCATAAGGTGTTAGTTTCTTAAAGGTTTGTATAATTCCAATACCATAATATTTAAGAAGTTATTGTTCATAAAAACGCTATGCCTATATCTGTAAAAACAGCAAAAAATTTACAAAGGAACAGTGATGTTACACAAGCACGTGAAATTCTTAATGGAATAACTCCTATGATGATATCAACTATAGATGATATCTTAAGCCGGCCAAACGCACTCAAAGGGGCTAAAGTAATATTGCAAGCGAGTAAATCTCCTGGTGTAAGATTATTACAAAAACTAGGTATTAAATTTGAATATCAGTTTCCTCGACTAAACAAAATATCGCCTATTGTAATAAAAGATAAATTAATTGTTTTTGAAGAAACAGAATTAGCACAAAAACTTGGTTTGCAAAATAGATTTTTAGGCGGATTAAAATTACGGAACATTTTATCTAAAAAACACAGCGTATATGGTGATGATATATTTGTAGGTTTTGATGGTACTACTAGATATAAGGTAGAATTATATGAACGTGTAGTAGATGGTGCTTTTAGCCTAATGCCTGGTACTATACACTATTGGCCTTTAGAAGCTACATACCTTAACGGCGGTTAATAATTTTTAAGAGCGTTCTCAACTCGTTCTTCACTAAAATTATGCTCCTTAACTAAAATTCTTCTAATTTCCCTTCTGTTTGGCTTACTCCATTTCAACTTATACTTATCTGTAACTGGAATTTTGGTAAACAAATTGTAAACTTCTTTCCAATCGTAATTCAAATCAAAGTCTTTGAATATTTCTTCATTGCTTTTTTTCTGCACAAATTTAACTGCTTTTTTCGGTCCTATATTCGGAACTTTATCATTGAAATCTGTTCCGATTAACATTCCCAACGCAATTAGCTGACGCTGGTTTATTTTATTTTCTTTAAGAAATTTTTTCAAATCTATTAACTCAAGATTAACTTTAGTGGTTCCACCTTTTGGGAGTTTTCTATATCTAGCTAATGTTAAATTTCTAATCAATCTCGGAGATCCAAATAGCAATGCGTCGTAATCTTGGCTCACAGTCGCCCAAACTTTTCCTTTTCTACACATATAGGCGCACTGAGCTTCTCCCTCTGAAGGAGCCTCAACAACTGGTATTCCGAGTGCTCCCAATAGCTCAATAGATTTTCTTCTAATTTCTGGGGTTACTCTGACTGAGTATTCGTGCTCAATGCCCCATTCGCCAGTATCATATCTGAATTTTTGGCTCGGAGATTTACCATCAAAAACATAACATAATTTAATTCCAGACGCCATTAAATTAGTACTTCTATAAAACAAGCCCGATAAATAATTGGTTAATCTGCCTTTAGAATCAGACAGTGGCGGCATTGTTGTAAGAAACTGATAAAGTGTCAAATAAGCATCAACAGCTATTTTCTTGCCTTTCAATTTTTCCAGAGATATAGTTTCTGGAGAAACAATCTGACGTAAATTAACACCCATATAAAATTAAAGAAAAATGAAATATAAAATGATTCCGAGTTAACTCGAAGTTTATCTTCGACTCCTTCGTTTTGTAGTCTTGCGCCTTGTTGTTTTTCTTGTAGCCTTGCGCTTCGTTGTTCGCTTTGTTGTAGACTTTCTTCGCTTTGCAGCCATTGAACTTACCTCCTTCAATATTTAATTGTAAAGTATATTAGTCTAAAGTATATAAGTGTTTTTATTTCTGGGAAACAAAATTATTTTTAGAGATGTAAAATCTTTGCCTGCGTTTCGTATCTCTTGAAACGCCAATACGATGTGCTTTTTTAATACTGAATTTATCGTTAGCATCTAAAATATAAATTTCGGATTGCTGCGTTGCATCTTTTTCCTGTAATATCTTAGAAATACCAAATGCTTTTGTTAATTTTCCCGGACCAGAACATAATTGTTTTAGATTTTTTATTTTTTGATTAGAAGATGTTCTAAGTTCGAACATTTTAGCTATCCCTTGAACTGGTTCTAAAGCGCGAATCAAGACTGCTGATGCCTGACCCTCTTTACCTGTAATTAAATTTAGCATCCAATTGTTATGCACCACATAAACAAAAATAGTACCTGGTTTATTCCACATATATTTACTAATCTTGGTCTTCTTTCCTTTGTAAGCTCTGCTTGCAGGATCTCTTGTTCCGTGATATGATTCGGTTTCAACAATTTTTCCAATCAATAAATAGTTACCAAGCGACCTTACTAGAAATTTTCCGAGCAAATCATTAGCAACTACTTCTGCGTGCCTTTCATAAAATTTTCTTGGCAAAATTTGGTTGGTGTTAAGGTTCTGTTTTAGATCTTCTAACTCTCCTTTGGAATTATAACTTACCATTTTATTTGCCTAATGAGTCTATCAGCTTCTTCCTAAAAGCGTCTAAATTTTTTACTGGTATAATTCCACCCGCTGCTTGAGGATGACCGCCACCAGTTCCGCCAAATAATTCGGATAACTGCATTGCTAACTTATTGCAGTCTATTGTTGCTGTTTGATTCCTATAACTTACCTTTACATAATCACCATCAACTCTCAAAATAACAACTGTTTTTTTCTTTTCTTGCATAGATATAATCGTAGAAATAGGAGAAACTATTTCATATTTAGGATGTATTTCATATATAACCAAGTTGTTGTAAACCTCTGCTTTGCTTTTCCAATCTGTAGTGTAACTTGATATTTCAGCTTCTCTTTGCTTTTTGTATTTACCTAACAAAGCTGCTTTTCCCGTGCAGTCAATAAGGTCTTTCGGGCTTTCAGCTCCGATAGCGACTTCAAGTGCCAATCTTTCGCCGCCAGCTCTATCTTTTCCAGCGGAGAATAAACTAGCTATTTCTCCTAATTGGCTAGAAAAATCATATTTCTTTTTGCTTTGTTTAAGCTCAGGATATTTTAAATATATTCCCTCTAAAAATTTCTTCCAAGCTGAGCCACCAACATCGTTTATTATACCAACGCCAGCAATCCAATCAAAATCAGAAATATCCGCAACCAGGGAGCATATATCGTAAGTTAATTTCGCCCCGCAGTATCGTGAACTTTCTATTTTCTTCTGGAAAATATCGGGATGTACGTGGAGAATTCCATGCTTATTCATATCCTGATTTATTTTATGGTGATCAAATATAGCGATTTTTGCATTCTCACTCCATTGCGATAATTCTTTTACATTTTGGTCAGCAGCGAGGTCAACAAAAATAATATATTCGTAATAACTAGGAATTCTTACAATATCTAAGCGCCCCGGATTTGCGTAAATTATTTTTGCGGGTCGTTCGTTAAAATGTCTTTCAAATGTTTTAATCAAAACTGCTGCGGCGCTTATACCATCACCACAGCCTCGGTGATAAACTACTGCTGTTTTCTTGGGTTTGCAATTCTTGATGAAATCTGCGCCTTCGTTTAACATAGTAATAGTAGTCATAGAACAAAACTAAACCCCTTACTAAAAAGCTTTTCTCGCCACAGTAAGAGGATTAAAATGAACCTGATAACCTTATAAACCGATAAATTACATTTATTGCTAAGAGACAGCAGTTCTCGAAGTTAGTGCCTCTCTTTTGAGAGGGCCGCGCAGTCGGGTGTAAACCTAATATGTGCACTCGATAATTGTTTTCTTGGTTAATAAAAATGAAATTTCAAGATTTGGGTTTAGACCCACAATTAGTAAAAGCGGTAGAAGAAATCGGCTATGAAGAGCCTACAGACATACAAGCAACAACTATACCTTTAATTAGAGCGGGCCGAGATGTTTTCGGACAGTCCAGTACTGGATCCGGCAAGACTGCCGCATTTGGACTTCCAATTTTAGAGCGAATTCAACATAAAGGACGTATTCAAGTACTAGTATTAGTACCAACTCGCGAGTTATGCGAACAAGTAGCACAAGAGTTTGTGAAATTTTCCAAATACAAATCTGTCAAGATACTTGCAGTTTATGGTGGTGTTGGAATAGGACAGCAGATTAAGAATCTAAAAGATACAGATGTTGTTATAGGTACACCTGGAAGAATCTTAGATCACATAAACAGAAGGACTTTAGACCTACAAAATATAAAATTCTTAGTCTTAGACGAAGCCGACAAAATGTTTGATATGGGTTTTGTTAGAGATATTAGAAAGATAATACAATACGTACCAAAAGCTAGACAAACTTTGTTGTTTAGCGCAACAATTTCTTCAGACATTATTCATTTAGCTAAAAATTATATGGTAAATCCAGAAAAAGTAAAAGCTGAAGAGTATGTACAAACTGGAAAATTAAAACAAATATACCACAACGTAACAGTTGGCGATAAATTCTCACTTTTAGTACATCTATTAGCGCAAGAAAAACCAACCGTAGCAGTAGTTTTCTGTGCAACTAGAAAGCGTGTTAATTCAGTAGAGAAAAATTTGAAAAAATACACAAGCGTACTCGCTATACACGGAGGCTTAACACAATCTAAAAGAAATAGTATTATGGATCTCGTAAAAAGTGGCGAAGTAAATGTTCTTGTAGCAACTGATGTTGCTGCACGAGGTATTGATATCAAAACTGTCACGCACGTTTTCAACTACGATGTTCCAAAAACATCAAAAGATTACGTGCATAGAATTGGAAGAACTGCAAGAGCGGGCGAGACTGGCAAAGCCATAACACTATTATGTCCAGAAGATCACGAGAATTTTAGACACGTATTAGCGGATAGCGACATTGATGTCGCTGAACAACAGGATTTTCAAAGATTACAATTTGAAGTTATACGTACAGATAGACAGAGATTTAATCATAGAAGGTTTTCTAATAACAGAGGCTCAGCAAGACATAGTAATAATAGACGCTGGCGCTAAATATTTCTAAAGAAAAATAAGTGCTCCCGGCGAGATTGGTCAGAATTACTTAGAAGTTACAGCGTAATTCCTACGCCCCAAATTTCTATGAATTAACTGGGTTGGTCAGAATTACTTAGAAGTTACAGCGTAATTCCTACGCTCTCGCCTGTAGCTCTACAGCGAAATATGAGTGCTCCCGGCGAGATTTGAACTCGCGTCGAAAGCTTGAAAGGCTTTCATCCTTGACCGGGCTAGACGACAGGAGCACATGGGCCCAGCAAGATTTGAACTTGCGACCTATCGCTGTCCTAGTTTCTTGTCTAACGACAAGCGTCATATAAGACGATCGCTCCACCGGACTAAGCTATGGGCCCTATCCAAAGAAAAGCTTTTGCTTTTCTAGTATTGAAAACTTGTGTGTTTTCAATATTAAGGTTTAGCATCGCTAAACCTAAGCGCCCGAGAAAGGATTTGAACCTTTGACCTATCGATTACTCTCGCTGCATCTTAAGCAGACTTAGCGTTAACAGTCGATCGCTCCACCGGGCTAAGCTACTCGGGCATATAATAAAGTCAAGAAATCCGTTTAAAAATGTTATACTATACCAGCCAATCCTTGTTTTTGATTTTTTCAGGGACATATTTCTCAGTTATGAATTTAAAATCCTTAGCGCTCAAAGCTTCAAGTTCAAGCTTTACGCCTTTTTCTACCATATGTTTAAGCTCGTCTTGCCATTGTTTTTTCTTGAACCAAGGATAAGCTAATACTTCTGAAATTCTTTTTCTATCTATATCTTTAAGTTTCAATGTAACATTCTTAGGTAGTTTGTATTTCTCTTGGTCAAATGAGCTTAATCCGACAAATCTCGCTTCTGGAATTGCCATTCTTTCAGATTCAAATGCTAAATTAATAGAACCTTGTTTGATGACAGAATAAATATACAATCCATATACATCGTTGTCTACTAAAACATAAACTGGGAGTTTTAATTCGTCGTGCATTCGTCTTACTAATCTTCTAACTCCGCGAGGAGGCTGACCTCCGCCGTGCATAATTACACAATTATTTTTCTTCCAGAATTTATCTTCATTAAATCTGCTCCAAATCGTATCTTTCTCTATAAACAAAATATAATCTGCTTCGCATTCCTTGAATTTTATAATATCTTTTTCCACAATAGATGGAATAGACCAGCCGCCAGAACCCATCTTACGTAAATCAATTGTATCACCGGCATCAATTATAGTTAAATTACCAACCATAGAACCTTTTTGTCCGGCTCTTACGTGCAATTCTTCTCTAAGTGAGCCAAGTGTAATTTCCAAATCCTCAATTATCGGATCAGATTCTGATTGATCTTCCCACGTTTCTTCTGATGTATCTCCGATTGTATGTTTAGTATTATAATAAATAGATCTAATTGGCGCGGTGATATTCTCCTTAACTAATTCTTTTATTACTCTGGCAACCAAAAAGGTCTGCATAAACTTTTTGGCCTGACCGACGTTGAAGAAATTTCTTGTCTGTGTTTTGTCTCCAAGCTTAACCATTTTCTGAGTTTCATCGAAGTAAACATTACTCAAACCTCTAAGCGGGAAAGTTACATCTGGATTGTTTCCAGATTCAATCGAGCTAACTGTATCTTTTGCTAAATCATCAATTTTTTCTGCTACACTTTTATCAGAGTTTTTCTTATTCATAGTCATCTCCATCTTCATCCTTATCTTTCTTGAAGGCTCCTACTTTTCTCTTCTCTATTTTTGCTAACTGCGCTTCTTCCTCTTCCGGTTTAAGCTGTCCAGACTTGTACATCTCTTCTGCAATTTGCAAAAGCTTGGTTAGTAATGTCTTTTCGTCTTGGTTAGTTATTTTTGACAATTCTCTTGCTAATTCAATTGAATAATTCTTGAACATTTCTCTTTTCTTTGCAGCCATTTGGCTTCTGTTTCTTTTTCCAATAAATACGCCAAGCAATCTACCGCATTCTTGCAGTGCTAATTTTGTTTCCTTTACAATTTCTGGAATACTTGCTACAGCATCTTTACTTTCGGATGTAAACGGCGCCCAAACGCTTGCGACGTGAACGATTACTATCAACGGCCCTGTCGGCATATTATTTCCGGATTGTGAAATTCCATAATTTTTCCACGATGTTGTTGTAGTGGCTTTTGTCAAAGCGCAGGCTCCCTGTTGATATAATAATGGAACTCTGTTTGCGAATCTGAATAAACTTATTGGACCTTCTATGTCTAATTCTCCGCCGTATCCTAATGCAACTTCAACTACGAATGCATTTCCTTTGTAAACGCTGGGAGTTCTAGTTACAGAGCACGCAAAATCCAGCTTATATTCAGACTCAAGAGATTTTTTTAAAATATCTGCCCCGATTGGCGAAAGTCCATTCGTAGAAGGCGATTGAATTTTTGCGCTGTGCATCGCCTTAATTAATTTGTCTGCCTGCTCTATTGTTATAAATTTAGGTCCAATTTTTGGATCAAGTCCTGCAACTTTTAGAATTTCTGTTGCAGTTGTGCCACCTACTTTATCAAATTCGGTTGTCAAAAATGAACTTAATGTCCTGGCACTTGTTACTTTTAGTAATCTCTCAAGTGTTCCAAGTTCCATACCATACGGATGTGGTTTCATCTTTTCGGATTTCTTTGGTAAATCATCGGTAACGCGTTTGAAAATTTCTTTATTCCCTTTTGGATCTACGAATTTTATAGATGCGTGAGGATTTACAATTGCTGTTTCTTTCAAATACTCGCTAACAGATGCTTTCTTTTCAACATATTTAGCTTCCAACTCAACTTCAACTCTTGTTCCGTGCTCATTCTTCCAATCTATTGTTGTCTGGCTCAAAATTATTGGTTCATTTTTCATTACATCTATTTTTACTTCGACAACTGTTGCCTGTTTTGCTGATTTTGTTTTTGTAATAATTCGAGCTGGCTTACCTGTTGTATTTTGAGCGTACAAAACTACAGCAGATATACCAATACCTTGCTGTCCCCTTCCTTGCTTTCCGCCAAAAGTTTGGAATTTTGAACCGAATAATAATTTAGCAAAAACTTCACCTACTTTGTTTGGTATTATTCCAGGACCATTATCTTCAACAATCATCTTATACCTGCTCGCATCAACTTGCTGAATTTGTACTGAAATATCTGGAAGAATATCCGCTTCTTCGCAGGCATCTAAGCTGTTATCAACCGCTTCTTTTACAGATGTTAACAAAGCTCTTGTAAGATTATCAAAACCTAAAAGATGCTTATTTTTCTCAAAGAACTGAGCTACTGAAATAGCTCGCATTTCTTCGCCTAATCTTTTTGATACATCGTCACTGTTCGCCATCTTCTACCTTTTCGCCTGTTTTTCGCTCTAAAAAGCGGTACACACTAGCGTGTTTTGAGCCAGTTAAAAACATTTCTACAGCTTGACGCGCTGTTTGAATACAGTCTGTTGGAGCAATTATTGCTATGGTTTTTCCGTAAACACAAATATTAGCACCAGTTATTCTCTCCAAAACTCGTTTAGTTTTACCTTCGTTGCCTATTACCAAGCCCTTAATTTCTATCCTTCTTGACCTAGTTTTGGCTCCAAAATCAGCCACGCTCAAAATATCTAAACCATAATCTTCTTTGAACAATTTCATTGCAACTGAAGGATTGAAACCTCTACCGATTGCTTCAATAACGTCTTTCGCCACAGAAAGTTCAAGAGCATCTTGAGCTTTTATTGTAACTTCACCTTCCGCTTGCACCAGTAATTTAACATTTCCGGCCTGTTCGATTTTTTTCTTTGAAGCGCCACCCTTGCCCACTAAAATCGGCACGCGAATTTTTGGTATTAGTATGTGGTCTTCGAATATATCGAAACTCTGCGGAGTTTCAGAATCGGAAAAATCTATATTTTTCTTTGGCATCAGAATTCCTGCTGCTCAAGCTGTTTTAAATAACCGTTTCGTCTTAGCCAATCGGCTTGATTATTTTGATACTTGTAAAGTATATCCGCTTTTTTGTCTCCTTCGTATTCCCAAGGTTTTATTATAACAATATTATCGGGCCTTACCCATAATTTTCTTTTCAAATGTCCGGGCACTCGGCAGACTCTCGTCTTTCCGTCAATGCAAATAACTCTTGATTTTCCAAAACCTAATCTTATTTCAACTATACCAAGCATTTCATCTTTCTTTGGCAGTTTGACTCTTGTTACTGGTCCGCTTTCTTCAGATTCATATCCTTCTGAATTATTTTCTTCAACCATAAACCATAATTATATCTGTGCTTTATAAAGTCTTACATATAAAAAGCGGTATGCATCGCTCTATTTAGAATTTTTATATCGCATATGTAATTTATTTACATTTTTATCACAAACATAATCGTGATGTCTAAATCCGCCGCCAAAACTTTTTGGTATATGCATCAATTCGTGTATCAGAGTCTTATCTTTCTCGTCCTCTGGTAGTTTATCAAATTTCTCCGACAAAACTTCAATAATATAATGAGCCTTCGTGTTCAAAGTTTTTTGCCAAATCGTTGAGAGTGCATGACATCTCGCTATCGTATTATCGCTAGTTGAACCAATGCTTCTGAAACAAGCAACTCTGTTTAAATCAATATGTTCAAAATCAAGTTTACTGCAAATATTTAAAATTCTTCTTTTAATTTCTGGTGCATATTCATACTTAATCATCTTGTCTCAGCGAAATATTAATTCTGGTTTTTGGTCTGTTCTTGCTTTGATCCCAGCTATATTGCCTATGACTTACAGTCATTGACGAAAACTTAAAATGCTTTCTTAAATCAGTTGCTAAATGGCGCGCGGAATCTTTTGACAGCATATAGAAATCAACACCTTCTCTTTGGTCTTCAATTTTTATTATGAACTCTCTATATTTTTCTGCGAAGTCCAGAATTTTCTTTTCATTTTTCTTATCTCTTACCTGCACAATTGCTCTGTGATCTTGTGAAAGTACATTTCCGCAGTCTTGACATCTTGAATCTTTTACATAGATATCTGACTGCATAGTTTGTTCAAATCTCTTGTCATCTATTTCAAAAACTAAATCAACTTTGCCTTTGCGTCCCATCTTTTTAATCTCGAGTTTTTTGATAACTGAACTTGGCGGTAATCTCGCACCTTTTTCAAGGGCTAAAGTCAGGTAATATTCTGGAGACTCGTCAGTCTTTACCCAAATTCCTCTCCAATTTACGGCTCCGCAGTCTCTGCAGATTCTTACCACTACTTTCTGAGGCAGCTTAGGCTCAACTTTCTCAAACTTGCAGTTAGCGCACAAGCCCTCAGAAACATTAGCATCTGAACCGCACCGCGGACAGAATCTTGATTTCAATCCCATAACATAACGTAAGAATATGCCAATAAAAGCTTAAGCTAAGTTTGTAAGTAGTCTATATGCGCATAATAGCATTACTTTAAACGTAATCTCTAATCTCTAATCTCTAATCTCTAATCTCTAATTTGACTAAAGCTTAAGCGTAGTTACGCGTTCGTTATTTTTTTCGTCTGTCTCAACTATAAAATTATCTGGGTCTATTGCTACTTTTATTGTATAACTGCCACTGGTTAAAAGCAGACTTTGCAACTCAAGCTGCTTGGTATCGCCAATACCTAAGTATAGGGCCTTGTATTCTTTTGATGTTACAGAAATTGGAACTACTCTATTTGGCTCATTTCGCCAAACTTCTATCTTTACGTTAATACCTGCTGATTTGCTGATACCTTGATTCTTTATTGTAACCATAGGTGTAAATCTATAATTTGCTTTTGGTGTAGTTGAATAGCTCAGAGACTCTATTGTAAAGTCTGGCAGATTTGTAACTTGCAAAGTTGCTGTTGATCTCTCTCCCTGCTCTATCAAATAACCATTATTGTTTTTGTCAATGCACGCTGTTAATTTGTAATCTTTTGCGGCGCCCTTGTAAAATATTGCTGAATTATCGCACCCCGGCGATGTGCAAACATAAGTTGCTACTACTTGTCCATTGCATAAATCGCTTCCCTCTCGTATCAAAACTCTCTGACCTAAGCAATTATTTAATCCTTTTACATTCGCTGTAATTGGTTCATTAAGTTGAGCTATCCTCGGGGATAATTCCAGAACTGCATTGCCGTTACATCCTGCGGCTACAAATCCCGTTCCTGAAAAGCTTGAAAATAATGCTAGTCCAGCTATAGCTAATATGATAATTAATGCAAAACTATTAACTTTGGCCATACTAAAACTAAAACTAGCCCGTATATAAAAATAGCGTTTATTCTAAATCCATAGACTCCAACTTTTTAATCCTGGATTCCATTGGCGGGTGCGTTTGAAACAAACTTATTAGGAAATTTGGCTTTAGTGGATTTGAGATAAATAGGTGTGCTGTTGATTCAGTTGCAAATGGTATGAAGTTCTTTTTGGAATGCGCTTCAAGTTTTCTAAGTGCACTGGCAAGAGCTTTTCCATCACCGAGCAGTTTTGCGCCCGAGGCGTCTGCCTGATACTCTCTGCTTCTTGAAATTGCAAGTTGAATCATCATAGCAATGAATGGTGCGAGAATAGCCATAATTAACAAATGCAAACCATTTCCGTTGTCATCCCTTGAGCCTCCAAACATTGCTGCGAATCTCGCGGTATAAGCAACCATAGATATGGCGCCCGCAACTGTTGCAACAATAGACATAATCAATATATCTCTATTAGTAACGTGTGAAATTTCGTGAGCTAAAACGCCTTTCAATTCCTCTTTAGTCATTAATTTTAGAATACCTTCTGTGCACGCAACTGCTGCGTGTTCGGGACTTCTGCCAGTTGCAAACGCATTTGCAGACTCAGTTGGAATGATATAAATTTTAGGCTTTGGTATATTGGCTTTCTTAGCCAAATCTGCAATAATATCGTGGAGGAATTTGTAGTGTAACTCATCTGCGGGCTTAGCTTTGTAGATTCTAAGAACAATTTTGTCGGAAAAGAAATAAGCAACCATATTCATGGCCGCAGCCAAGCCTAAGCCCATTATTATTCCGTAAAAACCTCCGAAGAAGCCACCTATACTCATCAATAGCCCTGTTAGAATTCCCAGAAACACTATAGTTTTGAGTTGGTTTAACATAAGTGTAAATCGATTCGTAGAGGCTTAAAAGGTTTTTCTAAACGCAAAGAAATTATTGAAGTGCTTCTCTGACTTTTGTATATTTTTCCAGAACGTCCCGCAAGTTATCCGGAGATTTAAGTCCATAGTTCTGTGCAATTGATTCGTAAGCATTAGCTGCGTCTGCAGATTTTGCTTTACGCACCCCGCGAGCCCTGTTGTCGTCGTTGAGGTCCCTGTTGTTGCCATTCAAGTTAGACTTGTAGCTGAGGTCGTCGAGCCGCAAGGCCCGTGCAAATGGAGCTTTTTGCTCTTTAGCGTAGTCAAGACCAACAAGCCAGACTACAGCTCCATTTTGGCCTGCTTCTTCTCGGAGGAATTTGGCATAATCTGCAGTTATATCTCCAAATACGAATTTCGCCAAACCATCTTGTGCAAATTTCTTTATTGGGATCATATAGCTTTTAGTTCGTTTAAATGTGTAAACTTCACCTGACTTTGCCAGCTTTTCCAAGCCAGCTGCTTCTTCCTTAGAAATGTTAAATTCGTTTCCGCTTCTGTGAGCAGCTGTTGCTTTAGCAGAGTGTTTTAAGATTGGAGAATGTTTTGCTGGTGTAATAAAGATTTTACCGTTTGGGAAATAAA
>Ga0209727_1002501_pt1 | contig 12769 bp, 17 predicted proteins | sample RifGroC1_FD_183995 | JGI IMG/M metagenome (GOLD analysis project Ga0209727, IMG submission 183995) | Groundwater microbial communities from Rifle, Colorado, USA - Groundwater C1 (SPAdes) (version 2) | ecosystem: Environmental > Aquatic > Deep subsurface > Groundwater | place: Rifle, Colorado...
TTTCCAGTTTTTATATACAAATTGCAATGTTGGTGTATATTCTGTATTTTTGGGTTCCCAAATTTCATATTCAATACATTCATTTTTATCTCTACAACCGTTACTGAAAACTTATAAAATGTTATAAAACATACATAAAACTTATAACTTTTATGTTTCATTCCTTATTCATCATGTTCTCTTTCATATTATTTCTAATACTACTCAAGTGTCTTAACACTCCAAAGGCTTAAATTCCTCGGCAACGTCCGAGTATTTGTTAACTTAACTAACTAACTTTAAATATCTTATAATTATCTGTATCTTTTAAATTTAAAGAAGCGTTATAATCTCTATCTAATACACTTCCACATTCTGTACAAATCCATTCTCTATCATTTAATGTCAATAAATTATTAATATTACCACATTCATGACAAATCTTAGAACTTGGAAACCATCTATCTGCAATCCTAATTTCAATATTATTCCAATTACCTTTGTATTTTATTTGTCTGCCAAATTCATATAAACTTTGTTGTTGAATTGCCTTAGATAAATGTTTATTCTTCATCATGCCAGATATATTTAAATCCTCCAATACTACATAAGATGGTTTGGTTTTCACTATCTCAGTAGTTGTTTGGTGAATGTAATTATTTCTAATACCATTAAGTTTATGCTGAATTGACTTAATTTTATGTTCTAATTTAATAATATTCTTAGTTTTAATATATTTTAAACCATCACGACTTTTCTCATATTTCCTAGAAACTTGCCTTTGAAGTTTTTTCTTTTGTTTCTCTAATCTTTTAACCTTTTTGGATTTATTAATATTCTTATAAGTTATTTTATTTGAACATATTGCTAAATCCTTAATTCCTAAATCAATCCCCATGCCTACATTTAATGGTTTATTAGTATTATCAGGATATTCTATCCCAACACTTACAAACCAATTTAATCCATCATGAGATACTCTTGGATTAATATAAGCAACATCTTTACCAAAAGGAATCCTATTATGTTCCGCTAATCTAACCCAATTTAACTGTTGTTTATTTTTCTTTTTACTTTTTGCAAATCCTTCAAATTTAACATGAGTAGAAGTAAATTGTATTTTAACATTATCTTGATAGAATTTAGGAGGAGATTTCTTTTTGCTCTTAAATTTAGGGAATTTAGATTGACCTTTAAAAAATCTTTGATAAGCATTACAAGCATCTTTAATTGCTTGTTTAGGTACATTATTTGAAACATTATTTAACCAACTAAATTCATTCGTTTTCTTCAATTGTGTTAATTCTTTTCTTAAATCATTATCAGAAATAAATTTTCCACCATTTTTATAATTATCTTTTTGTCTGCCTAATGCCCAATTATATGCCCATCTTTTTACTCCAGCATTTTGAAACATTAATGTATTTTGTTTATTATTAGGTACAAGCATCACTTTGATTCCCTTTATCATCTTCTTCATCTCCTTCCTTTATTAATTCATCAATCATTTTCCTAGTTTTATTTGCTCTTCTACCTTGTAGTCTACAACTAAAAACAGTAATAATTTGTATTAAATCTTCAACTAATTCTTCTTGTTGTGTTTTTTCTGTACTATCTAATATTTCAATTTCACAACCATTTAAATTAGCCATATATTCAACAAGTTCAAATCCAAACCTCAATAATCTGTCTTTATATAAAATAATTATCTTATCTACTTCTTTATTATTAATCCTTTTTAATAATTCCCTAAGTCCTTTTTTCTTATAATTAATGCCACTGCCTATATCAGTTATAATTTCAAATGGTTTATTCAGAGAATCTAAATATTTCTTCATATTATCAATCTGACGTTCAAGATCATCTTTTTGTTTATTAGAAGAAACCCTACAATATCCAATTATAATTCTACTTTTCTCTGGATTATCTTCTATATTTAAAATATCTTTTAATTGTTGGTGAGAATAATATCTATATCCATTAGAACCCGTATGATTAGGTATTAATTTACCACTTTTATCCCAATTTCTAAGTGTTTGTGGAGTTCTAGAAATTAGTTTTGAAAATTCATGTATACTATAATATTTCATAATATGTTCACCTCTTGATAGTATTATAGCATACATGAGTTGATATGTAAAGAAAAATTTTATAACTTTTTATAACTTATTGTTAACTGTTAATTTCCTTCTTTTGTTTCTGAATCTATCCAACCTTTAATTAAAGTTTGATCATCTGGATAGTCTTGAAAATATATTTTTGACATGTTTATTTCCTTTCAATATTAATCAATAAATTCAAAATCATTTTCTTCTAAGCAAATAGCATCATAAAATTCATATTTACTTCTACACATTTCTTTATATTCATAACTCATTAATTCTGTACTTTCTCCATCTAAATTAATCCACCATATACCATTATCTGCTTTATATTCAGTTATGCCTGTCATATTAGCATAACTTTGATTATCGAATATTACATGGTCTTTTATTTTTACTTTTCGTTGGATTGATTCCATATTATTAATCTCCTTTATTTTTATAAATTGGATAATTTAAATCAACATTTATCTGTGATATTAAATATTTTAAATACAATATCCGTAGATGATGTAACATCTTCATCTGAATAATATTCATTAATAAATATTAATAATTCGTATAATTCATGTCTTAATTCTTTAATTTTCATTATTTTCTCCTTTATTTCTATTATTCTCTTTCTGTTTTTTCTTAACCTTCTTAATTTCTAATGCAAGTTTACTATCACCTTCATCTCCATCTTTCTTATCTTTCTTTAATTTCTTATCACACTGTTTAATATTACCACAACATCCTACATAACCTTTTACAGTTTTATCTTTACATGTACTTCTTGGGAATTCCATGTACATTCTATCAAATCCTTCTGGATACCATTCTTTTTTAACAATTTCTGTGATTAGATTCGGACAATTGTTTTGATTTGTTATGGATTTTATATTTTCTGTAGTATTGTCATTTTCAATATCTATATTATCTTCTTCTGTATTATGTATGATTTATTCCTTCTTTCTATTTACTATGTATTTATTATTTAATTTCTCTCAAAGGACAATCAGGATGTTTCCAATTTCTATCATACCATTCTTTTTCAGATGCTTTAATATTTTGTAGATAAATTGAAATATTACAATCCCATTCTACGAAAGAACATACCCAATTTGTTGTGCCTCTGAATTTACATGTTTTACAACTAGTTGGTAATTCGGTTAGGTTGTTTATGTATATCATTTTAAAGATACCTTTCTAAATAAACTATCTAATTTCTCCCAATCATTTTTCATATTACTACCAATTATTTTTAAATAAGCATTTTCTAATATTTTTAATTGTTCTGGTTTATGGAAATAATTGGTGGCAGAAATGAGGAATAGTTTTTTAGTTATTGACATTTCTTCTTGTGTTAGATTTGACATAAGTAATTTCTCCTTTTATTAATTTTATTTATTATTCCATTACATGATTTTTTGTATAATGATATATACTCTTATGCGTATTTAAAATTTCTGGTTTACACTTCATAATAGTAACATTTCCCATTGTTGAATTAATGTATGAGAAACTAAAAGTAATAATATTTTCATATTCATTATAAGCACTTTTCTCTGTAGTATAATAAAATCTATCAGATAAATGAACTTCATCAAATATACTACATTTTAAGAAATCATAATCCCAATCTTTATAAAATAATACATCATCCGTAAAGTCATTTAGATTATCAATTTTTAAAGCTATATTTGCCAATCTTTCATCTATTTGAAACACTTTATCATAGATTTCAAACTTACCTAGACTTTCACCTGAACCTAGTGTGTTAATGGATATATGTATGATGTAAATTAATTCATCTTGTTTATTGAATGTATTATTTTTTGAGTCGTAGATGTATCCGTTTTGTTGTGCTTCTTGAATTAATTTTTGTTGTTGATTGTTTAAATTTGTTAATTCTTTATTGTAATCCATAAATTTAATCTCCTTTTATACTTCTATTAATATTTCTTTGCCTGAAGTAGTTCTCCAAACAACTTGATATTCAATACCATTTACTTCTATAATACTTTCTTCATCAAGTTTATATATCATGAGTAAAGCAAGAACATCATCATTTTTGCTAATGTCTAATTGAAATTCTTTTAAAATTTTACTTGTATTAATATCTTTTATTTTAATAGTATAAATTGCATTTATATCTTCTAATTCTGGTTTAATTATTTTAAAATAATTCATGATTTAGCCTCCTTTATTATTTCTTAAATATTCTTCTATTTTTATCTTTCTATTTCTTTCTTTAAATTCTAATAATTTAATTATTAACTTTTGCCACAAAAATAATATTAAATTATTTTTCTTGTTATTATCTTTCTTGTTAAATACACTAGATAATTCAATAAATCCATTATTAATTAATAATTCTTTTTTAGTTTCTTTATTAGTTTTATTCATATAATTTCACTCTCCCATCTTCCCAATATATTTTCCATATTCCCATAATTGAGTAGGTGAATACCTATTTTGCAAATCTAATATCCAATTTTTATATTTCTTACTATAATCATTTATTTCTTTAGCATTAATCCAAATAGTATGCCATTTTGTGAATAATTTTAATGGAGCGTTTACTAATCTTAATGTTTGAATTAGATTATTGCTACTTTCTATACTAATTACATGTACAAGATTACTATTTATGATATTGATGATTCTATCATCTTTGTATACAGTAGGATCAAAGTCTAATTCAAATATAAAATTATTTCCAAAATTTAATAATGTGTAAAGGAAGTCTGATTCTTCGAGAATTCGTACTTCAATTTTATTAAATCTGAGTGATTGTTTTTCTGAATTTGTCATATTATTGATATAAATATTAAGGTATAGTAAACCATTTTTAGCACATTCAAATATGCAAGCAGTTTGATTCTTCATATTTTTACCTGTGCATAGAGCGTAGGGTTTACCAATTTCTAATTTTTGCATGTGTGATGTGCCTTCTTTCTGAGTTTTATAGTTATTTTACTACTACTCAGGTAACGAATCAAGATGCAGAGTATCTCCTTTAATTGTCAAAATAATACAGTTTTATTTTGTTGTTTATTTATTTATTTTAATTATGTTGTTTCCTTTCTGATTATAATTCATATTTATTTAGTTCCCTACAATATTCAATATTTTTTAATGTTCCACTCTTTCTTTTTATATTAGAATTTTGATCATAAGCTAAAAATGTGTGCATTTATTAATCATATATAAATCTCTTTCTTCATTTGTTTTAAAATTTCCAGTTATTTTCCAATTACAAACATAAGTTTTAAATTTATCTGATAAATATCTTGGTTTCTTATATAGATGGCATACTTCCACATTTGAAGTTAAAGTCTTTAAATATTCTTGTATTAAAGTATCTACACCTCTAAAATCTCCAATGATAAAATAATTATTTGGATTAATGTGATGTTTTAATTTATTTATGTAATATTCATTAAATTTTTCAAAAGAAATATTCCCATTTCCACATATAAAAATTATTTTCTTCATAATAAAATTTAGTCTTCTTTATTTTTAATATCGCTCATACAACATATTGCGAATTCTAAACCCTCTATTTTCTGTACTAATGTTTTAGAAATTAAACCATTTGTATCATGCATTATTAACATTTCCATTGACTGTTTAGAATTTTTAAGTCTATTATTTAATTCTTTCCATGCTTTTTCATAATTCATAATTATATCTCCTTTTATTTAATCTGCACACCTATCACATTTATCTGAATCAGTATAATCAGCAAACAATACTCTGCATACTGGACAATTCTCTAAACACTAATCACAAAATACATCATTATATTGTTCGTATTTATTATGTGGTTTTAAATCTAATAATTTTAAAAGTTTACCACAATCAGCACATTGTTTGTATTCAGGTGATTGTTTAGTATTAATATAATAATCAATGTCTTTATTAGGATTTTTAATCCATTGACTTAATATAAAAGCACGATAATTAATATTTGTACTAACTATATTGTTTGTTATATCAGGAAGTTTATTAGATAATTCTAATAGTTCATTAATTATTGTCTTTAATTTTACTAAATTATTTTCAGTTATGTTCATATTAGTCTCCTTTAATTAATTTACATATTTTGACAGTTAACAAAACCTCGAATTGATGCTGATATTAGTGATAAGAAAGTGTTATTTTATAAGGGTTTGTGAGAATAGGATTTTTAGAAATTTAAGTAATTTAGTAAAATAACACTTTCTTATCTTTTTTTGTTAGTTTGATAGATTTTATAGGTTTGAATTTGATATTATTTTATTTATTTTTTGATATTAATCATATTATAAACTCTGTTACTGTGTATGTCAACAATTATTTTTATATTTTGTTAAGAACTTTTAATATTATTTATATCTTCTTCACCATAAAGTTCTATATATTTATTTTCATTAAACGAACTTCTGAATTCTCCATAATATTTTATTTCAGCTTTTATTCTTTCAAGAGCAGCATCTTTAATATTAATAAAATATCCTAAATGCTTTTGTTTATAATCAACTTGAATATAACTTCTCCACATATCTTTTAAATTACTCCAAGAAACACCCGTAAATCCAGAAGAATTTGTATTTGGTTTTAATCTATTTTTACCATTTTCTAATTTATTTGCTGGTCTAAGATTATATTTACGACAATTTTTTCTATTACCATCTATATGATCATAATCAATATTATTATCTAATCCCATAATTAATCTATGTAACAATATTGATGTTTTCATATCGTCTCTATAATATGTTGCTGTAGCATATCCACTTCCCATTTCAGACCATTTATATTTTTTAACTTTATCAACATCTTCAGTATCAATTATTGCCCTAGATTTTTCTTCATTATTTTTATCATATAAAATAATCTCAGCATATGTATCATATATTATTATTTCATTTAAATCCTTTCTAGTTCTTTGTTTTATTTCTCCATATAATTTTAAATGTTGATAATGTTTACTACATAAATACATATTTTTAGTTTTATAATATATTATTTTATAACCAGAATTACTATCACACCCACAAATTTCACATATTTTATTTATTTTCACTATTTACTCCTTTATTTATTAATATATATTTTAAATATGTTTTTCTATTAAAATCTGCTTTCTTTTTTATTGCCCTATTTACAGTTTCTATTTCTCCTAAATGAAAAACTTTTTGCTTTGCTCTTGTTTGTGCAACATATATTAAATTACTATTTAACATATATGTATGTGCTTTAGGAGTAATCATAATAACAATTTTTGCTTGACCACCTTGTGATTTTATAGTTCCAATACTATAAGCTAGTTTTATATTAATTAAATCATTTTTATCGTATATCACAATTTCGTCAAATTGAATAATAACTTTATTATTTTCTATTTTTATTATTGTTCCTATTTCTCCATTTGCAACAAAAATTTCATCATCTTCATTTATATATTCTTCGTTATATTTTATTGCTTTATAATTATTTACTGTTTGTATAATCATATCATTTTCATAAAATTTAATATCTCCTATTTGAATATATTTTTCTTGTTTATTTACATTATCATTAGAAATTGGTTGTAAGTTTTTATTTAATATTAATGTACCATAATCTCCTATATTATATGTTGATAGAACCATCATATCTTCTTTTAAATAACCTTTATGTAATAATTTATTATATATTTTTATAACACTGTTAATAACTTTTTCTTGTGGAGTATGAATGAATACATAACTTTTATCTTCTCCAAATATTTGTGGTTTTAGGGAATTGGTTAAAAATATTTCGCTATTTCTAGTTTTTGTTGCTACAGTTAAAATACCACCTTCACCATATCTAAATATTTGTGTCAAAGAAACAATAGGAATAATACTTGAATTTATTAAATCATAAAAAACATTTCCAGCATTAATAGATGGAATTTGAGCACTATCACCAATCATTAATAATTTTGTTTTAGAAAAATCAATTGCTTCAAGTATATGCTTAGTTAAAATTACATCACACATTCCAAACTCATCAATTATAATTACATCATAAGGAAGTTTACATTTTTCATTATAACCCCATTCTGGAGGCATATATGCCAAACCTCTATGTATTGTAGATGCTGGCTCTTTTGCATATTCTGCTAATACTTTTGCTGCTCTGCCTGTAGGAGCAAATAAACAAAATGATTTGTTATTATCTTTTAACATTTTTATTATTGCATTAGTAGTTTGTGATTTTCCGCTTCCCGAAAATCCATTAAGTATACATATATTTGATTGACATAACATATTCAATGTTTGATGTTGTTGATCTGTTAGATTAATATCATCGGATACTTTTTTATATTCTTCTGTATCTATATCCCATTTATTTTTTATTTTTAATCCTTCAATAATTTTATTTGCTATATATAATTCTGTCTCATATGTTTCTAAAAATGAAATAGTTTTATCTTCTCTATTAATATGAAATATATTTGAATTTTTAATTGCATCAAGTAATTTATCACTACATTCTGGTACTAATTTATCAAGTGATTTTCTTATTAGTGAAATCCCTATCTTTGTATGACCATTATTTTCATTCTCTTCTAATAAATATTCTATTGCTGCAATAGTACGTTGAACAGAAGTTTTTATATCAAAATTAAAATATATTAAAGGTATTTCTCCTTTTTGTTTTTGTAATTTTGACTCTTTATCTAATTCAAGAATAATACTATCTGCATTTTTAAATCCTATTTTTGATAATGAACATAATGATTTGTATGGTTCTCTTTGTATTTCTTCTTTAATTTTTTGTGAAGAAGGATATTTGTCATACATTTTTTTAATTGTTCTCATATTTATTAATCCTTGAAACATTTCAATTAATTCAGCAAATACAAAATTCTCTTCTATTTTTTGTCTAATGATATTAAATCTAAATTGACCTATATTATATAGTTTCCTTAAATCAATATCATCAAATCTATTAGTAATAACTCTATCAACTATATCTGGATAATTTTCCATAATAGTTTTTACTTGATCGTATGTAAGTATCTCAGATAAAAACATTCTTGTAGTATATTCATTAGTTGGTCTTTCTCTTTGGATATGGATAATATGATACCCATATCCACGACCTTTTTTATCCTTCTTTTCTTCTGCTTTTACTTTATAAAATATTCCTAATCCTAATTCATGAATATTTCCAAGAAGAGATACATTGTTAAAGTCATTTAGTTTCAAATCAGGATATTTAATTGTATCAATCTCAGCACCATAAATTTTATAATTTTCAGTATTATATACTAGTGCTTTAGGTATACAAGTAAATTCTTTAATTATTTTTTCTGATTTTTCCATGTATTATATTAATACACCATCCATTCATCTAATATTTGTTCATCTTCATCTGTTTTAATCCATTGACCTCCGACAATCTTTGTTTTCTTTTGAGTTTTAAAATTAATAATTTGCAAAACATCAAATAATTTAAATGGATTTTCCATAAAATATTTACTATTTTTAACTTTGGTTTTTAAATCTTCGCCACTTTTTAAATTTCTTAATGTGATATAGGGTTTAGTTTTATCTTTATATGTTTTGTACTCAGTGACAATATATAAACTACTATCTGCTTTTTCATATTTAACTGTTGTATATTCAAGATATTCAAATTCAAATTTTACCTGTTCTTTTATTGATAATGTTTTGTCTTCTATTAACTCTGAAACTTCCTTAATATATGAAATAATGTCAATATCTTTATATATTTTATTAGTTATCTTTTGAGTATATTTTAATAATATATCTATATTTAATCCTATCTTTTCTGCTTTTTCTTTTTTAATTTGTTTTGATTCTCCTATATTTTCGTACAAATCTAATATCTCTAGTAATTTTTTATTTTTACCAAATTTAATAAACAGATTTAAACCAGTTAAAATTCTTAGTTGTCTAGAATTAGTAGATGTTTTTTCTTTTATATCTTTAATTAGATCAATATAATTTGTATATGTATTTTCTTGTGCAAGTTGATAAAGTTCATCAGCAATTTGTGTACTAAGAAATTTTATTGATAAAATACCTTTATAAATAGTGTTTTCATTTCTATCAAAAGAATATAATGCTTGAGACTTTCCAAATTCAATAGGTTTAATTTTAATACCTAATTGCTTTGCTAGAGTTATCCCATTTATAGTATCTTTGGTATCTTCTGCTCTATTTAAATATGCTGTCGTAAATTCTAAAGGATAATATGTTCTTAATCTTGTTTCGGCATACCCATCCATTGAATATCCCGTACTATGATTATAACCAAATTGATATTCACTGGAATCTGAGATAATTTGAATAAATTGCTTTGCTTCCTCTTCGGCAACTTCTCTTGGTTTAGAAGATACTTTACAATAACCTTCTAATATTTTAGGCAATTGCTCTTTTAAACCTTCTATATCCTTTTTCCCTATGCATCTTCTAGTGGTATCTGCCAAAGAACCACTAAATCCACATATATCAGTAAGAAATTTAATAGTATCTTCTTGGTATACTAAATATCCATAATTTTCCTTTAATAATTTATCTATTTCCTCGGATGGATTTTTATTAAATTCTTTTGTAATCAATCTATCTCTATATGATTTTCCAGACGGTCTAAGTGCAGCATTAACCAAAGACATATCATTTATATACTGTGGTTGGAATTGTTTAAGTAATGAAAATGCAAAATCACCTTCAAATTGAAAAACTCCTACATTTGAAGTTATCATATTATCCCATACTTTTTTATCATTCCAATCAATTTCATGTGCTTTAAGGTAATGAGAACCGATATATTTATATACATCCTTCATTATTCCTACAGTTTTCAATCCTAAAATATCAAATTTTACAAAATTTACTGAGTCAACAGCTTTCATTGAGCAAATCGAAACTGGTTGTGATTCATCACCATCTTTATAAAACACTCCTAAATTATCTGCTAAAGTTATTGGTGAACCTATAATACCTGCTGGATGACTACCTTTTGCAATTATTGTACCTTTTAATCCATCAAAATAATAAAATAAATCTTCATTACTTTTCTTTAAATTTTCAAATTCTTTTTTTAAATTATTAATTCTTGTTAATGCTTTATTATTTCTTATTTTATTACAATAAATATCATGATAATCAAAATCTACTGACTTTGCTTCTATTTCATCCCCTTCTAATTCTTCAAGGTTAACCTCCTCTTGAATAATTTTTAAATATTCATCAAATAATTTATCAAATTGATTTTTAATTTCCATTACTAAACTTAAATCATTATATTTTAATCCTTTTGCTAAAACATCAATTGTTCCTCTATCTCTTAAAGTTGAGAATGTAGCAATATAAGCAGTTTTTTCAGGAGTAAATCTATTTATAATAAATTTATAAACTTTTTCTCTGTCTTCTGGAGAGAAATCCATATCAATATCCGCAAGACTTATTCTATCTGCATTACAGAATCTTGAAAATACAGTCTTCCATTTAATAGGATCAACATCTATAATATCTGTAATATATGCTATTTCACTACCACCTACAGATCCCCTACAAAATCCATATGGTATTCCATTTTCATTACAATAATCAACTAATTCAGACATAAATAACATTAAACTACTCATATCTTGTTTTTTCATTGCTTCAAATTCTTCTTTTATTTTTTGTTTATATTCATATATTTTTGAAACATCAATAATATTATTCTTTGCCTTATCTTGAAATTTTTTTATTATTGTTTTTTTCCATAAACTTAATGCATTATCACCATATAAATGAGGATATTACATTCTGCTTTATATTTTGAAGATGAATGAGTATCTGTACCTGCTATTAATGGAATATCATATAATTTACTCCATTCCCATAATAATTTATTATATTCTTTTTGATCATAACCATGATATTGTATTTCTAAAAAACATCTATGTTTATTTTTACTTAACCAATTTAAAAATTCATTTAAGTAATAATTACAACAATTAATAATTTCCTCTTTTTGTTCCTGATTTAATTCCTCGTTGTTTATAATATTTTTCTTTTTACAAGTTAATCCCCATAATATAGATGCTAAACATGCTGTTGTGATAATAATATTATCACTTGTATTCATTAATTCTTCTATAGAAATTCTAGGATTATAATAAAAATGTCTATCAGTTTTATCTTCTTTTTTGCCTTTTGAAGTAGAAATAGATATTAATTTATTTAATTCTTTTACTCCTTCAAAATTTCTACTATATAATCCTATATGATATCCTCTTTCATCTGCTTCTAATTTAGTACAAAGATATAATTCAACACCATGTATGTATTTAATTCCTGCTTTATCACAATCTTGTTTTTTCTTAATCCAGTCATAAATTCCACCATGATTTGAGAATGCAATTGCCTTCATACCATTTTTTTTAGCAAGTTTTATATATTCTTTATAATTCGTACATGAATCTGCATAACCATTGCAATTACTTGTATCGTCATGTAAATGGTATAATATATAATTATCTTCCAATAAAATTTCTCCTTTCTATATAATTCCATCAAGCCAACTTAAATCATCTATAATACTCTTATCTTCTTCTACTCTTTTATTATCTTTATTATCTAATTCCTCTAAATATCTCCTATAAGGCTCATGAATTTTACTACTATAACCACTTAATACAGCATGATAATAACTACTTTCCCTAGTTACAT
>Ga0209727_1002505_pt1 | contig 12761 bp, 27 predicted proteins | sample RifGroC1_FD_183995 | JGI IMG/M metagenome (GOLD analysis project Ga0209727, IMG submission 183995) | Groundwater microbial communities from Rifle, Colorado, USA - Groundwater C1 (SPAdes) (version 2) | ecosystem: Environmental > Aquatic > Deep subsurface > Groundwater | place: Rifle, Colorado...
GATTCGTCCAAAGGGCCAGCTCTGGGTCACCGCCACAGATGGCGTAGCTGGAGCGGGAGCCGCGACCGGGAGCGCATGGCGCTGCTGCAGTTCGCCGAGCGCCTCTGCGATCTCCGCCTTCGTGGGCGGACGGCGCTCTGGCTTCGCTGCCACCTGCTGAATCACCACCTGGATCTGCTGAGGGGCGGAGGGAGCTATTGGCGCATCTTGGGTTGGGTGCTCGTTCGGAGCGCCGCACGCCGGACAGGCTGGCGCGTCACCTGGCATGGGCCGCCAACAGAACACGCACTTTACGAGTCCCATGTCACTCCTCGCAAAAAAAGGCTTGACGCGGTAGTTTCTTTCCGGTACGATCTAGGCGTAAGGGTTGGTGCGGTCGTGTTGAACCGGACGCAAGCTACCCTGAAGTGACTCGTGAGACTCGTGAACAAACAGAATCGCCTTCGTCGAAGTGTGGAGCCTCGTGCCTCACGAGTCCGAGGTTCCGCCGTGGCCCGCTCGGCCGGTGTGAGTGCGTCTGCCCACAGACGCGCCGCCGGCCGGGACGGTGCCTTACTTCAACCATAACACGGTCTTTGCCGCTCGCCAAGCGCGCGAGCACTGGAGCAGGAAATGGCTGATCGCGGCAGCCGATCCATCAAACAACTCACCTGGGCCGTCCGGCCTGACCACGGCCGCGATCCGTGGGAGGGTTCGGGCGGCCCTTCTCTATCTCAGGTCGCATCTGGGAACACCACGGCTGACTGGGCTGGCGGCGTCCCTCGGCGCGGCAAGGAGGCCCGCATGACCCCGCAGATCATCCCGATCCCCTTCGAGCTGGCCGTGGAGGTTCTCGGCGCCGGCGACTCCATCGTCTTCATCGACCGCCGCGACAGTGGGCTATGGCTCATCCAGGACCGACTCGACGCGCTGACCGAGTACCGGCTTACCAAGGACTCCGCCGGCCTGACGGTCGTCCTGATGCCCACGCTGGAGGCCGGACGATGAGCGGCGCCGAGCTGGCTGACCCGACCGTCTGGCGGGTCGTGACGTGGCTGCGACGCGAGCAGCGGCACCCGGCATGGGTCGCCGCGCTCCGCCGCCGGCCCTCGCGCCAGATGGAGAGCAACGGCGACTCGGCGGCGCTCGAGCTGATCGAGCTGTGCCGGACGTGGGTGACGCGATGATCCTCATCGACCTGTCAGCCCTCAACCAGCAGCACGAGCCCTCGCCCCGCTGCGTCGTCTGCAACGCGGCCGGCGCCGAGCTGGTCGGAGACGACTTCTACTGTGACACCCACGCCGACGAGCCGCAGGACTGCCGTTCCTGCTCCGCGACCGGAGAGGGCGGGGCGGACGGCTACAACTGCGGCGCCTGCCACGGGCGCGGCTACCACGAATCCCCGCGACTGGCCACGATGGAGCGACCCGAGCGGGATAGCTACTGACGGACAAACCGCTCTCCGGGGTCGGCACGACCTCAGCCCTCGCGCCAGTCATCCCCTGGCGGCTGGCCCCGGAGAGCACCTAACGCAAGCGACAGGAGAGAGACGATGACGAAGCCCAACAACCAGATCATCCGATTCGAGGACGCGCACCCGGCCGGGCAGTCAACCGCCATGGTCGACGTGGCTTCCACTCGCGCCAGTCAGGAAGTGCAGGCCGCGATGGTCGTGGCCAAGCGGTTCCCGCGCAACGAGACGGACTCGTTCAACCGCATCATGCAGGCGTGCCGCCGGCCCTCGCTGGCCGAGGCTGCGGTCTACGAGTTCCCGAAGGGTGGGAGCAAGGTCACCGGCCCGTCCATTCGACTGGCCGAAGTGCTAGCCCGAGCCTGGGGGAACCTCGAATGCGGCGTCACTGAGATCGAGCAGCGTGACGGCGAGAGCACGATGCTCGCGTTCGCCTGGGATCTGGAGACGAACACGCGCATCAGCCGGACGTTCGTGGTCAAGCACGAGCTGAGAACGAAGCAGGGCACCAAGACCTTGACGGACCCTCGCGATATCTACGAGATGACGGCCAACCAGGGCGCCCGCCGCTTGCGCGCGTGCATCCTGGCCACCATCCCCGGTGACGTGGTTGACGCCGCCGTTACCCAGTGCGAGCAGACCATGGCCGGGAACTCCACCGAACCGCTTGCCGACCGCGTGCGCAAGATGGTGGTCGCCTTCGGAGATCACGGCATCTCGCAGGCGATGATCGAGAAGCGACTCGGCCACGCGCTCACCGCCGCGACCGAGCACGAACTGGTGAGCTTGCGGAAGGTCTACCAGTCCATCAAGGACGGCATGTCGGGCCGCGAGCAGTTCTTCGACCTGTCCGCCGGCGCCGGGTCTCCGATGGCAGCGATGACCGGCGGCTCCGCGCACCACGACTCCTCGGCCCCCGGCCTCTCCACGCCCGACGAGCGGGCCGAGTTCGGCCGCCTGGCCGACGACCTGCACAAGACGGCCCCCGCCCGCCACGCCCTGCTCACGGCCTGCCAGGGGAGCCCCGTCGCGATGACCCCGGATGGCCCCGACCTGGCCGCCGTCAGCTCGAGCGCGATCCGCGAGGCGATCGGCCGGCTCGAGATTGAGGCGCAGGAGCAGCAGGAGGCCGGGCAGTGATCGAGAGCGGAGGCATCACCTACCTGTCGAGCACCGACCTCCGCAACCCGCCCTGTATGGACGGCGAGGCGGGCACGGCGGCGAAGCTCGGCGCCCAGGTCCACGACCTGATCCACCGCTCCATCCGGGGCCTCCCTCTCCCGGTCGTGTCCGGCGAGGCCGGCGAGCTGTTCTTGCTCTGGCGGCAGGGATATCAGATGCCAGGCCCCGAGCGGGTCCTGTCCTCCGAGAGCGACACGGCGCCCGCCGCCGTCAGGGTCTCGCGCATCTACCCCGACAGCGACGAGCCCCGGCAGAACGTCCGCGTGAGGCTCTCCGACACGGTCGGAGTCCAGTCCTCGGGCGATCTCGTCTACTACTCGCCGGAGTGGGACGGCCTCGTCTCGGACGACTGGAAGACCGGCCGGGTGATCGACGATGAGGGCTGGCTGCTCCAGTCCGCAATCCAGGCCGTGATGATGGCCGAGAGCTACCCTGGCTATGCCTGGTACGAGGCCGCCGCGGTCTATGTGCGCTACGGCTGCATGCGGAAGGCGCACCGCTACGTCGCGAGCGAGATCCCAGCGCTCCGGGCCGAGCTGGCCTCGCGGTGCCTGGACTGGCTGGCGGCGAAGCGGGCCGACCTTCGCACGATGTCCCGCTACTGCGCCCCGGGAGACGACGGCACGGGCGGATGCGCGCGCCGGCACACCTGCCCGGCCTACGCCGCGGCCCTGCGCCCCTTCGACGCCGAGACCCTGCGAGCGGACACGCTCGAGGGAGCGGCGGCGCTGGACGCCAGGCTGGCCGGCATCGAGCGGGCCTGTGACGCGGCAAGGAAGGCGATCAAGGCCTGGCGTCTCGAGCGGATCGCGCTCGCTCCCGTCGAGGCGGGCCGGTCCTGGTACGTCAGCGAGGCCGAGATCCCGGAGGCGACAACGACGCGCCGGGCCTACGTCCGCCAGACGATCCGGTTCCGGCCGGCGACCGCCGACGAGATGGCCAGGCTCCGACTGGTCGACGCACTCCAGGCCGAGGCTCCCGTGTGGCCGTGTCTGCCTGACAACCCGCCCGTCGTCGAGCCGGCGCAGGACGCCATCGGCCTGCCGGCGATGGTGTCGACCGCGCACCAGATCACAGAGATGGCCGGCGCTGCCGAAGCGCCACCCGTGGACGAGGAGGTGACTGCCGATGCGGTGAGCGAAGCTAGCCCGGGAGAGGGCGCCTCTGGGCTTCAGAGTCCTCTCCCGGTCCAGCCTGCCGACCGATCCGCGCTCCCTTTCTCGGAGCCCGACCCGTGCTCGAACGGCCACGAGCTGACGCAGCCGGGCCGCGCGAGCTTCGACGGTGGCTTCGTCTTCCAGATGTGCGGCCGGTGCCGGTCGACCTTCTGCGCGGCCTGCGGGGCCGGCATCGGGGAGGACGACGGAGACCCCGAGCGACACGTCGAGGAGTGCCAGCCGGCGCGGGCGCATCTGGCCGCCAGGGCTCCGAGCGAGCCGACGAGAGCGCGGGCCAGGAGGCGCGGGCGCCGACCGTGCGCGACGTGCGGCGGCAACGCCCGGCCGGTGGCTGGACACCGCGAGCAGTACGAGTGCCCGGAGCATGGCCGGTTCGTGCTCGTCGAGGAGACACAGATCAGCGAGGAGGCAAGCGCATGAGACTAGGAGCCGGACCCGCAGCCTACCTGGACTCCCTCCGAGCCTACTGGCTCAGCGCCCCGAACACCGCGAGCTTTGACGCGCTGTGCCGGGCTGCCGGAGCCACCACGACGCCGCAGCGGACGCACGTCAGCGACGCGCTCCAGTGGCTCCAGCGCCGGGGCGAGTGCCACTACTGCGGGCACAAGACCTGGGCGAGAGGGCCGAAGAGCGAGCCGCAGGAAGCGCCCGCCGTGACGCCGGAGCCGGTGCAGCCGCGCCTGCCGATGCCCGCACTCGTCCACTGCCCGCTCTGTCACGGCTCGATGACCCCGGACTCGCTGGCCGCGATGGTGCGGGAAGGCCGCGTGACCCTGACGATCAGATGACACCCCCGTCTGCCCCGGAGTGGTCGAGCCCCCCTTTCAAGCCCTCGACCTACCGGCAGGAAACACCCCCTGCCACCGGGGCGGACGGGATCAGAACGAAAGACGATACCATGGAAATCGAACTCCACGAAGGCGACATCTTCAACTTCAGGTACTCCGAAGAGTACATCGCCAAGAGCCAAGGACATGATCTCTACCATTGCTTCGACGGCCAGTTGGTAGCCGTGAAGCGCAATGACGGCAGCGTAATGTTGCGTGATACCTACTGGGCGTTTGGATCCAGCGACGGGCAGGGAGATACCTTTGAGGGATGGATGCGATGCGGAACGCTCGTGTTCGTCGTCAACCTCAGCGACATCGATCCGGCTGAAGGCTACAAGGCCGACTATTACGCTGACTCCGATTGGTTCGACCTGTCGCATCAGCACAGGTGCTACAAGCGTTTCGGGGTGCGAAAGGGAGCGAAGCGAAACAAGGCCAAGATGGAAGCGGCGTTGTGCGAGAAGTTGCGGAAGGCCAAGCAAGATGCCGAACGGGCGATTCGTGTAGTCGAGGAGTGCGCACGGAAGCTGTCCCGACTGGACATGGGCGACCTGGACATCTACATCTGAACATTCACCGGGGCGGACGGGACTTAACGCGAGAGAGAACGATGATACCGAAACTGATCACATGCTCCTGCGGAGCCAAGTACCGAGCTGTCTACAGCGTCAGCAAGCCTCGCCCTCACGTCTGCCCTCCTGAGACGTGGCCGAAGACCGACGAGGCCAGGATTTCCGAGTTGACGCACGCGCTCCAGAGGATGATCGATGCGTCATTCTGCGGGCTGATCGAGGCCGGAGGGTTCTCTCCGTTCAAGGACAAGGGGAAGGTCTACATCACCGTGACGGACAACGTGTTCGGAGCGATGAACGACAGTTGTACCTTTGCTCGCGAGGCGCTTGACAGGTCTGGCGCGAAGCGGGACGAGAGCCAGCCGAAGCCGGAACAGCCGAAGCTGTTTGGCGAGGACTGAGCCATGGACAACACGAGGATCTCATACGTCGATGCGAGCTGGTCGCCCGTGCGTGGATGCAGCCCAGCAGGCGTCGGGTGTGCATTCTGTTTTGCAGCAGCGGTTGCTTCGCGCTTCAACACCGGCCCCTTCGCTGGCCTTGCCTCCGGTGGGCGCTGGACGGGGACTCCGCGCTTCGTTCCCGAGCAGCTCGAGGTGCCGCGCCGCTGGAAGCGCCCGCGCAGAATACTCACGCCCACGATGGGCGACGTGTTCCACCCGGCGATTGCTGCCGCCGACGTTGTGAGCATCTTCGAGGTGATGCAGGCGTGCGAGCGGCATACCTTTCTGAGCCTGACGAAGCGCCCGGAGAGGATGGAGCTTGCGCTCTACGGGGCCAGCGGCAACTGGTACCTCGGCGGTGGCGACTACCTGCCGAACGTCTGGCTCGGGACGAGCGTTTCGACACAGGCGGACGTTGACCGGGCCGTGCCCGCGCTGCTCTCGACGGGCATCGGCTGGCACTACTGGCTGAGCGTCGAGCCGCTCCTGGAGAGCGTCGATATCGAGTGGGCGTTGGCGAAGCGTGGCGGGTGCAACGGCCCTACAGAACGCGCCCAAGCCGATTGCGAACGCTGCCGATACGGAGACAACACGGTTTCATTTGTCGTTATCGGCGGCGAGAGTGGCCCTCTCGCCCGCCCGTGTGAGGTTGCGTGGATTCGTGACGTGGTGCGTCAGTGCCGCGAAGCTGGCGTGCCCGTGTGGGTGAAGCAGGACAGCGGGCCGAAGTCCGGGCAGCAGGGGCGGATACCTGACGAGCTTTGGATTCACGAGATGCCGGAGGGATGGCGATGACCCGCGCCGACCTTCTGATAGCCGCGCTGCTGCTGGCGAGCGTGGCAGTGGCGGTGTTTGTGGACGCGCACCCGGACCAGGGGCGAGTCGTGAGAAGCGGGAGTATGCGATGACGAAGAAGCAAGCAATCGTGTTGTGGTGTACGGCTATCGAGAAAGAGCCTGTTGGGGTCAACAGCGATGGCGACCCAATCAACCGCACGTTGAATCCAACGTTTTGCACGGCCTTGGCCATGGCAATGCCGAACGTCTACGAAGTGCGCGCAAGCAAGAGCTATGCGGCAACAAACAAGGTGGTAGTTGACTTCCTCCGAGAGTGGGCCGATGCGCTGGAGCGTGACGAGTGAGCACCGCGACCTGCACTTGTGGAATCGCTGGATCGATGCCCAACTGCGATGCTCGGAGCGTGGCGCTGGCGCACGAAGCGGCGGCGCGGGCTGTTTCTAAGTTGGCCGACAACATCTGCGCTGCTGGTGTAGTAGGAGCTGGTACTGCTATCCATCGCATTGGTGATGTTGCTGCTCAATTGGTATTGGATTGCTACTCGGCGGTAGGAAATGGCGCACTGGACAGGGCCAAACTTTTGCAGTCCTGCCCCGCCGCGACGGTTCCGCCCGAGGGCGATGCGGGAGAGTGGCCGACACACGAGGATGTGCGGCGATTGAAGAACGAGTTGGACTGTGATCGCGATCTCGGGTTCGGAACGATGCTGAGTGCTATTAGCTCCATCCGCCAGTGGCTTGCCTCGCTCCCGCCGCGCCAGCTCCCGCCGCCGAGCGATGCGGCGTGCCTGGAGTTGATCAACACGATCTATCAGCACAGCTACGTCGAATCCGACAGCGCGGGAAGTTACACGGCAATCCGCGCCGCGTTCGCGGCCTGGGCCAAGGGAGGGCAGAGATGAACGACGAGACGTTGAGGTGTGTCCTGGAGCACTTCACCGAGCAGTTTAGCCAGATGCTCGGAGAGAAGATCGAGCAGATGAAAGCTGGCCTCGACTCTGCCCTCGCCCGCCGCGTCGAGGCGCTGGAGAAGCGGCCCGAAGTCGCCGCCGAACTGGCGAAGGCCACCTATGACACCGCGAAGGCGCTGGAGGCCGAGAACGAGGAGCTGGAGACCAAGTGCTCTATCCTCGAAGCCGCGCAGTCGGATCGCAATGCCGCGCACGAGCGCGCCGACGCCGCCGAGAAGCGGTGCGCCGAGCTGGAACATTCTCCGCACCGCGCCGACGACTCGACGTGCGAATGCTGGGAGTGCCTGAAAGCTATCGCGGACGGGGAGGCTCGCCGCGACGAGCTGATCGCGAGCTTGCAGCGCGACAACTGGGACATCGGGGCGAAAGCTATAGATAGGCTGGCTCTACTGGAGAAAGCCGAGAAGCGGTGTGCGGAGCTGGAGCGCGAACGGGACGAAGCTCGTGAAGAGGCCACAGCTCACAGGAAAGCTGGCGATCTTTGGCGCGAGGAGATCCGGCAGAAAGCGGCGACGATCGCGCTACTGGAGGATGCCTCAAAGGCACTGGAGGCTCAGCTTCGCCGCGACCTCGCCGCCGCCCGCGCTGAGCATATGGTATGTCCGACCTGTCTGGTGCGGCAGGAAGCGCCATTTCTGTGCTCGCACTGCATAGAGGATTTGGCGGGACACAACGCCCGCGCCCGCGTCCTGGCCGTGCTCGGAGGGAAGAAGTGACCGCCATCGAAGCCGCCGCCCGCGCTCTGCGGGACCACCTGTTGCCGCTGCTCGGGTGCGGCGACAACTCGTGTCAGTTTGTGAAGGCGAAGGGCATGGGCACCAACGGAGGATGCCGGTGCTACGAGCTGGTTCTAGGCTCCGATACGGACCTTGACCGGACGACGGTGCGCCGCGCCGCGTCACTGCTGGCCGCGCTGTTCCGAGCCCTCGACGCGCCGCCGGTAGCGCCGCCGATCCCGAAGTGCCCCAACTGCAACGAGGCTTTCGAGGTGGGCCACGGCATCGCGTGGTACTGCCTCGTGTGCGGCATGGTGTGGAATCCCGGCGACCCCCTTGCCGCGAAGGAGCCGAAGCGATGAAGCGAAGACCAAGAAGGAATGTGCTTGGATACTTCAGCCCTGGCGGCTTCAGACCGACAGAGGTTGTGCTGGAGTGTGGCCATAGGACGAGCGACAGGACCGGACGATCTGCATTATGTCAGCGTTGCGTTCTTGGTGAGCCTCCAGAGTTCTCGAAGCGAGACAAGATGGTTCAGGTTCAACTCACGGTTACGGTTGACCAGCGCAATGCTGTTCTGCCTCTGAACGAAAGCGGCGAAGCCTATACGCAATGGGTGCTAGGAAATGCCGCAGACCTAATCGAACAGGCGATGAAGGGCAAAGGGAAAATGGGCGTCGAAATGCTCGATCTGACATTCAAGGAGCCTAAGCGATGATCGGACGCCAACCATGCCATGTGATCGATGGCGTCGAGTGCGTGCGGTGCTGCCATGACCGGCAAGTCGCTTTCTACCTGGCCGAGATCCTGAACGAACTTTCCGATGGGTCTGACCTGACGATCACTCGCATGGGCGGCGTGGTCACTGCCAGGATCGGAAACGGGGCGCACTACGAAGAGAGTGGCAAGTCGATACTTGACGCGATCTGTAAGCTGGACATTGCCGTGAGGACTGACAACGGGGAGATGTGGCCATGACCCACGCCCACACCTACATCTGCTGGCGATGCCTTGCGCGGATCTGGAGCTGGGACGCGCTCCAGGAGCACATGATCGATGTACACCAACACGGGAGAGGAGTCTGAACCATGCGATACCTGATAACGATCCTTCTGCTGGTCTTGTGCAACGACGCAAGCGGGCAGGCCGAGCATCCCTACAATCCAGGGCCAGGGATCTGCTGGAGCGACGGATTCAAGGCGCCGCCAGGGAGCCCCATCCCTGTGTTGTCGGTCGATTTTTCTGTCGTGGCGACAAAGGGTGATCTGGCGCAATTGGGTTGGGCTCCAGAGGTGCGAGTAACATGCCCGGCGTGCGTCAAGGCCAAGCTGCGATCCATCGTGAGGGGCGATCAGAATGTGGCCTCGATGCGGCTGTTCTACTACCCGACCGACTCCTACTACGACGAGGACGGCAGGTATCATCTGCACGGTGGAGCGCCGCCAGCTACGCGAGATTACGTCTGCTCTCGCGGCCATAAGTGGACCGTGACGGGCCCGAAGTTGAAGTGTTGGTGCGGCCATGAGTAGCTTGAGTGTGACCGTCCACAACCACGGGAGAGGAACGCCATGACCCGACCGAAAGCCACGCCCGAGCAGGCCGCCGAGCAACTTCATCAGAACCGAGAGATTTACGGGTACGGGAGCGAACTCTGGAAAGCTGCAAGCGCGATAGTGGCACACTTCGGCCAATACGGATCAGCGCAGAACGCAGACAAGGCGCTGCAACTGCTCCCGCGCCTCCTCCGCGCCGTCCGATCCTACCTGGACGCCTCGGGCGCGGCGGGTCTCACGGCGCCGGAGCTGCGGACTGACGGCCCGTACTCGATGCGGCTCTGCCTGCTGTGCGGCGTGGACTGCGAGCCCTCCGACTGCGCCGCTGCCGGCATTGCTGCGGGCCGCGTCTCGGAATGCCCGGACCCGTGCGGCTGCTTCGTGGCGGCCGGCCAGACGTGCGAGCACTGCGGGAGGAAGGCGTGATCCGCGACGACGACCGCGAGGGCTGCGACTGCTGCGGCAATCCGCTGGAGAACATCCGCCCCGACGAGCTTTGGCGCTGTCCCGTGTGCGGCGAAACCGCCTGCTGGAGCGGAGGAATGGAGAGCCACCGATGCCCGTGACCCGCCGCGAGGGCGTGACGCATGCGATCTGGTCCGTGCTCGCCGACCGGCCCGACGAGCCGATGGAGGCGGGATCCGTGATGCGACTGCTGCCGGCGAAAGCCACCCGACGAGGATCGCCATTCACGATCTGCCACATCCTCGCGTGGCTGAACATGATGGCGAGGCATGGTCAGACCGTGCGCGTTCCCGGCCGCCCCGTGCGCTGGTTGGCCGGCGTCGAGCCTGGGACCGCCCGGAAGCGGCGCGCTCCGGTCTGGGTCCGCGTCCGGCTGGTCACGCTGCGCCTGGCACTGGACGGCGAGGAGCGAGAGCGCGAGGAACTGTTGAAGCTCGTCGGCGGAACGGCTGCGCGGGCCGACGAAAGTAGTTGACGCTCTCGGGGCGAGCTGGTATCCTTGCGTGGTCTGACGGGTATGGCCCCGGCGGACACGGGCCACGCAGGGATAGAGTGCGGCATACTGGACTCCCTGATGGTCACTCAGACGGGCCTGCTCACCACTCGCTTTAGTCTGATAGCGCGGTCAAACCCTAGCCAATCTGGTGTGACCCTCCGCGAACGATAGCCGCCGTAGCCCCTCGGGGATGCGGCGGTTGTTGTCTGTGGCGCTAGATGGTAGACTGAGAGCGGGCCGCAGGGGACAAAGATTTCGAGCGGTAAGAACTTTGTAGAGATGGAAGCGCGCCGGACGGGAGACCCCAAGCCGGCGAGACGAAGGGGCAGAGACCCCGGAGGCCAAGATGGCAAAGTGCAACTCCTGCAACGACACGGGCTTGGTGCCTCACATCAAGCGCGCTGGCGTGATGCTGTCGTGCGACCACTGCGATATCGCCAGAAAGGCGTCCATGGCCGCCCTGCGGGCCGTCAATGGCCAGAGCTACGAGGCCACCGCGGACGACGTTGCCCACCGGACAGAGCGCGAGCCCGCCCGCCCCTGGTGGCAGTCCACCCGCTACGGCGTAGGCGAGTGACGCCGCACCGATAGCAGTACCGCCCCCGCTGGCCGGGGGCTTCGGAGTCGTGGGCAGGCAGTCGCCGGCCCCGAGATGCGGCAGAGCCGCAGGAGGCTGCAGATGCACCCCAAGACCATGAGCGCGATCATCGAGCGCAAGCGCTACGACACGGAGACTGCGACCCTCGTCTCCGGGAACGACTGGTGGGACGGTCACAACCACGAGCGGAGCGGGACGCAGGCCTTCCTCTACCGCACGCCGCGCGGCCGGTACTTCATCGCGCGCCTGACCTGCTGGCAGGGCCAGACCGACTCGATTCAGCCCGTCGAGCAGGACGAGGCGATCCGGTTTTACGAGACCTGCGACCCGCACGGCACCTGCCGGATCGAGTTCGAGGAGGCCTTCCCGGGCGTCAAGGTCGAGGAGGCGTAGCCGGTCGTAGACGGCGCTATCACCACCACCCCCGGCGCAGTCAGCCGGGGGCTTTCGCCGTCTACCCGCCGACCGTCATCCGCCAGACCAGCGAGGCCGCTCCTGCGAGCGCGATGCACACGGCCCCGAGCAGCGGCATCCGCCAGCGGGCCGGTATCGCGGAGCGGTCGGCCAGCTCCCGGAGCGTGTCGGCCACGAGCACCCCGGCGGCGATTGCCGGGGCGCAGACGAGCATGACCGCGACGGTGTACCGCCCGAGGACCGGCGGATCGGGCCGGCGCTCGACGGGCTCAGTCATCGGCGTGCTCGTGCTCCTCGGTCGGAAGGTGCAGCGGGACGCCACACTCGGGGCACAGGAGCGGCCCGGTGGCCGGCTGTAGGTCCACGCCCGGGGCGATCTCGGTCTCGGGCAGGGTAGGGGCCAGGTCGGTCTCGGTCGTCACGTCGGCCTCCCGTCAGTTGAGCGCGACCAGGCTGGTATCTTCCCGCCCGGTCACGCGGACCACTTCGCAAGCCGGCTCGCCGTCTTCGTCTTTGACGTGCGGGTTGGACGGCAGCACCATGTAGACCTCGGTGCAGTCGTCGTACAGTCGGAGCTGGCGAATGATCCGGTCACGCTTCCTCTTGCGCTTGCCCACGGGCCGCCTCCTCTCGCCTGACGGCCTCCATAAAAGCCGACTCCTCGTCCCCGTGGCGCCGCCACTCGAGTCCGCAGCAGCGGCAGACGTGGACGTGTGGGCCGGGCTCGGTGCTCCCGAGCGGGCCCGGCGTCTGTTTCGTCACGCACTCGTCGCATAGCCACACCTGGGGCGCTCGTGACCGCGCTCCCTGCTTACCGCAGCACTGGCAGATCGCCCGCATGCGCGCCTCCGCTCCCGCGTCAGGTAAGGGCCGGCGGACAGCGCGGGAGGGTGGGAGGTATCACCGCCCGCCGGCCACAGGGGTCAGCCTTTTTTGCAGGACCGGATGATGCCGAGGTACGTCCAGCACGCGCACCCGATCGCTCCAAGAGCGATGCCGCCGATGACGGCGACGGCGACCCAGAGCGGGCTCATCGTGCGAAGAGCTGCGCGACGAGTTGGGCGATCAGGGCGTCACCGCGACCGAGGAGGCCGGGG
>Ga0209727_1002508_pt1 | contig 12757 bp, 10 predicted proteins | sample RifGroC1_FD_183995 | JGI IMG/M metagenome (GOLD analysis project Ga0209727, IMG submission 183995) | Groundwater microbial communities from Rifle, Colorado, USA - Groundwater C1 (SPAdes) (version 2) | ecosystem: Environmental > Aquatic > Deep subsurface > Groundwater | place: Rifle, Colorado...
CCTGGAGATACCAAGCGCCGTCCATCGCGATGCCCACCAGGAGCACGTCGTATTTGTTCCTGTCCAGGTTGCGCGCGACCGAAGCCGCCGAGACGCGCGAGACGTCGTGTTCCCCCGATCGTCCGCCGTAGAGCACCGCTATCGTCTTTTTCATGTCCGCTCCCGCCATCCCAGTTCCTTGAGTGCCTTTTCCGCTTCCGCGATTTCGTCGTACGGATCGGTCCTGTCCGAGTAGATGATCGAATTTTCATGGCCCTTGCCGAGGAGGAGGACCGCGTCCCCTTCCCGGGCCAGGGCGAACGCCTTCCTGATGGCGGAAGGCCGGTCGGGGATGAGGAAGAGATTCTCGCCGCGCGTCCGCTCGGGACAGCCCGATGCGATCTCCTCCAACAGTTCCATGGGATCCTCGCCGCGCGGATCTTCGTCGGCGAGGATCACGATGTCGGTCCAGTCCGCGGCGATCCGGCCCTGCCGGGGCCTTTTTTCGCGGTCCCGCTCCCCGCCCGAGCCGAAGAGGCTGAGTAGGCGGCCGCCCCGCGCCTCCAGGCGCTTCTTGATCGAAGGGAGCACGGCTTCGAAGGAGGAGGGGGTATGGGCGTAATCCACGATGACCTCGAAGGGCTGACCGAGGTCCACGACGCTCATGCGTCCACGTACGGGCCGCAATCCGGCTACCAGGGGCGCGAGTTCCGCGATCCCCATGCCGAGCAGGCCTGAAACCGTCAGCAGGGCAGCGAGCACGTTTCCTGCATTGAAGGCGCCGGGTAGCTGGTCCCGGAGCTGTATACGTTCGCCCGTGGCCCGCACCAGGACTTCATAGGTATTGCCCGCGGCGTCCGCGGAGACGGATTTTACAGAAAGGTCGGCGTCGGCTCCCGCCGTGCTGAAAGTATAGGTCCTCCGCGCGGTTGCCTGGGCGAAATACGCCGCGCTCGCGTCGTCGGCGTTCATCACTCCGAATGACGGTATCCGGGCTGTCGCCCGTCCGCCTTCGACCGACGCCTGGACGGACCGCAAAGCTTTCTCGTGGGAACCGCGGTCCAAGGCGCGGAACAGGTTCGCCTTGTCCTCGCGATAGCGTTCCCAGGTACCGTGGAACTCCAGATGCTCGTGGGCTACGTTGGTCATGATGCCCACATCGAAGGCAACGTCCCCGAGCCGGTTCGTCCGGGGAGACAGGCCGTGGGAGCTCGATTCGATCACCGCGTATTCCATCCCGTGGTCGCGCATCGCGGCGAGCAACGCGTGGATGGTCGGCGCTTCCGGGGTGGTCTGGTGCTCGGGATTCCATATTTCCTCGTCGCCCGAGCGGTACTGCACGGTGGAGACGAAGCCGGCCTTCTTTCCCGCGAGCGAGAGCAGCTGGTAGACGAGGAATACGGTGGTGCTCTTGCCTTCGGTGCCCGTCACCCCGATTACCGCCAGGTCCCTGGACGGCGAGCCGCAGAAGGCATCCGAGATGGGGGACATGGCAAAACGGGAATCGGCTACTTGAATGTAGGCGATTCGCGGATCGTAGGCGGGGAGCGGATCCGAATGCACGACGGCCAAGGCGCCGCGGGCGATGGCCTGGTCGATGAAGGCATGGCCGTCGGCATGCAGGCCGGGAAGGGCGAAATACAGGGACCCGCTCTGCACCTTGCGGGAATCGTAGGCGAGGGTCGTTATCTCCGGATCGAGCGGATCCCCGCCGGACCGGAACCCGCGGCGTTCGATGACGGAAGCGCGCCGCAGGAGCTCGGCGTCCATGAATTCGGAAAGGCGACGTTGCATGGGTGGATGATACCGCCTCCTTCCGGTCTGGTAAAGCGGGGGAGACGTCTCCCCCGGGCCGACCCGTTCTCAGGCCTTGAGCGCGTCCATCTCCGCCATGGTCGGCGGCTCCGCGCCGCGCTTGGAGCAGACCAGGGAGGCCGCCTTGTTCGCGAAGAAGAGGGCGGCCGACAGTTCCGCCTCGCTCAGCGAAGCTATCTTCTCCCGGGACATCTTTCCGTTCATTTCCAGCCAGGACAGGAATCCGGCGTGGAAGGTATCGCCCGCGCCGATCGTGTCCACGACCTTCACGTCCACGATGGGCGCGGTGGCGCGGAATTCCTTCCCGTCCTTGCGCTTGCCTATCGCGAGGGCGCCGTCCGCGCCGAGGGTGGTCACGACGAGACTCGGACCGAAAGCCATCACGCGTTTCATCGCGGATTCCCGATCCAGACCCGGATAGACGAAGTCCATGTCGGCGCCGGAAATCTTGACGATGGTCGCGCAGGCCATCAGGCTTTCCAGCCTTTTCACGTACGCCGCGCGGTCATGGATCATCACGGGACGGATGTTCGGGTCGAAGGAGGTCACGCGGGAAGACGCTTCCCTGCGCACGAAGGTTTCTATGGTGGAGGCGATCGGTTCCATGGTAAGCGAGATGGAACCGAAAAGGATGCAGCGCGCCTCGTCCGGAAGCTTGGCCGGAAGGTCCTCCTGACGGAAGGACCGGTCCGCGCTTCCTTCGGTGTAGAAAGCGTACTCGGGCTCCTTGCCCTTCTCAAGCCTGACGAAAGCGAGCGTGCTGGTCTGGTCGGCGCGGACGATGTAATCCGTCCTCACTCCGTTCGCCTTCAGCCGATCCACGAGGATGTCGCCGAAAAAATCGGTGGAAAGCCGACCCACGAAGCCCACCGGAACGCCCAGCCTGCCGACGGCGACCGCCGAATTGTAGGGACTGCCGCCCGGGCAGGGCCTGAATGCGCCGCCCTCGCCGGTGGTGAAAGGAACCATATCGATAAGGGCTTCGCCGCAACACAGGATCATCCTCGCCTCCTCTCCGCTTCCGTTGTCCGGACCGCGCGATGGGATTATTGTGTCATGGAGAGGCGAGAATTTCCACCCCGCGATCGACTTATGGACAGGTACGGCCTAATCGTGGAAAATGACGCCCACACGATGAAAATCCTATTCGACACCCATACCCATTCGGTTGCTTCAGGGCACGCGTATTCGACCATAGACGACCTCGCCCGCGGAGCCCGGCGGCGCGGCCTGAAGGGCTTCGTCCTCACCGACCACGGCCCCGCCCTCGGCTGCTACACGCATCCCTACCACTTCGGAAACCTCCGCATCCTGCCCCGGTGCATCGAGGGCGTCCGCTTCTTCAAGGGCATAGAGGCGAACATCCTGGATACGGAGGGTACGATCGATCTGGGCGCCAACCAGCTTGTCCGATTGGACTTCGTGCTCGCGGGCCTGCACGAGGTTTGCGCTCCGCCTTCCGATATCGCGACGAATACCCGGGCCATCGTGGCGGCCCTCGCGAATCCCTTCGTGGACGCGATCTCGCATCCGGGCAATCCCGCTTTCCCGGTGGACGCGCGCGCCATCGTGAGCGCGGCGGTTGAATACGGGAAGGCGCTGGAGATCAACGACAGCTCCTTCCGCGTCCGCACCGGCAGCGGCGATACCTGCCTTTCCATCGCCAGGATCTGCGCCGAGCTCGGCGCCCTGGTCGTGTGCGGAAGCGACGCCCACTACTGGCGCGATGTCGGACGCTTCGGCACCGCCGTGAAACTGATGCGCCAGGCGGGCGTGGACGGGAAGCAGGTCGTCAACGCATCGGCCAAGCGCTTCGAGGCATTCATGGAACGGCGGAGCGCCGAAAGACGGGCCGCGGCGGGAATAGCCTGAGACGGTCGGGGCTTCGCGGCTTTCGGGCTCTCCTCAGGGAATATAGGACTCGCCTCCCAGATAATACAGCGCCGAAAAGCTGACGGAAGCGCCTTTCCGGAATTCGAATTCGTCACGGTAGGACGGAACCGTGAGGATGATCGAATTCTTGTCGATCCTCGCTACGATGTCGATGTCCACCGATGAAGCTCCGTTACCCTCCAGCGCCCAAAGGTCGGCCTGGCAACCGCGCGAGACGGAGAGCTCTTTCTTCTCGCTTCCCGCGGGTTTGAAATGGGAGAGGCTCAACGAGTAGTCGTTCGTCCCGTCGCCGTCCACGTCCAGGGCCGCCGCCCATTCGTATTCCATATAATCGTCGGGTACCTTGGGCGAATTGAATACGAGGTTCTTCTGCAGGCCCTTGAGTCCGAAGGTGGCGACGAGGTCGCCGTCCTCGTCTTTCAGGGAAACCTCGGTGAGTTCCGCGAAGGGGTAGGGCGAATTGCCCGGGTTCCTCGATCCGCGGGCCTGGCCGTCGACGATCGGGAGCGTATACGCGAAGGATGCCTCCCCGTCGGTCTCCGCCGAAGCGGCGCCGGCCGTCGTTGCGGAGCCCGCCGCGGAGCCCCAGCCGGGAGCCGTTTCCGGCGCGGGCGCCGCGACGGAACCCGCCGCGGAACCCGCCGCGGAACCCCAGCCGGGGGCCGTCTCGGCCGAAGCGGCGCCGGTGCCTGTCGCGGCCGCCGCCGCGGAGCCCGCCGCGGAGCCCCAGCCGGGAGCCGTCTCGGCCGCGACCGCCGCGACGGTGGCCGACGCGACCGGGCCCGCCGTGCCTGCGGGACGCAGGCCCTTCACATCGTACTGGGGCTTCTGTTCCCCCTCCGTGTTTCGCGCGGCCATGGTCTGGGCGGACTGCAGCACGCTCCCCCAATCCGGATTGGCGGGATTGTACGCCGCCTTGAGCCAACAATTGGTGAAGACCCCGCCGTCCGAACCGCCGAGCGAGTACTGCCCGGGTTCCGAACCGGAAGCGATGAAGTTGCCGGCATAGTTCAGGAAGAGGTTACGGAGTCCTCCCGCCGCCTTGGCTGACCGCGTCGCGGGCGCCGCCGATCGGTCCATGAAGCTGTTGCAGCAGTCCCCCAGCGCCAGCGCGAGCCGGGGTTGGACGCCCTTCTTCGCGAGGAGGTCGATGGGATACTGGAGGTCGACGAGATCGTGGCCCTGAAGAGCCATGTCGGGCCAACGGCCTTTCTTGTTCGACATGCGGCCGCCGTGGCCGCTGTAATAGAACAGGACTATGTCATCCTTGCCGGGAGAAAGCGACTTGATTTCCTTCTCCAGATGGGCCTTCGACCAACCGTTCACAACTTCCGCCCAATTACGGATTGCGTCGACCTTTTCCGGGGATGCGGCGGCGACATCCAGGAAGACTTTGGCTTTCAGGTTCATCCCGGTCTCTTTCTGGGCATCGCGCAGGAAGCCTCCCATATTCACGACATCGTAGATGCAGCCGATGCCTTCGTCCTCCGTGTTCGCGAAGATGATCGCATGGAAGGTCGCGGCGAAGGCCGGTCCTCCCGAAAGGAGGACCGCCAAGGCGATGGCGGCGAGCAGGGAACGTCGTTTCATCTTGAACCTCCGGAGCGCGGATACGGAGATGATAGGTCCTCCACGGCCGAAAACGCAAGCGCGGGAATCCTTCCGGACGGCGATCCTTGTTTTCTGCGCTTCAAGGCTTGCCCGAAGGAGGTGCGCGGGGCGATACTGCGTTCGGAGGTATCCCGTGCCGCGGTCATTCGGTCCCGTACTGTTCGGCATCCTCGCGGCGGCGGCGCTGACGGTCGGCGCGGTCGCCGCCCCTGTTCCAGGCGGGAAGGCGTGGACGATCATGATATACATGATGGCGGACAACGACCTGGAGGAGGCCGCCGTCGAGGATCTCGCCGAAATAGCGGCGGCCTCGCCGGGCGCCGCGATCCAGGTCGTGATTCTCGCCGATCGCGGATCCCTGTATTCCGGGGAAGGCGCGGGGGGACTCCCGGCATGGAAAGGCGCGAAGAAGCTGTCGGCGCAAGGGAAACGCCTCTCCGTGATCGAGGATTGGGGCGTTTCCGATCTGGGCCGCCCGGAGTCGGTGGCCCGATTCGTGTCGGAGACCATCGCCTCCCACCCGGCCGAGCGCTATGCCCTCGTATTCTGGGACCACGGCGGCGCCTGGACGGGATTCGGAGTTGACGAATCGGCCTCCTCCGTGCTTGACATCCTGGAGATCGAGCGGGGCCTCGAAGACGGGCTCAACAAGGCGGGACTCGCCAAACTCGACCTGCTGGGTTTCGACGCTTGCCTCATGGCCGATTTCGACACCATCGCGCGACTTCGGTCTTTCGCGCGGTTCTATCTCGCTTCCCCCGAACTCGAACCCGGCCACGGCTGGGACTACGGCGCGCTGAATCTGCTCGCCGGGAAACCCGGGGCCGGTCCCGCGGAACTCGGGACGGTCCTTGCCGAGGCTTTCGTGAAGCAAGCGGTGGCCAAGAATGAGAGCGGGCGCGCCATGCTCAGCCTCGTGGACCTCGCGAAATTCGGCGCGCTCGAGACGGCCGTCGAGGATTTCGCCCGCCAGGCGCGCGAGGGTATCGGCGCCTTCGCGCCGGGCCTGGGCCGGAGCGCGGGATCCTCCCCCGCTTTCGGGAAGGCGGGAAGCCCCGATCAGGACGCGAATCTGATCGATCTGGCCTCCTTCGTCTCCGCTGCGGCTGACGAATGTCCTGCCCTCGCGCCGCGGCGGGACTCCGTGCTGCGCTCGCTGGCGTCCGCGGTTACGACGATCCGGAAGGAGGGATCGCGGACCGGTCCGGCAGGAATTTCCGTATATTTCCCGAACCGCGGCAAGGATTACGATCCTTCCTATGCTGCGGAGGGGCATCCCGCCTGGATCGAACTGCTCTCGTCGTACTACCGGAGCGGAACGGAGAAGCGGGCTACTGCGGTTCCCCTTCGTTTCGACGCCGATGCGAACCGGGGCGAACTCGATTTCAAGGATGGGCTGCTCCGCCTTTCCGGCGCGCTCAATCCGGGAGCCGAGGAAAGCGTCGTGGATTCCGGATTCCGCTTCGGCATCTTCGACGGTGGTGAAACGGTATTCCTCGGAGACGATGAGGTTTGGTCGGAGGACGGCGGAAAGGTCCTGCGGGGCTCTTGGGACGGGACCGTCCTGCTCCTGCGCCAAGGGGCGCGGGAAACGTGGGGCTACCTGAGTCTGTCATCGGACGAGGGGGGAGGCTCGCGATATTCGATTCCCCTCGCGTATTTCAAGGACGGACGAATCGACGGCGATGACTATGACTCCTCGTACCTCGATCTGGAGGTGGACGCCGACGGCGGAATAGTCTCCTCCACGCTGTACAAGGAAACGGTGGACGGGATGACGGCCGAACTCCGTCCCGCAAAGGGCTCCCGTCTGGTTCCCCTGGTCGAAGTCGTCGACGCCGGGGGCGAGAGCGCCTTCGCGAGGACGGAGGACTGGGGCTTCGACGCCAAATCCTGGGAATCGATCGAACTTGATTTCCGGGAACTCGGGACAGGCACGCAGGTCTACGTCGAGATATACGCCGCCGATTCCACAGGCGATGGGGACTTCGTATTCGGCAAGACCGAATGGCCGTAGTTCCGGAATGCCGCGGCATGCGGCCTTCCGCGCCGGGCTACTTCTTGGTTTTCAGCGCGGCTTCCAGGGTGCGCTGGAGGGAGGCGCCGCGGAGTTCGCCGTCGCGGGCGACGATCCTCCCGGTATCGCCGTCGATGAGGAAGGGGGCAGGAATCCCTTCCACCTTGTAGGCGGCCGAAATCCGGGTGCCCTTTCCGTCCACATCGGAGAGATCGTCGAGGATCTGCTGCCAGGACATGCCGTTCGCCGTCGCGGTCTCCTTGACCTTCTTCACGTCGGTGGGCGAATCGAGCGTGACGCCGAGGTACGCGAGCTTTCCGCCGCTCCCGTACTTCTTCCAGGCGGCGACGAGGCTGGGGACTTCTTCCATGCACGGTTCGCACCAGGTGGCCCAGAAATCCATGAGCACCAGCTTCCCCTTGAAATCGGAGCTGAGCACTACCGTTTTTCCGTCAATGGCCGACGCCTTGAAATCGACGGCCCATTCGCCGAGCGCTTCCGATTCCGCGAAGGCGGAGGCGCAGGCGACGAAGGCGAGAACGAAAGCGAAACGTAATGGTTTCATGAATTCCCCCTCATCCCGGTAAGTGTAGGAGAGACGGCGTCCAAATGATAGGAATCGCCGTTCCGGAGTATACTATGCGAATGAAAGCGATGCGAGCCTCGATCATCCTGGGCTTGGCGGCGATGATCGCCGCCGCAGGGACGGCGTCGGCTCAACCGACGGCGGCCTGGCCGACGGTGCCTCAACCGACAGCGACCCGGACGATGGTCTTGCCACCGGTGCAGGCCTCCTTGCATGCGGAGATCCCGGCCGTCCATCGCGGGGAACCTTTCTGGGCGGCCTTGGTGCTGGAGCTGGCGGACGGGTGGTACGTGTACGGCCCCGACCCCGGAAACATCGGGCTTCCGACGCGCCTGGAATGGAACCTTCCCGAAGGCTTCACGGCGGATGCGCCTCTTTTCCCGCGAGCGACCCGCCAAGGTACGGGCGGAACCGCCGGAAGCGGCTACGAGGGCAGGGTGACGATCCTGACCCGGATCCGGCCGCCCGCCTCGCCCGGTCCCTCGTTCCCGGACGGCGTTGTAGCCGCGCTCCGATTGGACGCGAGTTGGCTTGCCTGCAAGGACAGCTGCGTTCCCGGGAAAGCGAGTCTGGAGCTCAGGTTGCCGGTCGCCGGGGCGGGGAACGCGGCCGAGGCCGCAACCGCGGACGGCCAGGACAGGGAAGGAGCCCGTCTGGTATCGGAAGCCCTCGCGGCGCTGCCGGGCGCAGCGCTCCGTCCGGCAACCCTGCCGGGCGCGGGGGGCCGTCCGAAGGCGCCGGCACTGTTCCCGTTTCTTTTCGCGCTCGCGACGGCCTTCCTCGGCGGCATTCTCCTCAATCTCATGCCATGCGTCCTGCCCGTGATTTCCCTGAAAGTCCTCGGCCTGGTACGGCGGGCCTCAGGGGGAGGTTCGGCAGCGGCGCGGAGTCTGGTCTACGCCGCGGGCATCGTGGGCGCCTTCCTTTCGCTCGCTGTTGTCCTTCTTGTCCTTCGCGCCGGGGGCAGGTCGGTAGGCTGGGGGTTCCAGTTCCAGAATCCCGCCGTCGTATCCGCCGCGGCTTTGTTGTTCTTCATGGCTGCGCTCAACCTTTTCGGCCTGTACGAAATCGGTTTGCGCTTCTCGGGTCTCGCGGGGGAGGCGGGGATGGCGACGGCGAACCGGAGCGGCGGGCTCGCTTCCTCTTTTGCGGAGGGGTTCCTCGTTACCTTCGCCGCGACGCCTTGCACGGCTCCCTTCATGGGCGCGGCGATGGGCTGGGCCGTGGTCCAATCGGCGCCCGCCGCGCTTGCGGTCTTCTTTTCCCTCGGGGCCGGCATGGCGCTCCCCTACGTACTCGTCACGGCACATCCGGGACTCATGAAGAGGCTTCCCGCGCCCGGGCCCTGGATGGAGACCTTCCGGATCTCTATGGGGTTTCCGCTGGCCGCGGCAGCCCTCTGGATGGCCAGGGTGCTGGGCCGCGGCTCCGGAGCCGACGCCGTCATCCGCCTTCTCGCTTCCTTCCTGGCCTGCGCCCTCGGCGCGTGGATCTGGGGCCGGCGCGGAAGGTCTTCGACAAAGGGCTTCGCGCGACTCGCTTCCGGCTTCGCGGCCTTGGTCCTGGTCGGGTTCGGCGCCGCTGCGGCCCTCCGCTCATCCGAGGACTGGGGAGTGAGGACCGGCGAAGTCTGGTCGCCCGAGCGCGTCTCCCGCTACCTGGCGCAGGGCCGGCCGGTCTTCGTGGACTTCACCGCGGAATGGTGCCTTTCCTGCAAGGTGAATGAGGTTGCCGTCCTGGATTCGAAATCCGTGCGGCAGCGGTTCAGGGAAAAGGACGTCGCGAGGCTCACGGCGGACTGGACAGTTCCCGACGAGGCGATCGCACGGACTCTGGAGGAGAACGGCCGCGCGGGCGTCCCCCTGTACTTGCTGTACGACCCGGATGGCGGTCCGCCGCGCGTCCTCCCGGAAATCCTGACGCGGCGCATCGTCCTCGACGCACTGGACGAACTTGGGAGGAGCCGATGAAACGGACATGGAATGCGGCCGCGGCGTGCTTATTCTTGACCGCGACCGCGCTGGCGCAGGCCCAGACCGATTTGGACGAAGTCCTGGCCGGCAATGCCTTCGTGCGCATCCGGTCCAAGGTCCTGCCGGCCTTCACGGCGAAGGACCTGGACGGGAACGTGGTGACGGAGGCCTTCTTCGCCGAACGGCCCGCGCTGGCCCTCTTCATTTCGGGTCCGCCTCCTCCCGAGTTGCGCGCCCGGACGGTTTTTTCCCCGGAACTGCGCCTCGTCGTCTTCTCCACGGATCTCGAGGCCGACGCGCGTTCTCGCTGGAAGGGGCGTCCCGATGGAATCGTCGTCTGCCCGGAATCCGTAAGGCTGGTCAAGGCGCTGGGACTCGGCGCTCCTCCATTCTGGCTCGTTTCGCTGCCCGGCGGAAGGCAGTACGCGACCCGCGCCGGGACCCTCGTTCCCGAGGCCATGGACGCTTTTGCGGCCGCTTTCGCCCACATCGCCGCGTCGGGCGAGGCGCCGGCCGCGTCGGGCGAGCCGGAAGCCGTCGGAGCGCCTTTTCTTTCCTCTCTGGAGCGTGAAGTATTGGACGAATTGAACCTGGTGCGCGTCGATCCCGCTACCTACGCTGAAAAACTCCGCGCGTATCGGGCCCAGATCGCCGGAAATCGTTGGGTGCGGCCCGGAAAGACGACGGTCATCCTCAAGGAAGGCCGCGCCGCTGTCGATGAGGCCATCCAGGCGCTTACCCGGCAGGTTCCGCTGCTTTCCTTCGAAGCATCGGAAGGCATGTCCCGCGCGGCGCGGGACTTGGCGGCCGAGCAGGAAAGGGACGGAGCGACAGGCCATACGGGCGCGGACGGCAGAGATCCGGCGGCCCGGATCTCCCGTTACGGAACCTGGGGGAGGACCATGGGAGAAAACCTCGCCTACGGCGGGGAGACCGGAACGGAGTTCGTCATCCAGCTGCTCGTCGACGATGGAGTGCCTTCACGCGGTCACCGCAAGAACATACTGAACGGCGCCTTCCTCGTCGTCGGAATAGCGACGGGAAGACATCCGGAATTCCGGACGGTCTGCGTCATGGATTTCGCGGGGACGTACGAGGAAAGTCGTTGAGATGCGCCGGAAATCAAACCTCAGGCGGCGGTTAAACCGCGATCGTTCCTTACGCGATCATCCCGAACGCGAGTCCGGCAAGGGTGGATAAGCCCACCACGAGCGAAACGTATACGGTCGTTTTCTTCCAGCCCAATTCTCCCCCGATGACGAGCATGGAAGGAAGGGAGAGGGACGGGCCGGCCAACAGGAGCGCGAGGGCGGGGCCGCGGCCCATGCCGCTGCCGAGCAGTCCCTGCACGATGGGCACTTCGGTGAGCGTGGCGAAGTACATGAAGGCGCCCGCGATCGCCGCGAAGAAATTTGCGAAGATCGAATTACCGCCGACGAGCGAGGCAACCCACGCGTTCGGGATGAGCGCCTCATGGCCGGGACGCCCCAGGAGGAAACCCGCGACGAGGACGCCGCCGAAGAGCAGCGGAAGGATCTGGAGCGCGAAGTCCCGCGTCGCGCTTCCCCACATGGCAAGATCGTCCTTCCTGAACCATCTGACGAGCGTGAAGGCCAGGACCAGGGCGAAGGCGCCGGTGATCCAGTACTTGGCCGCGTAGATCATGTCCCAGACGGGCGAACCGCCCTTGGAGTCCGCCCAGTTGACGAACACGAGGATTCCGATCATGGAGGCCATGTACAGCGCCATTTGCGCGAGGCTACGGTCGCCGTCCTCCTTCGTATACGCGAACATGCGCTCATCGGCGAGCCGCGCTTCGTCCTCCTTCCTGAAGATCGCCTGCATCAGCAGGCCTATGACTACGGAAAATACCAGGGCCCCCGCCATGCGGGCAGTTCCGAGCTTCCAGCCGAAAATCTTGTAGGAAAGGACGATGGCCAGGATGTTGATGGCAGGGCCGGAATACAGGAAGGAAACCGCCGGGCCGAGTCCCGCGCCCTTCTTGTAGATGCCTTTGAAAAGCGGCAGAACGGTGCACGAACAGACCGCCAGGATGGCGCCCGACACCGACGCGACGCCGTACGCGACCAGCTTGGGCGCTTTGGGGCCCAGATAGCGCATGACCGCGCGCTGGTTCAGGAATACCGTGATGGCGCCCGCTATGAACATGGCCGGTACGACGCAAAGCAGCACATGCCGGCGCGCGTAATCGTTCAGCATCAGGAAGGCTTCCTGAAGGGCGCCGGCGACGCGGGGCGCATCGAAGGGGGTAAAATACGCCGCCAGGAAAACCAGGCCAGTGAGACCTAGCACCTTGTTCGGCGTCATCGTTTTTGCGGACATGTCAAATACCGGCCTTTTCCCGCACCTTTACGGCAACTTCCTCTATCAGTTCGCCCGTGATCGCCGTCTTGCCTTTTTCTACCCCGAAATCGGTCATTACGACGTGTACGTACGGCAGCTTCTTGCTTTCGAATATTTTCTTGCCGCAGGCTACCGGGCATCCGTCGAGTACGACGTTGCGCGTCGCTTCCCGCGCCGACTGCACGAAGCCCGAAAGGTCAGCCCCGACCGCCGTCAGGCAGGTACCGGCGCCAGCCTTGTCGCGCATCAGCTTCCGCATCACCTGATCCGCAAGGGATCCCGTATTCGCCGCGCCAGAACAGGCGTACAACAGGTTCGTTTCGCCATTCCCTCCGCAATTGCAGGCCATTCTATTTTCCTCCCTTGAGCAGCGCCAAGACCTGATCCTTGGTAAGGACCTTCCCGACGCTCTTCACGTCCCCGTCCACCGCGAGCGCGGGCGTCATCATGACGCCCATCTCCATGATCCTGTCGGTATCGTTGACCTTCTCGAACTCGAAGGGCAGACCGAGTTCGGCG
>Ga0209727_1002516_pt1 | contig 12744 bp, 11 predicted proteins | sample RifGroC1_FD_183995 | JGI IMG/M metagenome (GOLD analysis project Ga0209727, IMG submission 183995) | Groundwater microbial communities from Rifle, Colorado, USA - Groundwater C1 (SPAdes) (version 2) | ecosystem: Environmental > Aquatic > Deep subsurface > Groundwater | place: Rifle, Colorado...
CAGAACGTCAAGGTAGCGATCTACCTGACGCGCCGAGACCCCCGCCACCATGGCAAGGTTGTTCTTGTTCAGTTGCGAGCCATTGTTCAGCGACAACCAGGAAATCATCTTGTTGAACGAGAGCACCGATTCGTCGTTCAGGAACGATTTGATGTCTTTGGCAATATACGTCCGGTATATGCCGGACAAGTACTCCCGCTTCTCAATCTCGTCGGTCATGGCTACTATACCGGGCATGGCGCCGAACCTCAGGAAGGTATCGAGGTGATTCCTGTATGCAGCAAGGTCATCGACCCGCGTTGTTACGCCAGCCATGGGCAATTCAGCGAGCGTAGGTACCGTACCCGCAAGCCATTCCGCATAACTCAAGGGATAGATGATCGTTTCACGCTTGCGACCCGCAAGCGATTCCTTGAGGTGGGCCTGTATCTCCAGTGATGATGAACCGGATGCGTATACCTTGATGTCCGGGTTCAGGTCGAATATCGTTTTGAATACCGATGAAATATTCTTGCAGTACTGGAACTCGTCGATGAACACCAGCGTATGGCGTATCTGGCGGATGAATGAGGTATAGCCCTCGTTGAACAGGGCAAGATGCAGTGGATTCTCAAGGTTGTACACATCCGCAGGAATCCCGAGTTCTGCCTGTATCATGCCGAGCAAGGTTGACTTGCCTACTTGCCGGCTACCCAGAAGTATGCTCAACGTATGCTTGGCAGCCTGTTCCACTAGGCTGGCGGTGTCTTTTCGTGGAATCATATAGATATTCTACACGTAAGCGGTGAAATTATCAAGATATTATCTAGATCGGCAACCTCGATACGTATAGAAGGCCTGCTAAAGGAAGCGGGTATCATCACTGGATTTCTCCTCTATCCGCTCCTCCGACTTCGATCCCTTCTTAGTATTGTGCGACGCTTACATCCTCCCGTCCAGGAATTTTCCGGTCTCAAGGTGGTGGAATTCCGGGATGGTCTGATTGAACAGATCAATGAGGTCACGGCGGTCCCAGCTACCCCGAGCGCGAAGGTCATGTATCCTGCGTTCGAAGCCTTCAACACGGGTAGCGTCCCAGACGGCTTCATTCTCTATGACGCCGAGGGCTTTAAAGCGGTCCAAGTCGAGTTTTTCATCGGCGGTATAGAATTCCTCAAAGTCCTTCTCCCCGGTGGTGTCGCTGGAAAAGAAGTATACCGGCCATCTGCGTTTCGGCTTGAGTTCACTTACGCGCGAACGGGCTTCTTCTTCGCTGGCGCATTCGACCGGTTCGTAACCGAGACGCCGGAGGTAGCGGGACGCGATGTCGCTAAAGGTGATGAGGTTGAGCTCCTGATCCAGCTTAGGGAAAAAGAGATCGCGATTGTTGCCGAGCAGGCAGGACATGAGGCAGAGTTCTCCCGATTCCTTGGGAGTCACGAAGTAACGTCTGACGTCGTTAGGCGCGGCAAGGGGCTGGTCCTTATCCATCCGACGGTTGAAGCCGTACAGGAGGCTGCCGTCGGAAAAGGCGACGTTCGCGAAGCGCGCGGTGGAGACGGGCAGTTCCGGGCTGCGGCGCATTAGGAACATTTCCATAATGCGTTTGCTGGCGCCCATCATGTTGACGGGATTGGCGGCCTTGTCGGTGGATACGCAAAAATACTTTCGGGCACCGCGTTCCTTTGCCTGGCGCATGGTCTTGTCCGTGTTAAAGACATTGACGTCCACCATGCGCATCAGGGTGAAGGGGTCCTTCTCGCTTCGGACATGCTTGAGCGCAGATAAATTCAGGACGTAATCATATCCCGGCCCTGAAGCCATAAAGGAGCCGAAGATTTCAGATCCAGCGTCGATCGCGAAGGTGGCGAATTCGCCTTCGATATACCCAAGCGAGCTACGTACGTCACGTACCAATTCCACCATGTTGTTTTCGGATATGTCGACGACATGGAGCAGGCGCGGCTTCCGCTTGAAGATTTCCCTTGTCACCGCCTGGCCAATTGATCCGGCGCCACCAATCACGAGGAAGCGGGAAGAGGCGACGAGAGAGGAGATTTCCGCTTCACGCGCCGCAACGTCTTTCGCGAAGAGTTCGCGGTCACGGCCGATCAGGCCAAGAATGAAGTCCAATTAGTTTTCCTTACGAAGATTGTTGAATACGCTCTTTAGGCTCAGGTTTGGGGACATGGCTTTGGAAGCTAGATAAAAGGATCCAGCTCCGCTGGTACCGGGGGTAGTTCTTTGAACCAAGTCTTCCAGCCGGACGCGGAGGGATTCAGAACGGAAACGGCGGTCAACAGGATGAGTTTGAAGTAGTTGAAGAGTCCTGAGTGGTCCACGTACCAACACTCCAGAGCAGCCTTGTACGGTGCGATGACGTTCTGGTGGAATGCCTTCTTATCCGTAAAGTTCTGGAGGATTTCTTCTTCATTCCGGAAGGCCACGGAACCGATTCCGGTGAGGCCTGGCAAGGCAGAGTAGAGCTTCTCTTTGGCATAGGCCGGGTAACCTTCAAAGTGCTGGCGCACGGTAGGACGGAAGCCGACAATGCTCATCTGACCAATGAAGATATTGATAAGCTGGGGCAACTCGTTGATCTTGGTCCTGCGAAGGAATTTGCCCATGGGTAACAGGCGGGGATCGTTCTTGTCGGTATAAAGGCCGCCGGGCAGATTGGGTGAATCAAGGAGCATGGTAGCGAATTTGAAGAGGTCAAAGTCCCGATTGAAGCGGCCGACGCGGCGTTGCCGGTAAAAGATGTAGTGCTCACCAGAAAGCTTGAGGGCAATCATGATGGGTAACATGAATGGCATAAGAATGAGAATGGCGAAGCCTGAGAAGAGTATGTCGAAAAAACGGGTCATGAATATACCTTCCATTGATATTGGGTGAGAGCACCGTATAGTTCGCCTTTTGCCAGAACAATTCAGAAATAAAGTAAGCGCTCCATAAAGCTTTGTTGCCGACTACCCTTCCTCTCGATTGTCCGATAATCCTTGAGGTGAATGTCTTTGTACTTTAAGGTTCTCCTGAAGTGTTCGTTGAAGATATTAACATCCAATGCCTGGTTGACGGCACACAATTAATCGCAATCATTTCCCTGACCGGAAGGGACCAGGGAATATTAATCTACCTTTTTAAAGAGGACTCAACATTGATTCTTATCTGGTTTAAGGTTTGCTTATTTATTTTTTTTCTTTCTTTATCAAAAAACCATCCCCATTTATTAAAATAATAAATTGTAGAGGAAATATGAATCAACAACATTCTCAGTGACTTATGCGACTCTTTTTGATGCTCATGAAAGACATGGGCAAAAGGATAATATACAGTTTTGAACTGTATATTCATTCGACGTGAAATATCTGTATCTTCGCAATGTAAAAAATATTTTTCATCAAACCCCCCAACTATTTTTAAAGACGAGACACGGAAAAACATAAAACATCCAGATAAGTATGGAACCTCAATTAATGAATTATACCCTGATTCCTGAAGTTCGAATCTATTTTTGGGAAGAAACTTAAAAAATCTCCTAACAAACCAGTCCCATGGTGTCGGTAATAACTTACATAAATATTGTAATCTACCATTTGGATATAATATTTTTGGCATTACCAAACCAACATCTTCGTTTTCTTCCATAAATAATACCAGTGAATCAATAGTAGGTTTTGGAAAATATACATCTGGATTCAATATAATATGATAGTCTGAATTGTTAGCACTTAATCGCAGAGCAGAATTGTGACCTGCGCCATAGCCACTATTTTTTTCAAATATATATATTATTCGATTATCTGTATACCAATTTTGCGCAGCATCATTTTTTGAATGGTCAATTATATATAGTAACAAGTTCTGATTAATTGAAAAAAATGAATTAACTACTCTATCTATCATTTTTTTTTTATTATTATAAATTACTAATGAAGCGGTTATATTCATTTAAGACCTCTATCAAAGATCAAATACCTAAAAAGAAATTAATTCATTCCACCATTGAGATATATTAATAAATGTATTCGATTCTATTATGCAACCTTCAAATAATTGACTCCAACATTCATTAGATTCAAATAATTGTTTGATTTTATTAAAAGCATCATCAATATCTTCATGTCTATAGAACAATGCGCAACCTTGGCAGAGTTCCTTCGCATAAGGTAAATCAGGGACGACTAGTGGCACTCCAAAACATATTGATTCAATAAGGGGATTTCCAAATGTCTCCGCTTTTGATGGGAAAAAATGAATAAAGGCATTGTGATAATAATAATATAGGTCCTCGATATTGATTTCTCCTATATTTCTGATAATATTTCTAATAGGATATTTGCTTAGGTATCGCTTTAAATCATCATCGATATAGCTATTCCCAATGGTCAAGGTTATCGAAATGTTATTTTGTAAAAAATAATTATAGTATTTATCAACTAAATTAAAAATAAATAGATGATTTTTATGTGGATGAAATCTACTAATATATATAATATCATTATTTCTACCATTTTTATTGGGTTTTGCAATATTAAGCATAATTGGATTTTTTAATATTCGCATTTTTTCTGTAGGGATATTATAAATCAATTTTGTTTTGTCATGCATTAATTTTGTTTGTGTTACAATAAAGTCAGAAGATAAAGTTGAAATACGAAATATTAACCGGCGTAAAATTTCTTTAGCTTTTTGGATAAAAGGGATCTGGATCTCATCTATCAATTTTACTAAATATGGATGTCGCATAAAAATAATTTTTTTTCCCGATGTTGGAAAAATGTTATAATTGGCGAGTACAATAATTTTATCTGGATTAATAAAATATAAATCAAAAATAAGATTTATAAAATAATATAATGAAAAAGCCTTTATTTTTTTTATTAAAATTAATGAATTCTTTTCAGGTGGTTGAACAAAATCGATTGGGACATAAAATATTATTTTAAAATCCTTATTATTTCTATTTAAATGCGATAATAAAATCTTAGTTACATTTCCAGTTCCTGCACTTGTGGTATTGGCGCTATCAATTAAAATTGTATACATTAGTCTTCACCTTTAATCATAAGTCTAATTAGCATCATTAATGAAAACGACTCATTTTTTAATCTGAAAATCATTAGTTTTCGTTGAGATCCATGCTTTTCTCTAGTTGATGAATGTTCATTATGAATAACCGATGTTGAATTTAAACAGTAAGGAACCATACCATGCTTGCGAACTAAATAGTATAAGATGTATTCTTCAGCATATAAAAACGTCTTATTATATAGTCCTTTGAATTGATAAAAATAATTTTTAGTTAGTATAAAACAAGCTCCATGCAACATATATTCATCAAATGACTTTATTTTTCTTTTTGTTTTAAATAATTTTTTTTGGTTTATATTAATATTTAAATATAATAATAACAAACCAATTAAATTTTTTACTAATCGCTTCACGATGTATAATAAATTAAAATTTGCTAAGGGGATTGGATTCTGATTGATTCCATCAAGATTCAATATATTTGGTCCAATAATTGCAATTGTATCATTATTTAAAATTATTTTTTTCATTTTCAAAAACATTTGTCCATCAATGAATCTTATATCATTATTGACACATGCAATATTTTGACAGTGATATTTATCAATTAAAATTTTAATTCCAGTATTCATTCCTTTGGCAAAACCAATATTCCTGTATGTATTATGAAATTCTAATTGCAGGTGTTCCTTGAATTCATTAAAATTATTATTTTCAATATTTGAATTCAAGACAATACATATAGGGTAATCTGAGATATTACAATTAATTAATGATTTTAAGCATTCTTTTGTAACATGAATATTGCCATAATGTAAAATAACAAGTCCAAAATCATTTCTTGTCTTCATCGGATATACCTTGTTTAGGAAAAATTGTAATTAGTTTTTACTCAGTGATTTGTTACTGATAATATTGGTTTTATTTTGGTTAGAAAGTATAGAGAAATAGACTAGTCTTGAAATAAATATTATAAAAAATAATGGTAAAGAACTAACAATAGTTGCAATAAAAAAGGCTGGATCGATAGGTAAATGTATTAAAAGGACATTTATATATAGACTTGCAAAATAGGAAAAAAAATTCATATCAGAGGTTAAGCGAATATTATAAATAAATATATAGTAAATAAAGCCCGATATAAAACTAAATATTATTGAAATGATAGCTGGTAATGTCAAGGAAAATAAATAGATTATTTGACTATTTGGTCCTACTCCATTTAGATTAGCACTATTATTTACAACACCATATAAAATTGCACCCAATTGTGGTTTATAATCTTGAATTCGTAATAATCCAAGAGTGTCTGAAGATAAAAACTGCAACAAATCAGCAATTTCAAAATCTACATAGTTATTTGCCCGTGCAAAATAATACCCTATATCACCAAAGGCAGCAATTCTATTATACAAAGAAAAAAGTGCAATTAATATTTTACCACCCGAGTCCTTATAAAGGATAAATAATGCATATAATAGAAAAGAAACTAACAATAAAATATAAAGATTTACGCGTTTATTTCTTTCTTTTTTATGAACCAGTAGTGTATCTTCAATAAGAATCAAAAATAAAATAGTAATTATTCCACTCTTTGTTCCAAGCGATAACATTAACAAAGAACCAAGCACCATTAATAAATAAAAAGGAACCGTTCTTATTTTTTTTTTCTTTCTTTGAGGAAGAAATTTAAGGCTAAAAGCAATGCAAAAAAGAGCGTTTGATAATATTGGAAAAAATCTCTTGAATATCCCTCCTGATTGCTTGAGTTGTGTCGTTCTGACTATGGTTGGATCATCCATTAATGGAATAAAGCCAATTTTGATAATGAACACAATAAAAAAAATCAATGATAACCAAGCCAAAAAGGAAATAAAGATATTTATTTCAAAGTTATATTTCAGTAATATCTTTTTTTTAAAACTGTCTTTTAGGCTCGGGGCAAATATAAAACCAATGACGAAAAATACATATGATAGAATTACCTCAATATATGATAAGGTCTTAATATTATATGTATTATTCCAATAATAATAAGTCATTAGGCCAATACTAGCAGAAAGAGAAAAAAAAGGGAAATAATAAGGATTAAAAATTGTTTTTAATTTAGGTCGAATCAATAAATAGGTAAATATAAATATTGGCAATGAAATGAATATGCTTTGGAACGGTATTATCATATTTTATATTTTCCTCATTATTTTAATTCTTAGAAATGCTCTAATTTTTCGTATAAAATATGAAATAAGAACAAATGACCAATTATAATTTTTTAATACTATAAGTAATGGTTCATTTTTATATTTTTCATTTGATGAAATACCTCCCATTGAATGCAAGGCAACTGGAAGGACTCTCAATGTAATAATATTTACTCTATTTTTATAAAATATTTGATTTGAGTTAAAATCAGAAAAAACGCTATAGTTCAAATCAAAAAGATTTCTTTTTAATAAATCTGCCGGATAAAAAGTGCCTTGATGATGCATAGTATTTATAAATGGAATCAATAAAGGCATAGGCTTAAACAATAAGCCATTTGAATATTTGACTGGACATGTAATAATAGCACTACTATCTTTTAGTTTTAATAAAAATTTTAAAGGAATATTTAATAATTTATCATCAGCGCCTAAAAATAAAATATAATTACCTCTAGCTAATGCTATACCCTTATTCATCGCATCATAAATTCCTGTATCTGGTTCACTTATAAAAATTGATATATACGAATTATATTTATATATTACCTTATCAATCGAATCAGTAGATTGTCCATCAACAATAATAATCTCAATATACTCATTTTGCATATCAATAATACTCATTAAGCATTTATCGAGATTTACAGAATTATTTTTCACAGGAATTATTATTGAAATTAGTTTAAATGCATCAATGACTTTTGTGATCATTTTTACTCAGCCAATTCTAGATTTCTAAACAAGTTAATAATAATTTCTTTACCTTCACTAATAATCTTTTCAATAAATAAATAATATTGAAATTAAAAAGCTTGTTAATGACATAAAAGTCCTCTATACTTTTAAGGCTATTTGTGCTTTTCTGTTTATTTTTATATATAGTCAAATCTATTAATATTTGACTATTAAAATTAATAATTAATTTTTTATTATAAAAATAATTTTCCAAAAATGATGCTTTTGTAAGATTATACAACATGATCAAGTCGGGAGTATTTGATTGAGTTGATATTGAATCAGAATGGGAGCGAAAAAACGATAATCTTTCATTTATGAAACCAAATTTCGTATAATCCTTGATAGTTAATAAATACAACATCAGATCTATTCCGATTCCATGTTGAGCGAAGTTGCTATTAATTTTATTTGGAACGTCAAGAATTAAATTATTTTTTAAGTCTTTCATTCGAAACAAGGCACATCCAGGAGAAACTGGATAATTTAAGTGGAAGAGAGCTCCTTCGATGAAGGCTAATTGATTATAATAACCTGTAGGTCCAATAAAATATGCTAGTTTCGATTCACTCCCGTCTTCAAAAAATATTTCAGTTCCAGAAAAGACAAAAGCACAATCATTATTAGTAAGCAATGGTATAGTTTTCTCAAGAAAAGTAGAGGATATTAGGTCATCTGACCATAATATCTTTCCATAATAACCTTTTGCTTCATCAATGCATCTTTTCCAATTCATAACAGGGCCGATATTTTCTTTATTTTTGAAAGCAATAATACGACTATCATATTTAGCATAGGACTGAATTATTTTCCATGTATTGTCTGTACTATTATTATCAATAATTAAAATTTCGATATTTTTATGTGTTTGTGAAATTGCAGACTCAATCGTCTTACTAATAATATTTTCCCTGTTATAAACAGGAATTATTATACTCACTAACATATTAGTAGCTTCCGAAATAATGATATTGCTCTCTTAAGAAAGTATAAATAATAAAAATGAGCAAAAAAGAAAACACCAAAAATTTCTTTGTTTCTATTTATTAACATATGGAAATAATTAAAATGATTAAGCTTGTATATATCAAAAATAAATAGAGAATATTTCATTAAATATTTTGTAATTGATTCATTATCATTAAAAACTTTCGTAATAAAGACAGAATTGTTTATTATTGATTTCACATCCATATTTTTTACAATATTTGATTTATGAAAAGTATAATAAATTGAAGGTGTATTATAAAAATAAACAGTATCAGTATTTCTAAATATTTTAAGCCATAATTCAATATCTGAATAAAGTATTTCGTTTGAATAAAAATATTCAATGCCTTCCAATGCATCTTTTCTTACGAAATTTGCAATTGAAGGGATATGAAGTTTTGCCCAGAAATGCTTAAGAACAAACTTGGTTTCAATCTCACCTGCATAATTTGATTTTCCGATTTTTTTAATATTGTCATATCCTAAAATACAATCAGTAATAATTATAGAATATTTTTTATTTTTTGAAATATTGATACAATCTTCCAGATAAAAAGGGTTTATAAAAAAATCATCATCGGGCAAAATTACGAAATATTCACCGCATGCATACTCAACAGCCTTTTTCCAATTTAATATGGGGCCAATATTTTTTTCATTTTTATAATATTTGATTAATTTACAATTCATTGACTCAACCAGGTTTCTGGTTTTGTTATCAGCAGAATTATCTGTAATTATTATTTCTATATTGTCATATGATTGAAGCAGAATAGATTGTATAGTTTTTTTTATTACAAATGATCTTTCAAATGTAGGAATCAATATGCTGACTAAAGGTGCCATACTTTATGTCCTTTATTATTAATAATATAATAATACTGTAACGGTCCCAAAATTGCGCCAATGGAAAGACATATAGTTGTTCCGTAAACCACGCCTTCTATTCCTAAATTATAAAATCTAATAAGGCCTATACATATTGGAATATTTATTATCAATAAAATACTATTAATTGCCGTAGCTAGGAATATTTTACTCGTTGCATTGATTAGGCATGCAAATATGCTATTCCATGTTGATACAAGAATAAAGAACATCATTGCCACAATAAGATTTTTATCCAATATGAAACTGCTTCCTAGCCATAACTTGAAGATAAATGGTGAAAAAAATACTAATAATACTGTAATAAATACTATTAATAAATATAGCTTAATTTGATTACCGATTGTATTCTTGATCCATTGCATATCATTATGATGATATGCATCAGAATATGCAGGCCATAAAGGCGTCATTAAAATATTATGGAGTAAACTAATCACACTGAATAATTTAAGAACAACATCATATTGTGTTACATATTGCGGTCCAAACATTTGAGTTATTATTATTTTATTCATAGTAAATAGAACAACTACAGCAATTTGAATAATGAAAAATTGGATTCCTAAATTTGTTATTGAAGAAATATATTTAATCTCAATCTGCTTGACGGTTGGTGAATATGCAGGATATTTTTTGAAAAACCATATAGTTAATGAGATACTAGATGCTATTAATGATATTCCATAACCAAAAGATAAACCAACTAAGGAATTCTTAATAGACTTATTAAAAACGATAATTACTAATAAAAATAACAAATTAACAATTAATTGGTTCAAAATTGATATTGAAGTTTTTTGTAGCCCGCTTGCTATCTGATTTAGTAAATTTAGCCAAAAATTTAAAAGCAAGAAGGAACCGAAAACAAAAACAACATTTCGTAAGTTGTTTTTGGAAATACTGGAAGTATTAAAGAATCTATCCCACGGTACATGAAATGAAGTTAATAAAAATAATAAAAAGATAGTAATGAGGATAACTCCATTAATGAAATATGCAGTTGAGATATATATACGTACATCCCAAGGTCTATCTTTGGCAATTGCTTCTGCTATTTTGTTTTTTACTCCATTTCCAATTCCAAAATCAAATAATACAATCCAAGAGGAAATTGATAATAATGTAGACCATATGCCATATTGTTCATTCCCCAGTAGCTTGATTAATAACGGGACCACAAAGAAACTACATCCAATTGCAAATACCTTTAAAGCAAACGATAACTTAATTTGATTAAAATAATTATCTGTTCTATTGAAACCACTTTTTAACATTATTATATAACCCACTCTATCATTTTCTTAATCCCATCATCCTTTGAAATCATAGGTTTCCACCCTATTATATTTTCTATCTTTCTCGTATCAGCAACGAATATTTTTTGATCGCTTTCTCTTGACGGTAGATGCGAATATGTCATCTTAATCCCTAATACTGATTCTAAAAAGGAAAAAAGTTCTAGCAGCGAAGATGAATTTTTCATTCCGCCACCGATATTGAAGGCAGTTCCCTTAATGTCATCTATGCATTCTGCGCATTTTAGATAAAGGTTAACCGCATCAGATGCGTACAATAAATCACGAACTTGTTTTCCGTTCCCGGAAATTGTAAATGATTCTTTCAGCTTATCTTGCTGTATCTCAATAGCTTTTGTTGTGAACCATCCTACCCAGCCTTGATCAAAAGTTGCGAATTGTCTACCACCATACATGGAAGAATGTCTCAGGACAACTGTTTTCATCTTAAATAGACGGGCGTAATCAAGAAGATATTGATCGGCAGATCCTTTTGAGCATCCATAAGGAGAATGAAAATCCAGAGGGACCGACTCGTCAAATCCATCCGGATAGTCTTTGCATATATATCTTTCTGCTGTCTCAAGATATGTGTACTTCTCCAGGTCGCCGTATACTTTATTTGTAGATGAATAAATAATGCTGGAATTGGGAGAGTACTTTCTGACCGATTCTAATAGATTGAAAGTTCCCAATGCATTGGTTTCAAAATCCAGCCGAGGATTATCTATTGATGTAGTCATGGCAACTTGACCAGCAAGGTGAAATATCATTTCAGGTTGCTCTTTCTTGATTACATATTCGACATCGTTAATATTACGGATATCAAAATGAAAATATTTAAATTTACCTAATTTTTGTAGCCATTCAAGGTTTTTTTCTGATCCAAATCTGAATAAGTTGTCAAAAATGACTAGTTCGTCCTTGCCACGATTAATTATTTCTGCGGCCAAATTGGAACCGAGGAAGCCGCACCCGCCGGTTATTAGGTATTTCATGTTAATCAGTCTCCGCTAAATAGTCATCAATAGCTGTGTAAACATTGTACCTGAACTGTGTTCCTGTCTTAACCAATAACTGACTTATATCACACTCGAATTCCATCATTTCATTCTCACGATAGGGGAGGGAGCCCCAATTGATTATTGATTGAGAATCTATCTTTTTTTGTAAATATACGACAATTGATTTGATACTTACACCACGTCCGTAGGAAACATTTAGAATGTTTCCGATTACATCATTTGATGAGTCTAAAATGTTTTCGATTGCCAACGCGAAATCTTTTACATAGATAAAATCTCTTTTCTGCTCGCCGGGGGTAAGGTTGATTTCCTCATTTTTTCGCAATTTGCCGATCAGGTATGGAAGCAATTTATCTTTCGGTTGATATTTCCCAAAAAGGTTTCCTGGGCGGATAACCGCTACTGGGAAATGATAATTTCTAAAAAGCATTTTTGCTGTGCTAGTCGTTAATGTCTTGATTAGCGCATAGGGTGAGTCCGGCTGTTCGCGCGCGTCTTCACGATACGGAGTATTTATATTGCCGTATTCTTCAGCGGATCCAAATTGAACAAATAATTTTAAGTGACTTACGCTTTTTAAACATTCAAAAA
>Ga0209727_1002523_pt1 | contig 12733 bp, 11 predicted proteins | sample RifGroC1_FD_183995 | JGI IMG/M metagenome (GOLD analysis project Ga0209727, IMG submission 183995) | Groundwater microbial communities from Rifle, Colorado, USA - Groundwater C1 (SPAdes) (version 2) | ecosystem: Environmental > Aquatic > Deep subsurface > Groundwater | place: Rifle, Colorado...
CATTCGACCGGTTCGTAGCCGAGACGCCGGAGGTAGCGTGACGCGATGTCGCTGAAGGTGATTAGGTTGAGCTCCTGGTCCAGCTTGGGGAAGAAGAGGTCGCGGTTGTTGCCGAGCAAGCAGGACATGAGGCAGAGCTCCCCCGATTCCTTGGGGGTCACGAAGTACCGCCTGACGTCGTTGGGTGCGAAGAGGGGCTGTTCCTTCTCCATCCGCCGGTTGAAGCCGTACAGGAGGCTGCCGTCAGAAAAGGCGACATTCGCAAAGCGCGCAGTGGAGACGGGCAGTTCCAGGCTGCGGCGCATGAGGAACATCTCCATGATGCGTTTGCTGGCGCCCATCATGTTGACGGGGTTGGCGGCCTTGTCGGTGGATACGCAGAAATACTTTCGGGCGCCGTGTTCCTTTGCCTGGCGCATGGTCCTGTCCGTATTGAAGACGTTGACATCCACCATGCGCATCAGGGTGAAGGGGTCCTTCTCGCTGCGGACATGCTTGAGCGCAGATAGATTCAGGTCGTAATCATATCCAGGCCCTGAAGCCATGAAGGAACCGAAGATATCCGATCCTGCGTCAATCGCGAAGGTGGCGAATTCGCCATCGGTATAACCAAGCGAACTACGTACATCGCGTACAAATTCAACCATGTTGTTCTCGGAAATATCGACGACATGGAGAAGGCGGGGCTTTCGCTTGAAGATTTCCCGCGTCACCGCCTGGCCGATGGAGCCTGCGCCGCCGATGACCAGGAAGCGGGAAGAGGCGACGAGAGCGGATATTTCCGCTGGAATGCCTTCTCATCCATAAAGTTTTGGAGAATATCTTCTTCATTCCGGAAAACTACGGAACCGATGCCGCCAGTCGAAGCAGATGTGGTTGTTATGACGCTTACAAATCATAAACCTATTTTTCTTACAATCTCCAATGGAGGATCTGGAATTCCTTGAAACAACCGGGTTATCATCGAGCTGGAAGGGGACAATATAGTAACAACTGTCAAGAAAATTACCTTGAAATACATACCTATGTTTCTATGCTCCATGTACCAAAGTTCAAGATCACACTTATATGGAATGATCACTTCCCGATAAAATCGTTCAGAATCAACTTCATTTGTAAGAAACTGTTCTTCATCACGGAAATAAATTGATCCAATGCCACTTAACCCAGGTGGTATTTTGCTCAATTCTTCACGTGCAAGGATTGGATATTTCCTCCATGTACTTGGTACCATGGGTCTGGGACCAACAATACTCATATCGCCAATAAAAATGTTTATCAACTGAGGGAGTTCGTTGATCTTCGTTTTTCGCAGGATTTTCCCGAAAGGTAATATTCTTGGATCATCCCTAAGTGTCATTTCACCAGCACCAATATTTGGACTATTCTTCTGCATCGTTGCAAATTTGATAAGTCCGAACTCCTTTTCAGCCACTCCGATCCTAGGCTGGATGTAGAAGACCTCCCCTTCTCCCGTAAAACGGAGGATCAACATAATTGGAATCAAAAGGGGTGATAGTACAAGAACAGCCAGTGTGGAGAAAAAGATGTCAAATAGTCGTTGCATACTCATAACCTGTTAGGCTTTGAATGTTTCGGGTGGCTCGAATCCATAATCCCCAGGTTTCTTGCCATTATTAAAGAATTCCATATACCAATCAATAGTCTGTTTCAATCCGTCCTTCCAATACACTTTGGGTTCAAAACCTAAATATTCCCGACATTTTGTGATATCGGGACATCTTCGCTGGACAGAACCCGGATATGTTTCGGCATACTCATATTGACCTGTATAGCCAATAAATTCTCCGACGCTTCGTGTCAGTGTTTCCATGGATATCTCTTCGGTATTACCGACATGGTAGATTTCACCATTTGCTACCGGGTTGTTCATTGCCTTTATAGTACCGTCTACAGCATCGGAGACGAAGCAAAATGCACGGGTCTGATCCGGGCCATAAATCTTGAAAGAGCTATTTGGATCCGTAACCAAGAAGCGTTGCACTAAATGAGGGATTACATGCTTGAACCCCATGTTCGGTCCGAAAATGTTCTGGTATCGAACAACAGTACATTCGAACCCCAATTTTTTAGCAGAATTTAGGTAAGCTGATTCTCCTAATATCTTGGTTACAGCGTAGGTGAAACGGGGATGTCTGATATCCTGTACACACAAGGGAACCTTCTCATCGGTAGGGACAGGGTAATTGAAAGCATCTGTCGTTCCAGCGTAGTTTTCACTGCTGGATGCAAAGAGCAGACGGCCGCAATGGTGGGTGCGCAACCATTCGAGGGTATAATGCACCAAAGCAGTATTTACACGAATAACTTCTTCCGGTTCCCTCAAGGTGTTATTCACCCCTACAACTGCAGCCATCATGTATATCTGGTCATAGCCTTCTGAAAGCTGAGCGTATGCTGAAGGGCGAGAAAAATCATCTTCTATCACTCGTAAGCTATTCCTCTCCTTGGGAGAAGGGAAGTAGTCTTCAAGCCGACCTTTGTATCCACTATCAGCCAAGGTGATGTCATAACCACCTTCGTCCATCAGTCTTCTGGCAATATTGATACCAATAAAACCGCCGCCACCAAGGATTAATACTTTCTTCATAAATTGGACTCCTTTGCCAATACTGGGAAACTCATTAGAGATCGCCTCTACCAAGCACTTTTACACTATGTTTGGTACTCAGAATTTTAATCTGGTCAGGGGAATAGGCACCTATCGTGTCATATACCGTCATGGTATCACAATCCATCAACATGTTCACCGTCTCGTTTTTGGTATACAAGCTATGCCCGGCACTCAAGACCACGATGTGATGAGCTTTATTTATGGCCTTTCCAAGGTCTTGCTCGACAACCCTCTCCTTTTCAGCCCAGTAGCTTACGTAAGGATCATGCAGATCAAGTTCAGCACCGGCATGGATAAGGCATTCGTAGAACAGATCCACGGGAGAGAATCGTGTATCGCCTACATCACCTCGATACGAAACGCCAAGCAAGAGGATGCTTTTCCCTGCAAGACTTCCAAATTGCCTTTCCAGGAAACGGTACGCAAAATCAGGCATCTTGTCGTTGGTGGCAACGCTAATTTCGCTCATTGAAAGCCCAGTTGGGCTACCAAAGAGCTTTTGGCGGGACCAACTGGCCAACAAGGGATCCTTTGTCAGGCAATAACCACCCACGCCGATTCCCGGCAACATGATATTTGTATGCGTAGGCCTATTCCGGATTGCACGCACCACTTCATAGAGGTTGACTCCGGCCTCCTCGGCAAAACGTGACCATTCAACAATAAAAGCAATGTTCATTGCGCGGTAGGAATTCTCGAGCACCTTAGCCATTTCTGTAGCGTTTGTGCTTTCAAGGCGTGTTAACGTGCATTTTTCTGTATCGATAATAGTATTTAGGAACTGCTCTGCTGCATCCGCACTTTCAGTATTGACGCCAGAATACACCCTTGGGAAGTTCTTTATTGAATCAATGTATTGTGGCCCCGGCATGACTCTTTCATAAGAATGGGCAAGCCTTATCTTGTCGGTCTTCAAACTCCTGGCTTTCAGACAATCCTCAAGAATTGGCCTAACAATTTTTTGACAGGTCCCAGGTGGAACCGTTGTCTCGACCAAGACAAGGACGTCTTCTTTGCATTTCTCGCCAATTGCCTGAATCGCCTTACGGAAGCCATCAAGAGTAACTTCATATCCTGTGAGGGTTCCGAAATCACCGGACTCTTTATCAACATCCAGATTAATATCTACGATAATCGTGTCCGCATATGCGTATGCTTCAGTATCAAAGGTAGCATAGAAATTGCCTTGACCCCGGGAGTTTTTGAAGTACTCCTCTATCTTCGGATCCTCGGCTATAAGAGGGAATACACCTTCATTCAGGGATATGATTCGCCAGTAAGACTCCTTACTTAACCTATCCACTCCAATAACACAGTACTCCTTGCCATGGGCGTTGGCACAAACAAGTGCCATAACCGCACCCACAAATCCTAAGCCTTGGATGGCAACGATTGGCTTCCCATTATGTTCAGACAAAAACTGTTCGATAGCTTGCTTGTCATCCACAACACTTGGCATGACATATTCTTTCCCGGTCAAAGTGCTCTTTGAAACCATAATCCATCCCGCCTTGAATAGTAATGATTATATGGGGCTTCCGGCTTCCGTGTGGGTTAGTAGCCGATTAAGGCTCCCGACGGTAGCATTGAAAGACCGCCCTTGTGGAACATGATGGCGGTCCGGAACCGAGCCCTGTTCCGGAACCTGCAGGCCCGTGACTTGATCTTCAGATTGTCGCATTGATGGATTCGGCGATAGCGTTCGTCGCCTTGAACATGATTGCGTTCAGTTCAGGATGCCCCACAGATGTTTTCGGACTATTTTGCCAACCTTCACCACCGGATCCAGACGGGACCCCCGTGCCATCCATACCAAGAGCGCTTTCCAATTCTTATCGGCGACACCCCTTTACGAATATGACCACAGCCCGTTGACCGTTTCCTTGATACGCCACGCTCTGGACGTCTTTAGGTCACAATATTACTCATTTTTAGTATCCACCAACTCAAATATTTTCTTAAAATACTTAAAGCTCAATAGTAACATATTTGTATAAATTCCATTTGCTGCGCATGCTTTGATTATTTCACTGTTTAAAGTTATATTGCTCTTAATTGATTTTGTACTTATTCCGCCAACCCTCATTTTTATTATTGATCCTGGTAGATAAAAATAATCCAATTTATGTGTATATAAAAATCTTATAAGAAGTTCATAATCAGAAGCTATTTCATAATTTGTTTCATAATAACCATATTTATCAAAATTTACTTTATATGTAAAAAACGTTGGATGAGCTGGCATAAATCCCAGCTTGAATTTACTTGGATTGAAGCTTGCAGAAGAGTAGTATCTTACAGTTTTTTCATGATTATTTTCATGAATAAACCTTACATCTGAAAATACAACTTGAGGATTTCTCTTAATAAATATTTGATGTATTCTTGAAAGAACTTGATCTCCAATATAAAAGTCATCAGAGTTTAATATCCCAATTATTTCACCAGTAGCTTTTTTAATTCCTTTATTCATCGCATCATATATTCCATTGTCATCTTCACTTATCCATTTAATTCTATTATCGAGATCAGCATATGATTTAATAATATTTAATGATTCATCCGTAGAATTACCATCAACAATAATATATTCTAAATCAACATTATTTTGGTGTATAACAGAATTTATTGCGGTAGTCAAGAATGCAGCACTATTATAACAAACAGTAATAATAGATATTTTCATTACCATCTCCTATTAACTATTATTATGTCGGGTGAATTATATTTTCAAGTAAACCATCTCAGTTATATTTGGTATATTAGCCTTTGTTAAACCATAATCCCAATGCACAAACTGTAATGAATCTAGGGTAGTAGGTCTCTCCTAGCGTGGAAAGTAGGAAATTCAAATCGTCGGTAGTCAAGGGGTATCGTATCCTCTGCATAGCATTCCACACATGTAAAATATCCGGCAACTATTAGTTCGGGGAACGATGTCGACCAAGAGAACGAGCTTCCTGTCTTCTTCTGGTATTCGAAAGCGTTTATTTACAAAGGACTGGAGTTTCTGTACCTGGTTTAGTATACACTTGATCTGCATCCTGCTTTTCCCATAAGTGATGTTTTGGTCAAACCTAAATCGTATCGTCGTAGGTTTGAGGGCAGGGTGCAATTCATTTGCTTTCAGGGAAAGCTGATTTTCGCCTCGGAATTCCTTGGTTTTCAACAGAATTCGCCAAAAAATTCAACAATAGAACCTACTACAATAGCGCTAACAGTACATTCGCTACCTATAGTTCACGAGTTTCGGTGTCGGGCATATTAGCTTGTTTTCAGTGCATTGTCCCAAAATTATAAATGCCATCTCATTCATCTCAGGGCAACATTTTTAAAATATTCAGTAACCTCTAGTCACTATTTCGGTAAAGAATATTGGTGATAATATAATTATAAATAGTTTTGATTAAAAGATATGCACCATATTTTCTAAAAAAATAACCAAACCTTGTTGATAATCTCAAATTGTGAAAATGTCTTAATCTTGTTATTAAAGTATTATCTAACAAAATATTCTCAAAATGCACCTTGTTATTATCCAAATCAACAACCCATTTCTTACTAAAACCACTATTATGAGTGCCTTTACCATCTGTAAATCCATCATTTATTATTTTTGATTTTCTAGGATAAACGGCAAATGCATTATGCTTATATTGATTATAACACCATCGGATAGCCCAAGAATCTATTTTACCAAGCATTTGCAATTCTAGCATTTTAAACATATCATTTCCACTATTATTAAAAAATTTCTTTTGTTTCTTGTTTTTTTTAAAATCAAGCCAGTCTTTTATTTCCCAATCAATTTTTGACCATCTATTATACCATGTGCCCCATCCCCAAGAAGAACTACGAGGAGATAGAAATATGTCCTTTTTATAATTTTCTAGAAATGGTAATTTAGGAGAATATCCTGAAATTGACCATATGGTATTATCATACTCATAATAATTAAGCGCTTCATTCATATATTCTAAAAAATCAATAGATACAATTAAGTCATCTTCAACAACTATCGCTTTTCCATATTCTTTAATAACTTCTGTAACACCACTTATTATTGATGTTGCTAGACCACGATTCACAAGAGATTCAAAAATGTGAATATTTTTAAATCCTTTTATGGTTTTTAAATATTCCCTTAATTTTTTGATATCTAAATAATCAGTATCGTTTTTACTTCCATCTGAAAAGATAAATAAGAGACTATTTTCAGCTATTTTATTAAGTAGCAAGCTATCAATTGTTTTACATATCATTCTTCTATAAGAAAAAATTATAATTGGCGAAAGACTAGTTGTTTTCAAGTTTGGGTTCCTTGCTATTGAGAAGTAAAATTAGAAATATTATCGGGTCAGAGTAAATAGGTTGAGCAAAAAATAACGTGATGAAAAATGGTAATAATAAGTATTTTTTTTCCTTTGCTAATGCAATAGAAATTATCCAAATCAATAAGTAAATTGTAGAACCGATAATACCGATTGTTACAATACTTCCTAAAAAATTAACAGTGCTTACGGTGTTTATTTTTTGTAAGTAACCTAATCCAAATAATGGATTGATTGATAATGTAGAAACTATGTTTTTTAAACTATCAAATCTATAAAAAAATGATTCACTAGCAATTCTCGTATTAAAAAGTGTTAATAAATATCCACTGACAGCCAAGGTGAACAAACTAATTATTAATATATTTAGTATTTTGCTATTTGCCCGTTCGGAACATGCTTTAATAGTAATCAAGAAAATAAATATTATTATTCCACTAAAAGAAAAAGTTGTAATTAATGAAAGAATTATCATGATTTTAATTATGTTGTGGTATCTTTTAAAGCTAACTTTTTTTAAGTCAACTAAAAAATATGCATATTGAATATACACTTGGTATATTCCTGGTTCTCTAAATATTCCAAAAGATCTTTCCATGAAATATAAAGAAGAAAAATAATATTCATTTGCACCCATAATTGTGAATGGGAAATATAAAGAAGCGTAGTTCTCAACAAAACCACGTTGATGCGTTTGAATGTCAGTCAATTTAATTTCTAGTTTAAGGTAATACATAATATAAGTGACTAGTGAAGAAATTGAAAGTAGTATTATTATTACAACAAGCGTTTTATTAAAAATATTTATAAAGTGAAAATCTTGAATTAATAAAAGAAAAATATGAATCGATATAAGTAATGTCAAAGATGAATTGAAAGCTGGCCTAATGTTTTTTGCAATTAAAATTGCTTGAATAAGCGCATACATTACAAAAATTATCATTAAAATATATAAAATATAAGTGTTATTCATTATGTTAATTTTCAAGTGATTATGGGTAGTTATATACAAAGCCATTAAAAATAGTAGCAATGAGAATAGAACTATTCCATTTAGTTCGCCAATTATTCCTGGACGTAAATTTAAAATTAGAACTGAAAAGGAAACAAAAAAATATGAGGTGATTTTCTTTTTAATTAACAAAATTGACTACCTTTTTTATTATTATTTTTATTACACTTAATAAACCATAAGTATTTAATAATATTAAATATTTCTCACGCCGTTTTTTCCATGATTTTTTTGATGAAATACCTCCTCCCAAAAAATCCGTAACAACCACACTATAATATTTGAATCGATTTTTTTCTATCATATATATTCTATTAACTAGCTCATAATCGCTATATATTTCATATTTCAAATTGTAATATAGGTTATTTTTTAATCTATTTTTATTAAAAAACATTGATTGATGGCAAGCCATTATTTCACCTTTCTCTAAGGTGTGTAATTTGAGAGGTTTGAATATTTTATTATTAATAATCTTGCTACCATATAGAATATTATAGTCATCATTATCTACTAAATTGAATGCATTGATTATATCTTTATCGTAGAATTTATCGCCGCTATTCATGAAATTTATCCATTTACCATTACAATGCTTTATTGCTTTATTCATAGCATCATAAATACCACCATCCTTTTCGCTAACCCAATAAGCTAATTTGTTGCTGTATTTTTGAATTATCTCCTTTGTGCCATCATTTGAACCACCATCAATTACAATGTATTCGACTTTGTCGAAGTGGAAAAGGTTAATTACACTTAGTATTGTGTTTTCTATATGAATATAATCATTTAAAACAATTGTAACAACAGTTAAAACGTACCTGCTCATTAAATTTCCCCAAAAACCCTTTTGAAAAAGATAGTCAGTATTTTTTTTATAATCCTAATATTTATCGCCTTTTTGTATAATTCAAGAAAAGATAAATTATAATTATTGTTTGCAGAATAAAAATCTCTGATATATTTTAATCCATATTCATTATTATTATATAATTTAAGCATAAAAAATATATGCGTATTTATTCGCCGGATCAAATCCATGCGATGATTTTCTACAAAATATGATTTTGCTAGCATATAAAAAAGTGGTAATTTACCATCAGCTGACTTGATGCTGATAGATCCTTCATGGTGTCGGAAAAAAGATAACGGTTTATTAACAAAAGCAAAATATTTATATTTATTGGCTATTAGTAAATATATAAGTAAATCACTTCCAATGCCATGCGAACAAAAATCTTTAATAGAATAGTTTTGAATATTTAAAAGGAGATTTTCTTTTAAATCATTTGTCCTGAATATTGCACATCCTGGCGAAACTGGATATCCACCTTCAAATAGTGCTCCATTGATATATTTTTCACTGCCATAAATTCCAGTATTTCCAATAGAATAATTTAATGTATTTATATCTATCTTGTCATTAAATATCGTTGTACTAGTAAATACAAAACCTATTTCATTATTTTTTAGAAACGGGACTGTTTTTTCAATAAAATCAGTGGAAATAAGATCATCCGAAAAAAGTATTTTACCATAAACGCCTTTAGCTTCATCAATGCATTTTTTCCAATTTCTAACCGGCCCAACATTTTCCTCATTTTGGAAAGCTCTAATACAATTATTTTTTTTAGAGTACTTTTGAATAATATCCCATGTTTTATCTGTGCTTTTATTATCAAAAATTATAATTTCAAAGTTTGAATATGTTTGTGATAATGCCGAATGAATAGTTTCGCCGATAATGGCTTCTCTATTATAAACCGGTATAAGAATGCTTACTAATTCATTCATTTATATTAGCCTTTCGAAGAAAAATATATGATTTAATTGGTCCAACGAAAGAAAAAAACAAAAGACTGATACTCGTGCTGAAAATGATACCAGAAACTCCCAAATTAAAATATTTTACAAGAAATATTGATAATGGGAAATTAAAAAATATTGCAAACAAAGAAGTGAAAACCTGCTCTTTTATTTGATTGACTCCATTAAGAAAAAATGCAAAAACATTATTCCAAGATGATATCACAACAAAGAGAGACATTGCTATAATTGATTTTCCATTTACTTCAATATCAGGACTTATCCATATGGAAATAGCGAATGGTGCTAATAAGGCAAGAATTATTGTAGCTATAACAATTAAAACAAAAACAATTAATTGTTTTTTAATTGTATGACGTATCCATTTAAAGTCAGATTGATGATATGCATCCGTATATGCAGGCCAGAGCGGCGTCATTATTATATTTTGAAAAAACAGGATTATACTGAACAGCTTGAAAAGTAAATCATATTGAACAACGTATTCAGGGCCAATCAATTGCGTGATCAATATTTTGCTAGAAGTAAATAGTACAACAACCGCAATTTGAATAACAAAAAACTGCATTCCAATATTCGCTATCAAAAAGGCTTTATTCTTTTTAAATTTATTAAAAGATGGAATTATATGTGTATTTTTTCTAAAAAACCAAATACTAATTAATATGCTGGACGTAACTAAAGCTACGCCATAGAGGTAGGATAATGACAGCATCGATTTCGATTTTATAGTCTCGAAAAAAATTAGCAAAATTAAAAAAAATAAATTTGAGGAGAATTGATTAAAAACTGAAATAGATGTTTTTTGGAAACCATTTACCACCTGATTAATAAGCGACAACCAAAAATTTAAAAAAAAGAAAAAACCAGTAACTGTTATTATTCGTCTTATTTCCTCCTGATTTAATATTGTTGAATTAAAAACCCGTTGCCAAGCTATATATTTTGAAATGATAAATAGAACACAAAACAGGAGGAATGATATAATGCCAATTATGATGTATGCTGTTGAAATGTATTCCTTAACATTGGCAAATTCATTTTTTGCGATAGATTCCGCAATTTTATTCTTTAATCCGTTTCCAATTCCTAAATCAAACAATACAATCCATGACATAATTGACAAAAGTGTTGACCAAATCCCGTATTGTTCTGTGCCAAGAATTCGGAGCATTATCGGAACTATGACATAACTACAAGCAATTGCTAGTACTTTTACCACAAAAGAAGTTCGAATTTGCAGGAAATAATTAACCGTTCGTTTATGTGATTCCGTATTATTCATCAGATTTTCTTAACCCACTCGATCATTTTTTTAATACCTTCGATTTTAGTAATTACAGGTTTCCACCCTGTCATATTTTTTATCTTTTTTAGATCAGCAACGAATATTTTTTGATCGCTTTCTCTTGACGGTAGCTGCGAATATGTCATCTTAATCCCTAAAACAGATTCCAAAAAGGAAAAAAGCTCTAGCAACGAAGATGAATTTTCCATTCCACCACCGATATTGAAAGCAGTTCCCTTAATGTCATCAATGTATTCTGCGCATTTTAGATATAGGTTAACCGCATCGGAAGCGTACAATAAATCACGAACTTGTTTTCCGTTACCGGAAATTGTAAATGATTCTTTCAACTTACCTTGCTGTATCTCTATAGCTTTTGTTGTGAACCAACCTATCCAGCCCTGATCAAAAGTTGCGAATTGTCTACCACCATACATGGAAGAATGTCTCAGGACAACTGTTTTCATCTTAAATAACCGGGCGTAATCAAGAAGATATTGATCGGCAGATCCTTTTGAGCACCCATAAGGAGAATGAAAATCCAGTGGGACCGACTCGTCAAATCCATCCGGATATTCTTTGCAAATGTATCTATCTGCTGTCTCAAGATATGTGTACTTCTCCAGGTCGCCGTATACTTTATTTGTGGATGAATAAATAATGCTTGAATTGGGAGAGTACTTTCTGACCGATTCTAAAAGATTGAAAGTTCCCAAGGCATTGGTTTCAAAATCCAGCCGCGGGTTATCTATTGATGTAGTCATGGCAACTTGGCCAGCAAGGTGAAATATCATTTCTGGTTGCTCTTTCTTGATTACATACTCGACATCGTTGATATTGCGTATATCAAAATGAAAATATTTAAAATTCCCTAATTTTTGTAGCCAATCAAGGTTTTTTTCTGAACCGAATCTGAATAAATTGTCAAAAATGACTAGTTCGTCATTGCCACGATTGATTATTTCTGCGGCCAAATTGGAACCGAGAAAGCCGCACCCGCCGGTTATTAGGTATTTCATGTTAATCAGTCTCCGCTAAATAGTCATCAATAGCTGTATAAACATTATACCTGAACTGTGTTCCTGTCTTACCCAATAACAGACCAATGTCGCACTCGAATTCCATCATTTCATTCTCACGATAGGGGAGGGAGCCCAAATTGATTATGGATTGAGAATCTATCATTTTTCTTAAATATTCGACAATTGATTTGATGCTTACACCACGTCCGTAGGATACGTTTAGAATATTTCCGATTATATCATTTGATGAGTCAAGGATATTTTTGATCGCCAACGCGAAATCTTTGATATAAATGAAATCTCTTTTCTGCTCGCCGGGGGTAAGGTTGATTTCTTCATTTTTCCGCAATTTACCAATCAAGTAGGGAAGTAATTTATCATTCGGTTGATATTTCCCAAAAAGGTTTCCTGGGCGGATGACCGCTACTGGAAAATGATAATTTCTAAAAAACATCATTGCTGTGTTAGTCGTTAATGTCTTGATTAGGGCATAGGGTGAGTCCGGCTGTTCGCGCGCGTCTTCACGATACGGAGTATTTATATTGCCGTATTCTTCAGCGGATCCAAATTGAACAAATAATTTTAAGTGACTTACGCTTTTTAAACATTCAAAAA
>Ga0209727_1002526_pt1 | contig 12726 bp, 15 predicted proteins | sample RifGroC1_FD_183995 | JGI IMG/M metagenome (GOLD analysis project Ga0209727, IMG submission 183995) | Groundwater microbial communities from Rifle, Colorado, USA - Groundwater C1 (SPAdes) (version 2) | ecosystem: Environmental > Aquatic > Deep subsurface > Groundwater | place: Rifle, Colorado...
AGAATCGTGGGCCGGCTTATATAACTTTTTGAGTTCGCTGGGGTCGAAAATTTCAGTCATATTTACTACCCTTTTACTATATACTAATAAACTAGATGATACAGCTATTCCGACACCTAACCGGTGAGGCAAGAAACCTACAAAAAGAAGCATTTAAGCAGTTACTCACTCTATCTACAAGCGCATTTGGTTTGGTTGCGGCACTTGCCTGGAACGAGTTTATTACCGAGTTTGTGGAAACTTACATTAGACCAATAGTCGGTACATCCTCGAAGCTAGTCTCGTCTCTAATTTATGCTGTTCTAATTACCATCTTCGCGGTTCTAGTTACTTTTAACCTTACAAAAATAGTTCGCAAGCGCTAATTTACTCTTCTGTTGGGGGTTTTTGAGTGACATTTGCTTTACCAACTTTATCCATAAAGTCCTTCTGAATTCCTACCTGCCTGCCAGTTTCAGGATCGACGGGAGGAAGCTCTTCGTGTGTTGGTAGTGGACCACTTGCCACATCACTATGTCCAATAATTCGTGAGGGTTTCCAGGGGTCTCTAATAGGTACCCTTCGTCTAACAACTTCTGGTTCCCGAATCCCTTCAGGTTCTCCAGTATCCTTTTCTTCTGCCATGAATTACAGTTTACCCCGCGAGCCTAATTTTTTCCACCTTTTTAAGCCCTTCTATAAAGTGGGGGTCGGCTGTAGTAATTACTGTTTGTTGATTTTGGGCTACCTTAATCACAATCTCTCGGTGTTTATGGTCAAGTTCTGAGAATATATCATCAAGAAGTAGCGTTGGCCTCTCGCCAGTTTTTGCTTCGACAAACGCAAGTTCAGCCAATTTTAACCACAAAACCCCCATTCTTTGCTCCCCACGCGATCCATATGTCGCCAAGTTTCGGTTCTCGGCCTTCGCTACTCGGATCTGAAAGATGATATCGTCCCGGTGTGGACCTACTAAAGTAGTCGCAGCCGCTACTTCTTCTTCTGCATATTGTTCAAGTCTAGCTTCTGATATCGCGCTCTTGTCGTACTCAAGGCTAAAACTTTGATCATCAAATTCAGAAGTTGCATTTATAAATCCAATGAACTCCTCCCTCGCATGTGCAATATAGTCGCCATTTTTTACAAGTAACCTGTCCCAAAAAAGAAGTTGCGAGCGCGAAAGTCCCTCTTCCCGAATTCGAAGTAGAAGTTTATTCCTCTGCCTCAGGCCTTTTTCGTAAGACAAACTTGCCCTGCGATATTCCCTATCCACTTGAGATAAAACTGTGTCTAAAAACTTTCTTCTTAAACTCGGAGATTCTGTAACCAAATCCAAGTCCCAGGGACCAAAAAGAGCCACTCTAAAATTACCTGCAAAGTCGAGGAGTCGCTTGGCAACCCCATTAAGCATAAGTCTTTTTCTTGCCACCTTTTCTGGGGCAGATTTACCTATGTCAATAAGTCCCCTGGTCAAAATAACTTCGAGGTCGTTGATCTCCCCATCTGACTTCGTTCTTCCTTTAATTCGGGAAATGTCAGTGTCATAGTTCACCATCTCCTCCTCAAGATGCGCCCTAAAACTTTTACCGGTTGAGAGTAAGAAAATACTTTCCAAAATGTTTGTTTTACCAGAGGCATTCGGGCCGATAATCACGCTTACCCCATCCGAAAACTCTAGGAGTTTGGTTTTAAAATTTCTAAAAGCATTTAGACGAAGTTTAGAAACCATTTTTTTTAAAAACAGGGTTAAAAGCCTCTATAAGGTAGGGTGCAAGGGGTCGCCTTACCTGGAATTTAGTTTTAACTTCGAATCCCAAATCCCGAAAATATTGCAAAGACGCCTTGGGGTCGTTTTTAAGAAAATGATGCGCTTCCATAAAAAGATATTTTACCCTTTTTCTAAAAATCTCCCTGTTTTCTTCCGTAAGTACAAATTTCTCTGAGCCTTCTATATCCATCTTGAAATAATCAATTTTGTTTATTTGATATAGGTCAACTAGGCTCTTCAAGGAAAAGGTCCTAACCTTTACTCCCGTATCTGTTTCACTTAATTTGTCGACGCTTTTAACAACCGCAGATGCCTTAATCCAAATTTGCGTATCTTTAGAATAAATTGCAGCCCTTACGGGAACCACAACCCTTTTTAAGTTGTTTAAAGTAATATTCTTAAGCAGGCTTTCGTAATTACTTTTCTCCATTTCAACCGAGATTATCTTCTCGGGTCTAAGTTTGCGAGCAGCCCAAATACTAAAGCAGCCTATGTTAGCCCCCAAGTCTAAAATAGTGTCGAAGTGGCTTCCAACACCCTTAATAGAAGGTAAATATTCTTCATTGACAATTATTTCTCCTATGCAATAAATGTCGCTGGTCCTGGGCCTTACAACGATCTTATATCCTTCGAGAGTTATAACATAAATTTCTTTGCCCAAAAAAAATTTTTTAAAGTCAGCAACATACCGAAGAGCCGAAAATGAGTTAATCATTATTGTTTCTGGCAAACTGCACAGACGATGTATCCGGCCCAACAATAACCGTTGTTTTGGGAGAGAATTCGAGAAGTAAACTCTTAAAATTCCTGAAACTGCTTAGGCGAAGCTTAGAAATTTTCATAATGAAAAATTAATAATCATAATTAGACCCGCCCATCGGATATTCTTTACTGTGTTTGATTTTTAGTTTTATCAATTTCTTCAAGTTTAATCTTACGTAATTCCTCAAAGTTTTCATCTTACCTACTTTCTTATACCTTCTAAAGGAATAAATATAATAGGGATCCCGAAAGACACTGAATTTAAACCCTTTTTTGAAAGCCTCTCTTATAAAATCCCCATCTTCGGCAAACATAGTTTTTACGTCAAAACCTCCAATCTTTCCAAACGACTTGCTTTTGATACCGATTAGGGCACCCAACGCGGCTGGATAATCTATTAGCTTAAGCGTTTCTAGGCTCAAATTAAGAAAAACTTCTATTGCTTTATCCTCCGAACCTTTCTCTTCGGTCTTGCACCAACAAGTAAAAACGTCAGGGTTATCCTTAATCGTTCTATATCTAACTCCTGTTAAGAAAAACCGTGGAATTCTGTTATCGGCGTCCATAAAAATAATCCATTTCCCTTTGGCTTTTTTTGCCCCCATATTCCTTTGAAGAGAAACGTTTGCTCTTGAACTTTGTAAAATTATTAAGGAGGGCAATTTTTTTTGAAACTCTCTGGCCTTCAAAAGGGTTTTATCTTTAGACTTAGCGTCGACGACAATAACCTCGAAGCCTCGATAATCCTGCTTGGAAAGATCTGTTAGAAGCTTTGGTAAAAATCCCTCCTCGTTTAAGGTCGGGATGACTATTGAAAATGGTCTTCTTGGATCTTTGTCTGGCATTTTATTTCTGGCAGAAAGGACAGAAATAGGTTCCGCGACCGCCAAGAAAATACTTTTTAAATATCCCTTTGTAACACCTCTCACAAGGCTCACCTTCTCTCCCATAGGCCAGGGTATGATCTTGGTAACTTCCTTCTTTGCCGTCAGGGGTAACAAAAGCTAACTCGCTTGAGCCACCATATTTTATCCCTTCTTTTAAAACTTTATGTATTGCTTCATATAGGGTTTTTATTTCCTCACCCCCTAATTTCTTACTTTCCGCCCTCGGATTTATTTTCGCTAACCAAAGTGCGTCGTTTGCATAGATATTGCCTACTCCACCAAGTTTCTCCTGGTCCATTAATACTATTTTTATGGGCCGGCTACTCTTTGAAAGAATTTGTCTAAAAAGATCTAAAGTTAGTTTGCCGAATGGCTCTGGACCTAGTTTTTTAATAAAAGGAATTTCGGAAACATCTTTGGTTTTGACAACTTTAATCCAGCCGAAGCGCCTGACGTCGTTATAATACAGGTAACCCCCTTTATCGAGCTTAAAAGTCACGTGGGTATGCTTCCCGGGGACCCCTCCGATAACTTTACCAGAGAGAGTGGGTACGTTTTTAAGATTTGAGCCTCTATAAATAAATTGCCCGGTGAGCTTGATGTGAACAACTACGGAATATCCGTTATCTAGTTCAATTGCCAAAACCTTCCCGAATCTTCTTATTCCCTTTACTTTCCCGCCCACTAAATTCTTTCCTTCTCCTTCAAAATTTTTATAATGGGATTCAACCCCAGTTATTTTGTGGCCAATGAGGTACTTTTCTAACTTTCCTCTAATTGTTTCTACTTCAGGTAGTTCAGGCATGGCGTTTTACGAATTCTATCATCTCCTTTTTAAATCGCTCGTTCGAAAACTTTTTTGCATTTTCTCGTAATTTCTCCTTATCCCATTTTGTACTCTCCAACCTTCTTGATGCACCCTCCATCGTTTTTTCTTCTGTACTATCTATCAAAATCCCCGTTACCCCATCAACCACCGATTCTCTAAACCCTCCCCCATTGAACGCTATGACTGGAGTGCCAGCGGCCTGTGCTTCAACAACACTCATTCCAAAGTCTTCATCGCGAGCTAAAGCTATAAAACCCTTTGCTCTTCCATAAAGAGCATAGAGCTTCTCATCTGTAACCCTTCCTAGAAGCTCGACATACCCACCGCTTTGTCTTTCGAGGAGCTTTTTAACGTCGGCAAAACCGTGGGTTTCACCGACTATTTTAAGTTTGAAAGTTAATTTTTTGGCAAGTTTCGCAGTCTCCTCGAGTCCTTTTGCCCCGACTAATCTTGAAACAACCAAATAATAATCACCTTTTTTAAGATCGTGCGTTGCATTAATGATTTTTTCTACCTCAACAGGAGGGTAAATTACGGCTGAGTCTCTTCTATAGAATTTTTCAATTCTCGCCTTAACATTTTTGGAGTTGGCTATAAAGAAGTTTACTTTTTGGGCTGTCTGGTAATCGTACATCCGTATAAAATGACCGACGAGCGCTGCATATATCTTGACCGGCCAATACTTGGTAAATTTGACGCTTGTTTCATATCCATAAAGCCATCTGGGAGGAGTATGACAATAGCAAATCACTTTTGTTTTGGGGCTTACTTTAAACCCTCTGGTTACGTACCAACTCGCTGAGGTTATTACCAAATCGTACTTTGCGAGATCAAAGCTCTTCCAGATTAGGGGAATTAAAAATCTTAAGGGGCTATAAAAATTGTCTATTCTAAGAAGGGGGGCAAGAAAACTCTCAACTATTTTTTTGCCTTTAAATTCTTTGTCCGCGGTTGATCCTTGAACTTTGAAAGCAGTATAGATTGGAGCATTTGGGAAAAGTTCCGTTAGGGTTTTTAAAACTCTCTCTGCTCCACCATATTCACGTATGTAGTCGTGGACAAGTGCAACTTTTGGCTCGGACATGAGCCAATTATAGCCTATGCCCTTACCTGCACCAACTGGAAGTAGTTACCGTCTAAATCCTCAAAAGTAGCAATCCAACCATATCCTTCAAGATGGTAAGTATCCTGGATTAATTTTACTTTAGCCTTTTTTAGCCTTGCTACTTCCTTTTTGATTTGGTCGACTTCGAAATTAATAAAAATCCTTCTTGACCCCTTATGGGCACCCTTAATCATATCGCTATCCACGATATAAAGGTCGCTTGATTTCCCAAATTCAAAGCCAAAAATCCTCGCCCTCTTCCCCATTTCCGCTTCCATAGTAACCTTTAAACCGACTTTGTTTTTGTAAAAGTCGGCCAGACGCTTTGCGTTTTGGCTAAAAACATTCACGCTTTCAATTCCTTTAATCATCTTCCTCACCTCCTTTCAAAATAAACTTGCCTGCTTTTCTTGATCTATTTCCTTCCCAACCTTTTTAACCCTCTCTGTTAAGGTTTTAAATCCGAAATCAGAGAATAAATCTAATACTTTCTTACTATCAATGTCCCATTTTGAAGCCTTTTCCAGATCTACCTTAACTGGTACGTCTCTCACAATGGTTGCCAATTTTTTGGAAAGCTTGGCTTCTTCTCTCCCTTTTTTAAGTTTGTCTGCGGTTTGAGGGGGCAAATCCTTTAGGTGTTTATATGCGCCTTCCAGACTTCCATATTTTTCCAAAAGAAAAATTGCGGTCTTTGGCCCAATCCCTGGCACGCCAGGATAATTGTCAGAGGGATCCCCAACTAAAGCTTTATAATCGTCAATCTGGAAGGGTGGAATTCCCATTTTCTCAACTACTTCGGGCTCTCCCATGAGCTTTGCTGTCGCGAATCCCGCAATTGGCATATATACCTTTACCCTTCCGTCGACCAACTGAAGTATGTCGCGGTCTCCAGTCACTATAACCACATCGTCTTTAAATAAAGCGGCAAGGGTTCCAATTACGTCATCCGCTTCGTATCCCGGCTTTGAATAAACCGGAATTCCGGCCGCTTCCAGAAACTTCCTTGCTTTATCAAATTGGCCTGAAAGTTCATCCGCCATATGCGGCCTTTGGGCTTGGTAGGAAGGGAACGCCTTATGTCTAAAAGTGGGTTCCTTCTCGTCAAAGCAAACCACAACATGGGTCGGTTTAAGTTCAGTGATAACCCGAAGTAGCATGGAAACGAGTCCATAAACTGCATTAATCGGCTCGCCTCTTTTTGTGGTTAAAAGAGGAAGTGCATGGAACGCCCTGTGGAGAATTGCATTTCCGTCAATTATGATAAGTTTGTTCACAATCTCCAATATTCTATCAATTTCTAGAGCATTTGATATAATCGGTCCATGGAAAATGAAGGATTCATATATCGTAATATGTCGAGTGAAGAAGTTTTAAGGTCTATGTTTGAAGATGCCGCCAGGTCACTGCTTACGGAACATGGATCTTTTGTACTAGGGGTATCCACACGTCAAAAAGATTACATTGGTTCGCCCGAAACGTCTCAGGATAATGTTGGCAAAACTCTATCTAAACTCCAGGGGCTTGCTAGAACCGAAAGTCCCTCAACGATGGGATGGTTTATTATCCCTCCTTCAGAGGTACAAAAACTTAACCCTAACCGTGTGATTTACGCCGAAGACTTTGATATAGAAGGTTAGCAACACTTTATCGCTAGGTTATTTTGAGGATTTTTTACCTACAATCTTCTCAAATTCGTCCCTATCTAAGGTCTCTTTTATTAGGAGTTTTTCTACAATTTTGTCGAGTGTTTTTTGGTTTTTCTTAACGAGCATTGTTGCTTGTTTATAGCACCCGTCAACAATCCTTTTGACCTCTAAATCGATTTTCTCCTGCATTGCCGGAGAAACCGTGGACTGCTCATACCACTCGAGTTGTCCGAAATCCCCGAGTCCCATCTCTGGACCCATGTTGATTGGCCCTATTTCACTCATCCCCCATTCAATAACCATAGCCCTTGCCAACTTTGTCCCTTGAGAAATGTCATTTTGAGCTCCGGATGTCATCTCATTGAATACTACCTCTTCCGCCGCTCTCCCTCCAAGCAAGGCTGTAATTTGATCTAAGATCCTACTTTTGGTCTCATGGGTTCTATCCGCAGCCGGAGGAATAAGGGTGTGGCCCAAGCTCATTCCCCTGGCAACAATAGAAATCCTGTGAACCGGATCCATTTTAGGTAGAACGTGTGTAACAAGTGCGTGTCCGGCCTCGTGGTAGGCTGTAATTTTCCTATCTTCCTCGGACTGGAGCTTTTTTTTGGCCGGTCCGAGTTTTACTTTTGTAGCCGCCTCCTCAACATCCTTCATTTCTATTGTGTGTTTCTCTTCCCTAGCGGCCAAAATAGCTGCTTCATTGAGCATGTTTTCAAGGTCCGCCCCTGAAAAGCCAACTGTTCTATCGGCAACTCTCCCCCAATCAATTGACTTCACAAACTTCTTTCCCCGTGCGTGAATTTTAAGAATTGCCTCTCTTCCCTCTTTATCGGGCATATCAAGAACAACCCGCCTATCAAATCTACCAGGCCTTAATAGCGCCGGGTCAAGCAAATCCCCTCTATTGGTTGCTGCAACTACAATAACATTGTCATTTGGGGTAAAGCCGTCCATTTCAACCAGTATCTGGTTTAGAGTTTGCTCGCGCTCGTCATGTCCTCCCATCATGCCGCGCCCACGTTGTCTTCCTATTGCGTCAATCTCGTCGATAAAAATGATTGCAGGGGCGGAGGCCTTCGCCTGGGCAAAAAGGTCTCGAACTCGGGAAGCCCCTACCCCAACCAACATCTCCATAAATTCCGACCCCGCCATAGAGAAAAACGGCACTCCGGCTTCTCCTGCGACGGCGCGGGCCAAAAGTGTCTTTCCAACTCCTGCTTGACCCAAAAGAAGTACTCCTTTTGGGGTACGTGCACCAATTTTTCTATATTTAGCTGGATTTTTTAGAAAGTCCACAACTTCTTCGAGTTCCTTTTTAGCCTCCTCAACCCCGGCGACATCATTAAATGTGACCGATTGCTTGCCTTTGGCAAAAAGTCTGGCGCGAGACCGGCCAAAAGAGAAAATGTCTTGGGCCCCACGGGACTGGGCACGAAGGATAAAGAAGAAAAATGCAGCCATTAATCCCAGAGGCAAAACTACGCTTAAAATATCCCCAATCACTTTTGAGAGAGACTGGTCAACTACTGTGTAGTTTATTTTGGACGGAGAAATTCCCTCTTTCTCAAGAAGGTCGGCAAAGCTCTCCGAAGGCTCCTTTGTAGTTGTCTTGATAGAACCATCTTTATAATTAAGAGTCACCTTTTCGTTTTCAACCGACACTTTCTCAACCTTCTCCTCTTTAATGTCAACTAAAGCCTGCGAAATATCTACGCGAGAATCCTCTCCTTGCATATCGGCGAAGGAGAAAAATAGAGGAAGAAGGAAAATGACCAAAAATACGCCTAGGAGGATGGTCCAAATATTGAGTTTAAACTTTAATACAAAACGTTTTTTACCAAGTGGAAATTTATTTTTAGTCTCCATATAAGCTTTTGGAATTATATCACTAATGCACCCAGGAACCTGGGGGAACTTTCTTGTCCGGAACAAGAAGTACGCAGTCTTCTCCGTCTTTACTCTCTGCCGCCATAATCATCCCTTGTGACTCTTCCCCCATCATCTTTTTTGGCTTCAAATTAAATACAAAAATATAACTTCCTCCTTCCAAATCTTGGGATTTATACCACTTTTTAATTCCCGAAAGGATGGTTCTCTCCCCCAACTCTCCAAAATCGACAGTAAGTCTTAATAAAGTATCTGCGCCTTCAATATTCTCGGCTTTAACTATCTTTCCAACCCTAAAGTCTATTTTTGAAAAATCGTCAAATGTAACTTCGTCTTTCATATCAAACCCATTTTCTTCTTTGTTTCGTCTAAGGTATCCCTTGCCACTTCCCTGGCCCTTTGGGCACCTTTGGCAAGAATTCTCTCGACAAGGTCCGGATCTTTCTCAAATACTCTCCTTTTCTCCTGAATCGGCTTTAACTCCTCATATATGGCTTTAGCCAACCCTTCTTTTAGTTCAGAATAGCGAATCCCACTCCCTTTATATGCCATTTCATACTCATCTCTCTTTTTACTTCCTCGGAAAAGCCCAACAAATGTAAGTAAATTGGCAACTCCGCCCTTTTCGGGAACTTTCTCGCCTTTGCCGGAATCGGTAGGGGCACCTGTAAGCCTCTTTTTGATCATCTCAAGGTCGTCGGTCAAGTTAACATAGCTTCCCTCGACACTTTTGCTCATTTTCCCCTCCCCCGTTAGAGCCGGCACATATTCCCCTTCGGTAATAAATCTTTGGGGTTCGGGAAAAACCGTTCCATAAACCGAATTCATCTTTCTGGCTATTTCTCGGGAAACCTCAAGGTGTGGCTCTTGATCGATGCCAGTTGGAACGGATTCTGCCTTATAAATTAAAATGTCGGCGGCCATAAGAACAGGGTAATAAAGTAAGGCCACAGTTGAATCTTTGGGATGAAGTTTTAGTTTCTCTTTATAAGTAGGAAGGTGAAGCATCCTTGCTAGAGATACACTTGTTGCAAAAAGGTAAGAAAGCTCGACGTGCTCGGGAACTTGGGATTGAATAAAAAGAGTAGATTTTTCAGGGTCAAGTCCGGCTGCTAAATAGTCCAAAACAACCTCACGAATGTCGTTTTTGAGCTCTTTTTGATCATAAGGGGTAGTCAGCGTGTGAAGGTCGGCAACCATATAGAAGGTTTCGTACTCCGGATTTTCTTGCAGGGCCAGCATGCCCTTGACCGCGCCTAAATAGTTACCCAAATGTAGGCGGCCAGATGCTCTAATTCCCGATAAAACCCTCTTTTTACTCATAGTGTCAGTTTATCAAAAAATCCGCTTTTTAAGCGGATTTGGGGTGCCAGCGAGAGGATTCGAACCTCTGACCTCGGACTTATGAAATCCTCGCTCTACCCCTGAGCTACGCTGGCTCGTGTTGCGGGGCCAGGAGTTGAACCTGGCCTGGAAGATTATGAGCCTTCCGTGCAGCCGTACACTACCCCGCATGTAAAGAACTTAAGTATTATACTTCAAAAGAATAATTTTAACCACTTCTTCCAATTCGGATCTGGCAGGGTTTCCTCCTCTTCGGCTAGCTTCGGGGCTAGACTTCTTACTATGTCTTCCTCCGGTAAAACTAATATTGTTTCTCCCTCTTTGGCAAGCCCTAGTTTATCCCTAAGTTCCTTCTCGACATATGCTTCGCCTTGGACTTCACTTAACCTCTCTTGGAGTTTTAAATTCTCTTCCTTAAGTATTTCAACCCTCAGGCTTGCTTCACCCACCACCTTACCAGCTTGAGAAATCTTTATAATATTTCTTATAAGCGATATGGAAAGTACGAGGAAAAGCGCTATAAATATATATCTCAGGCTCTTTCCTAGCTTCAATTTAGCCGATTGAATGACCTTGTCTAACATACTATACTAAATTAGAGTTAGATGACCTCATACCTATAATATATTGACCTTTTTACAAAAAGTGTTATCATATTATTTAATATAGGCCATTTTGGCACCATGGTACAAGAGACTTTAAAAAACCTGCTCCCAAAATTTATCGATAGCTTAAGGACTAAAGGCCGATCTCCCTCGACCGTTCTTGCCTATCGTGCCGACCTTGAACAGATGCTTTCATTTTTGCAAGGAAAAAACATTGTAACACTTGAAGGTGTCCGTCAGGAACATCTAGAACAGTTTAGAGACTCGCTTCTCGCTGAAAAATACACCCCCAAGAGCGTTTCAAGAAAACTCAATGCAATTAAAACTTTCTTTAGGTGGCTCATCTCCGAGAACTTCACCTCGACAGACCCCTCGCAAAACGTTTCCCACCCTAAAATCGAAAGCGTTCCACCCAAATTCCTCTCCCCCCTTGAGTATAGGGCTTTAAGGGACGTTGTTCGTGGAGATATTCGAATTGCGGCAATAGTCGAGGTCATCTTGCAAACAGGAATGAGAATTTCCGAGATTGCGGCTCTTAAGCTTGCCAATGTAAAGGCTCTCGATGTAAAAGTTGAGGCTTATGCAACTCAACCAGAGCGTACAATACCCCTAAATTCACCCGCTAAGGAGGCTTTAGATGCTTACGTCAAAATGCGCCCCAAGACCGATTCCCCTTTTGTTTTTGTGAGTAAGAACGGAAAGCCCCTAGCAGTAAGAAATATTAGAGCCGCAATCGATAGATACATGCAGAAAGCCGACATTCCAGCTTACTCAGTAAATGACCTAAGAACCACTTTTATTATTGAAAACCTTAAAGCAGGAGTAGATTTGGTCCTTCTATCCCAAGTTTCGGGACACAAACGCCTCTCTACAACCGAGCGCTACCTGGAACTGGCGCAGGTTAAAGAACCCGGGAAGAAACAAAAACTCGAAGAGCTCTAAATTGGGGTGGGCCCTGATAGAGTCGAACTATCCTCTGTACTTTATAAGAGTACCGTCCTAGCCGATGAACGAAGGGCCCGCAAGCCTGAATTATAACATCAAAGGAGACTCGATTAAAGTTTAGCCCGTCTTGTTATTTCAGCCTCAACCAATCTCTCGTCCCGACCGAATTTGAGCCTACTCATCTCTTTTATTATCTCTGCAACTCTCGGATTCATCGTTTCTTTTTCTTTTGAAAGGTCCTTGGTAAGGTCCATTGAAAACGGCGGGATGGGCTCGTTGTGGACTATGGTTTTTATATAGACGTGGTACCTTTCGATATTTAATAGGTCGTCCTCTCCAAATACCGGGGTGAATTCGTGGGCCAAGTAGGAAGCGTCGGTTACTCCTACCCTAAAGCAGATAATTGTACCCACATTTCCAAAAACAGCGTTTTTGACCTCTTCTTCGACTTGACCAATGAACTGATTAGCGACCGTAAGGTCCAGTCGATATTTCCTTGCCTCCGAGAGTATCTGGGCAAAGTCCGGGGTGGCGAAATTTTGGAACTCGTCGACATAGAGGTAAAAGTCACGCCTTGCCTCCTCCGGAACGTCCTGCCTACTCATGGCTGCCATTAAGATTCTTGGAACAAGTACAAGTCCTAGGAAGTTTGAGTTCTCCTCCCCTATTTCTCCCTTGGCAAGATTAATTAGGAGGATTTTGCCGTTGTCCATTACTTCCCTAAAGGAAAATGACGATTGGGATTGACCAATGATATTTCTGATCATTTTATTGGTGACGAAGCGGCCAAATTTTGAAACTATGTAATCTAGTACCTCTGACTTGTGGAAATCGGCTGTTTGGGCAATCTGGTCTGTCCAATAACGTCTGACAATAGGATCTGTAACCTTGGGAAGAATGTCCTGGACAAAACCAGAGTCGGTTAGGATTCTCATGACCTCAACAAAAGTCGAGCCCGGTTCG
>Ga0209727_1002528_pt1 | contig 12719 bp, 11 predicted proteins | sample RifGroC1_FD_183995 | JGI IMG/M metagenome (GOLD analysis project Ga0209727, IMG submission 183995) | Groundwater microbial communities from Rifle, Colorado, USA - Groundwater C1 (SPAdes) (version 2) | ecosystem: Environmental > Aquatic > Deep subsurface > Groundwater | place: Rifle, Colorado...
ACTCATAATAGCTTTTTTCACAGCCCATTTTCCATCAATCAACTCAGCTTGAGCACCAACACGTAACGTGCCTGATGGATGTCCAAAACGAACCGCTTCACGCTCACCACCACCAGCAGCTAAATTCACCAACGTACCAGGAATCGCAGCAGCAGTACCAATTGCAACTGCAGCAGTTCCCATCATGGCATGGTGAAGTTTACCCATAGATAATGCACGAACTAATAAGTCAACATCAGCAGCTTCAACTGTTTTACCACTTGATGATGTATAGGTTTTTGGTTGAGATACAAAAGCAATCTTCGGAGTATGCTGACGCGCAGCAGCTTCAGAAATGTCTTTAATCAAACCCATTTGAACAGCACCATACGCACGAATTTTTTCAAAACGAGCTAGTGCTGCGGCATCACCATTAATATGATCTTGTAATTCAGTGCCTTGATAACCAATCGCTTCTGCATTTAAGAAAATAGTTGGAATACCTGCATTAATGAAAGTTGCATGGAAAGTACCGATCTCAGGTACCACCAATTCATCAACAACATTTCCTGTAGGGAACATATCCCCACCTTCATCACCATCATCAGCAGGATCTAAAAATTCGATTTGAACTTCTGCTGCAGGGAAAGTGACACCATCTAATTCAAAATCACCTGTTTCTTGAACTTGACCATTGGTCACTGGTACGTGCGCAATAATAGTTTTTTGAATATTCTTCTGCCAAATGCGAACTGTGCAAATTCCATTTTCAGGAATACGAGCTGCATCCACCAAACCATTTGAAATTGCAAAAGAACCTACAGCAGCAGTGAGGTTTCCACAGTTACCACTCCAATCTACAAAAGGCTGGTCGATTGAAACCTGTCCAAATAAATAATCAACATCATGTTCAGGCTGTGTACTTTTAGCCAAAATTACCGTTTTACTGGTACTTGAGGTCGCCCCTCCCATACCATCGATTTGTTTACCGTATGGGTCAGGACTACCAATCACACGGAGAAGAAGTTGATCACGTGCTTTGCCTGCTACTTGTGCCGCTTCAGGTAAATCATCAAGTTTGAAAAAAACACCCTTACTTGTGCCACCACGCATATATGTTGCAGGGACTTTGATTTGCGGTACTGAGCTCATGTCAATTTCATCCTTTTATCATGTTCTTGGTGCAAGTAAATCTTGAGTCTAAAATTACTTCACAGCAATAAAATATGCCATACGACCAATTGCTTTTCGGTCAATTGTTATGGGTAAAATGTGCTCACTATATTGAGTATTTTTGTACAAATTAACAATGGCATCGAAACATTTATACGCGGTTTAAAAATCAAGTGCCCGATTTAAATGCTCAGAAAACAAACTTCACTTAGTTTACTATTCACCCAAATATAAGATTTTAAATGAATTTTAAAAACAACTTTCCAGTCATAGCCCGCCTGTACTTTTACTAGTCGAAAATCATTCAATCTATTAGAATAATCCACTTATTCCTCGTCGAGCTCAGTCCTTTGAACAACGATTCTTCTAAACTTCAGCGTGGACTAAAAAACCGCCATATCCAACTCATCGCGATGGGTGGGGCTATTGGTACGGGCTTATTTTTAGGTTCTGCGCAAGTCATCCAGTCTGCTGGACCATCTATTATTTTGGGTTATGCGATTGGCGGTTTGATTGCTTTTTTAATCATGCGTCAACTCGGTGAAATGATCGTAGAAGAACCTGTAGCAGGTTCATTTAGTCATTTTGCATATCAATATTGGGGTAAATTTCCAGGCTTTTTATCAGGTTGGAATTATTGGATATTGTATATCCTCGTTGCGATGAGTGAGCTCACGGCAGTCGCAAAATATATCAATTACTGGTGGCCTCATATTGCTACATGGCAGTCAGTTTTATTCTTCTTTGTGATTATTACAGCGATCAATCTCACCAATGTAAAATTCTATGGTGAGTCAGAATTTTGGTTAGCCATTATTAAAGTCACCGCTGTTGTAGCGATGATTTTATTTGGTCTGTTCTTGCTGTTCACTGCGGATGCCAACTCTACGGCTTCATTTACCAACCTTTGGAGTCATGGTGGATTCTTCCCGAATGGGTTTGAAGGTCTATTCTTCATGCTGGCATTCTTGATGTTTGCATTTGGTGGTATTGAATTAATCGGTATGGCAGCGGCTGAAGCCAATGATCCAAAGAAAACGATTCCTAAAGCGATCAACCAAGTTGTGTTCCGTATTCTGATTTTCTACATCGGTTCACTCACAATTTTATTATCACTTGTGCCTTGGAATCAGCTTGATTTAGGTGGCTTAGATAAAAGCCCATTTGTAATGATTTTCAGTCAAATGGGAATTGGTTGGGCTGCTCACCTACTTAACTTCATTATCTTAACCGCAGCATTATCTGTATATAACAGTGGTATGTATGCAAACAGCCGCATGTTGTTTGGTTTAGCTGAACAAGGTAATGCACCTAAAGTATTTGCTAAAGTGAATAAACAAGGTGTTCCTGTTCCAGCCGTATTGCTTTCAGCATTGCTCATCTTCGGATGTGTACTTTTAAACTACTTCGTACCAGAAGATGCCTTAGGTCATTTGATGTATGTGGTTGTGGGTGCTTTAGTTTTAAACTGGGCAATGATCAGTTTGACGCATTTGAAATTTAAAGCGATGGTCAAACAAAAAGCATTAACAACGAGCTTCCCTGCTTTATGGTCACCATTCAGCAATTATCTTGTACTCGCATTTATTGCGGTTGTACTTTACATCATGTGGCAGCAAGGTTTTAAAGAATCTGTGCTCATGATTCCTATTTGGATCGTTCTAATGTTTGTGCTCTATCGTGTTTTAAATTTGAAAAATAAGAGCTAAATACAGCTAGTCGGTTTAATCAAAAAGTGATTGCTAAGGCAATCACTTTTTTGTTTATAATCATTTAATTATGCGCTCATAGCTTAACTGGATAGAGCAGTTGCCTCCTAAGCGACCGACGTGGGTTCGAGTCCCGCTGAGCGCACCATTTAGCTGTTGAAGTCAATATTTTTTAATATGGTCTACGCCAGTGATATAGAAATTCATACCCTGCATAAAAAGATCAACTTGTATATTGAAGTAAAAGTTGATAAATCATTTAAGCTTTTTAAAATCAAAAATAGATGCGCATTTTTATGCCGTAAATTATTTACCAAGCAAACGCTAAAAAATACAGTACTTTTAAATCCCAATCATTAAATTAGCTAGCTAATAAAGCTCTCGCTTTGATCAATAAATCCTGCTGATCAATCTCAGATGGATGAAAACTTGCTTTATAAAATGCTAAATAGTCAGGTAATAAACGCCACATCATGTGGACAAGACCCATAAGTGTTTGTGTGTTCTTGAACAGCTGCTTCGGTGAATATAAGGTATTCTTTCGATCTTGCCAGACTAAATGACCTGTCATTATGATCGTGCTACTGATGAATCCCACCGTAATTGTTCGCATACTTCTACGGCGTTGAGCTAAGTTGGCAAAGACTTGCTGATATACATCAAATGCCACATGCTTATGTTCGATTTCTTCAACAGCATGCCAAAGCCAAAGATTCTTCATATTTTCAGATAAGCCTTTAAACATAATATTTGGATATTCAAGCATATAACCTGCCATCATCGCCGTAAAATGCTCAAGTGCAACTGTAGCAGCCAATTGACGGCGCTGACTTAAAGTTCTTAGGCGGATCATTTCCTGCTCATAAGCCTTTTCAAACTTTTTTAGATGATAATCATTGCTTTGCACCAGTTGATTAAACTGCTCATGTGCTCGCGCATGATGCGCCTCTTGCCCAATAAAACCTGAGATATCTTTTTGTAGCTGTTCATCATGGATTTGATCACGCACATTTCGGACGGTTTCTACAAAAAAGCGTTCACCCTGTGGGAAGCTCATGGACAGAGCTGTGAGAAAATGTGACATGAAAGTAGATTCAGTGTATTGCGTGGTAATTTTTTCGGCTTTGAATTGCGTTTGGCGCACTGTAATTGTATTCACATCATTTGACATCATCGCTCTCTTCACCCATAACATTTCTGTAAGCAAACACTAAATCACATTAACAACTCTTATGACTTACATCTCTTATTGATCTACAACTTCAATCAAAACATTAGCTCAACTATTTGAAATTAAATAGAGGCTATATAAAGTTCCAAATTAGAACCAATGATTAAATTATAGCCTCTTCTGAATGCTGTCAATTTGTTTTTCATATACCAGTGTTATTTGTCCTATAAAGACTTGTTATGTCCTTCGATGCGTTATGCCTTCAAATTCATAGAGTTTTGAGCCTATATTTAACTCATTACAAAGCTATGCCTAAATAAATGCTTTTCAAATTAAAGCATTTAGCAGCCTTTTTTGAGTCCGACATCAAAATATGTGATGTCTTAGATATCCCAATTTTTTTCAATAGCAGTGATCTGACTCAAGACATGCTGATACTCTGCCTGTTTAACAGTACACCACAATGCAACAAAATCTTGATTTAAATATTCACTCATCCAATAATTAGCTTTAAATCTCTTCAATGCATCCATTTGTTCTGTCGGAAGAAAATAATGTTCACCAATCTGCTTAGATTGATTCACTGATTTGGGAATTGCTGATATGTGAGTCAAGCCATGCAGCGTTCCCATTAATATGATGGCGACTGCCAAATATGGATTACAATCGGCTCCAGCTACTCGATATTCGATTCTTTGATTTTCTGAATCCGAACATGGAATGCGCAGTGCGACATTACGATTATTCCAACCCCAGTTTGCTTCCAAAGGGACATGCTGACCTAACTTAAATCGGCGATATGAATTGAAATTAGGGGCTAAGATCGCCATAGAATCTGGCATAAAATGAATCAATCCACTGATTACATTTAATAATGGCTTTGCAAAGTCACGTTCAGAACAGCTAAAAATATTATGTTTGTTAGCATCAAGTAGACTCATATGAAAATGCATTCCACTCCCTGCTTTATGCAAATCTGGTTTTGCTAAAAAATTAGCTTTAAAGCCATGTTTATTTGCAACTTGTTTAATACTCCGTTTTAACATCAAGATTTGGTCACAGAGCTTCAAAATATCAGTTCCATGCGGCAGATTAATTTCATACTGATCTGACGATGACTCAGAAACGATTCCAGTGATATGTATTCCCTGTATTTCAGCAATCGTTTCTATTTCATCCAACACTGCTTGGATATCAGCATGTGGGTTTAAATCAAAACATTGTTTAGGGATGGCTGACTTTTGGCTCTCTTGGGATAAAGGCTGTAAGTAAAACTCAAGCTCAGCAGCGATACATGGAAAATAATCTAACAGATGTAATCGATTCAGCAATTTATTTAAAATATTGCGCGGTTCATAACGACAAGCTTGTAAATTATTTTCTTTCATCGTTAAAAGTAACTGAGCATTGATATGTGGATCTATAGGATTGGGACGTAATGACCCCAACACAGGTACACATAAATAATCTGGTTCACCGACAAACTTGCCTAGTCCAGTTTCCTCAACAACATTTCCATCCAAACTCATGGCGTAAATAGACAGCGGTAGATAACAACCCTTATCTAAGCTTTTGAGACAACTGATATCTATCCTTTTGCCTCGTAAATGCCCATTGAGATCATAAAGGAAAATATCGATGTGCTTAGTATTAGGATAAGTATCTAAATAGCTATCCACTTCATTGAGGAAGCGGTGATTATGAATGGAGTCATTAACCCTACTGCGTGCAATTAAGGGTTGAAGATTATTATTAATTTTAGTCGCAGAATTTATCTCAGCTAATGCTGCACTCATGGCTATAGACCTAAGTTATTTCGATCTAATCAGCTTAGTGAATGCAACAAAAGTTGTAACGTAAAGACTTTATAAATTATTTTACCTATCCAGTAAAAAAATCATAAATTCAAAAAGATAAAATGCATATTAAATCGCATTTTCTATTTAATCAAACAACTGCTGTAACCTCATTCGTCTTATACGCAAGCTCATTTCTTTCAACATATAGTTGCTAAAAACAACCAGTAAAAAGCCGATTAAAAACGAACCAACCACATCAAATGGAAAATGAACACCGACATAAATTCTAGATAAACCAACAACCAGACTGACGAACAAGCCAATAATTCCAATTGTCTTAAATCCAGCAAGTAGATAAGCAAATGCAATAATGACAACGGTTAGCGTATGCTGACTAGGAAAAGATGAACTCAGACCATGCCCAATCAACTTATGTCCCAAATCCAACTGAAATGGACGAGGATGATGATAAAAATATTCGATTAAGTCACTTAATATCAAAGAGATAAGCACTATAAATAAGGTTTTAGCAAAGATTAGATGATGTGTTTTCCATTTTAGAACCAACATCAGAACCAGCAAACTGATAAAAACAGTATTTAGATCATCCGCTAAAAAAACTGCGATCTTGTCTATGATAGGGAATTGGGTCGCTAGTGAATTGATACTATGAAACAAATAAATATTTGTTTCCTCAAAGATCATATTATGTTTATCCACGGTCTTGATATCTATCACAAAGAAACTCGTTTTAATGTAGGCAAGTAAGATGAAAGAATGATGAAATCATTATACTTTACTATTCACATTATTATTGATATCAAAAACTTACTTTTGTAACTGAGAATTATTCTTGCAAATAGAAGCATTTAGAACTATTTGCAAGAATGTCTTATCGATTTAAAATTTAAATTCTAAGCCAGTACCCACAACAGGTTGCTTATCCTTAGCATCAGCCTGTTCAAAAGTTGAATAACCTGTATATCCGTAGACTTTAACTTGTTTGTTGAAAGCATAATCTAAACCCAACAATATTTGCTGAGCATCAAAATCTGCCTGTTCTGTTTTAAATGAAGTCGAATTCTGACTGTACTGAGCTTTGACTGTCCAATTGGCATAATTTGGTACTTTGTACTCAGCACCAATCAACCAACCATTAGAATCATCAATATTTGCAGCAGCTTCATCATTTCCAAGTTTATTTTCAACCTCAGAAGTTTGATAAAGCGCTTTGATCATCAATCCCTCAACAGGTGTGATTCGACCAATCAATCGCAATGTATTTCCCGCTGCAAAAACCTCATCTACATTGGTTTCTGTATCTTTTGCATTTAATAAACCGTGTCCCAAAAAATCACTTGGAATAGCTTTGTCATAACCAACGCCAAGTAAAAAATAATGGATGGGTATAACTCAAAGAAGCAGACCATGCATCCCCTAATCCACGTCCAGCCGTATTTACACCACCGCGTTTATCATCTTCAATACCTCGACTCTCGCCAGTAGCCAACAAAACACTGGCTTCAATATTACCGCCTTGAAAAGCAAGCTCTGGAGAGTCGTACACCACCACATTATTGACACGATTTTCTCCTGTCATAATGCCTGTGATATCGGCTTTATTACTTATATAGTTATTAAAACTATCGACAGGACTAGATAACTCTTTGAGCGGAGTATTATGTTTACCGACTTTGATAGTTCCTAAATGCTGATCTTTTAAACCAATATAACGATTTCTTTGAGACCAATCATTCTTGTCGCCATCAGCATAAAATGCCCACTCTGCTAAATAGACAGCGCTCAAACGATCAGATAATTTTTCTTCGCCTTTAATGCCTAAAAATGAACTATTGCTATTAATTTTCCATACATCGCGATCAGATGAGTTAGCATTATTTTCAGGTAAATAATCTAAACTTGCATCTATCTCACCATAGAGTTTTGGTGCTGCAAATGTTGAACTAGTGACAACACTTAAAATCGCTGCACATACAATTTTCATCTTCATTTTAGTCATCCTAACCATCTAAAAAATACAAAAAAAACCCATATTTCGCTGATATCAGCAAAATCATGATTTAAGAAAGAATTGTAAGCACTTGAGAAAACTCATGTATTTCAATCTACACATGAGTTTTCCGAGAATTTAATTACATATGATAAAAAGGGAAAACACCGAAAATCAAAGCACTACCCATCAATACGCAACAGGTAATAAATGCCCATTTCAAAGTGAATTTTTGATGATCTGCCAATTCTACAGCTGCCAAACCACACAACAAATAAGTTGAAGGAACAAGTGGTGATAATAAGTGTATCGGCTGACCAATAATCGATGCGCGCGCAATCTCAACAGGTGGAATACCATAATGCGAAGCCGCTTCAGCTAAAATCGGTAGCACACCGAAGTAAAAAGCATCATTCGACATAAAGAAAGTGAGTGGCATACTCAATACACCTGTAATCGGTGCAAGATAAGGTCCCATACTTGGTGGAATAATCGCGACGAAGCCTTTCGACATCGCTTCAACCATACCTGTACCCGATAAGATGCCCGTAAATACGCCCGCCGCAAAAATCACACCCACGACTGCAAGCACACTGTCTGCATGCATCGCGATACGTTTTTTCTGCATATTTACGCATGGATAATTCACAACTAAAGCAATACAGAAACCAAGCATGAATAAGATCGACATCGGTAAAATCCCTTTCACCAAAGATGCCATCAACAACAAGGTTAAAATACCGTTGAACCAGCGTAAATGTGGACGTTGCGCATCAGGGTCTTTTGAGATCGAGATATCATCAGCATGACTAATATCTACCAGCTCAATAACACCTAAACGTTTACGTTCGTACATACCATACAGATAAGCCAAGAAAAATAGCCAAGCAGCCGCAACGATCATCGAGGGAATCATTGGAATGAATACTTCACTTGCATCCACTTGCAGCGCGCTTGCGGCACGTGCTGTTGGACCACCCCACGGCGTAAGATTCATAACTCCACTACACAACAACATCAAACAAGTCATAATGAGTGGATTCATGCCGACACGTTTATATAGTGGCATCATGGCTGCAACACAGATCATGTAGGTCGTGGAACCATCACCATCTAAGGAAACCAATAAGGTTAGAAAAACAGTTCCTAGGGTAATTTTGAGTGGATCACCTTTGACTTTCTTCAGAATCCATCTAACCGATGGGTCAAACAACCCTGTATCAATCATCAATGCAAAATAAAGGATTGCAAAAAGAAGCATTACGCCCGTTGGTGCAAGTTTTTTAATACCATCTAACATGGTATTGCCGAGCTCGGCTAATTGAATATGACTAAGACTTTCAAAATAAAAACCCAATCCCCATGCAATAATTGCAAATAAGAATGGGATTAAAATTAATGCAACTAACGCACTAAGACGTTTTGACATGATCAAATACATAAAGCACATGATCATGCTAATACCTAAAAAAGTAAGCATTTTAAGCAATCCTTAGCATAATTAATATTGTGACTGGTTAACTCCTAAACCAGCCGAGATTCTATGCGATAGAAATCAAAATAATTCATTTAATTTTATTATAACAATCAACAAATACATTCACATGAAAAATAAACAAAAAACATATAATATCAACAATCAAAAACAAGTTATTGATTTTAATGCTTTTATACAAAAACAAATACAACCAAATGATAAAAAATTGGTGAAAATAATATTTAAAAATACTATATATTTACCACATCTATGCAATATAATAGTGCAAATATTGGTTATTTTTTAACTATTTTATTAATATAACAATTAAAACAAATAAACCTAATTAGAAAAACATATATAATAAATAAATAATACCCAACCGAGAGCAGGTTAATATTCAAACAATTATTTTATTTAACACCCGAAAAAAGAATAAAAATCCAAAAATGATTTATTTATTAAAAATCTATATTAGATCTCTTGCGAAAGTAAAAACCACCTCAATCTAAGTTTCATGAGATATCAGAACTTAAATCGTTTTTCAGATTCTGAATTTAAACGCTTGGTTGGCGTACCTCGACCAGTTTTTACCGAAATGGTAGATGTTTTAGAAAAAGCAGAATCACTCAAAAAGAAATCAGGTCGTCCTCATACTTTAGCTATAGAGGATCAGTTGTTATTAACGCTCAATTACTTACGTAACTACAGTACTCAACTGGAATTGGCGGCACACTACCATATCGCTGAAAGTAATGTGAATCGAACCATTAAAAAGGTTGAAGATGCATTGATGAAATCAAGATGTTTTACTCTGCCAAAACGAAGCATTACCACAGCAGACGAACACTTTAACTGGGTCATTATCGATGCGACAGAATGTTCAATAGAACGCCCGAAAAAAAAATCAGAGTAAGTTCTACAGTGGTAAAAAGAAGAAACATACGCTAAAAGCACAAGTGATCTATCATCCGAAGAGCAAACAAATCATAGGGCTAGATATATCGAATGGCAGTCAGCATGACATTAAACTGGCAAGAAAAACGGTTAAGAAATTCAAACATTGTGAATATGTTATGACCGATTTAGGGTACTACGGATTAGAGCAAGATGGCTTTAAATTATTGATGCCAATAAAGAAAAAGAAGAATATACCCTTATTTGATGTTGAGAAAAAGTACAATAAAATGATTGGAAAAATACGAGTTGTGATCGAACACATCAATAGTCAATTGAAGACATTTAGAATATTAAGTGAACGCTATCGAAATAGACGGAAAAGATTCGGTTTACGCATTAACTTAATCGCTGCACTGGTAAACCGGATAAATTTTCAATAATGACTTTCGCAAGAGATCTATTTTTATAATAAAAATATTATTTAAAACAATCCTCAAAAAACATTCTAGCGGATAACATTACAATCAAAAAAAGAATACTGTCTAAAATCATAATTTTAATTATAATCATAGATAGTTTGATCCTAAACGATATAAAACAAAGACATAACGCAAAGACATAACGCATGGAAGGAACAAAAAATGAATCTTTATGAATCTCAGGGACACCGCGATACTGCCCATGAGCAACTCTTTAACATCTTCAACCAACAACGTTCCGCATTTAATGCTCTTCCATATCCCGATTTAGATTCAAGACGTAGCAAATTATTTAAGCTAAAAAAGCAAATTATTCGTTATCAAGATGTCATCGCCGAAGCCATTAATACCGACTTTAATTCTCGATCAATCGATGAATCTAAACTGCTCGATTTACTTGGTTCTGTTCTAGAGGCTGAACATGCGATCCGCTATCTAAGAAAATGGATGCGTCCAAGCAAACGAAGTACTGAATTACTTTTTTTATCAAATCGACTAAGAGTCCAATACCAACCTAAAGGTGTGGTCGGTGTTGTTGTACCTTGGAATTTCCCTGTTTACTTGGCTTTAGGACCATTGGTGGCAGCCTTAGCTGCTGGCAATCGGGTCATGATCAAATTACCTGAAATCACACCTGCGACCAATGCTGTTATGAAACGCATGCTTGCTGAAGTTTTTAGTGAAGATGAAGTCGCTATTTTTGGCGAGGAAATTACCGATCCTTCGCTATTCACGACCCTGCCTTTCAATCATATCGTTTTCACAGGGTCACCCGCGATCGGTCGTGTGGTAATGCGTGCTGCGGCAGAGAATTTGACCCCAGTCACCTTAGAACTAGGCGGTAAATCACCAGCTTTAGTGAGTCGTCATTATCCATTAGCTGATGCTGCCATGCGTATCCTGCATGGGAAAGCGACCAACTGTGGGCAAATTTGTGTAGCACCAGATTATGCACTTGTTCCAAAAGAAAAAGTAATTCCGTTTGCTGAACAATGTAAATCACATTTCACATCTATGTATGGCAACACGATTGATGAAAATAGCAATTACACCTCCATCGTCAATGATCGTCACTTAAAACGATTGCTAGAGATACTTGAGGATGCAAAGGCTAAAGGTGCTGAGGTTATTGTATGTGGTGAATATCATCCAGAACGTGATGCTCGTCGTATGCCTGTACATCTTGTATTGAATTGCACAGCAGATATGCGCATTCTCAAGGAAGAATTATTTGGTCCCATCCTACCAGTCGTTGCATACGATACGATTGATGATGCGATTACCTACATCAAAGTGGGTGAACGCCCATTAGCACTGTATTGCTTTACCCATGATGCCAATGAACGTGACTATATTTTAAAACAAACTCATTCAGGTGGTGTGACGATCAATGATTGGGGTTGGCATGTAGTCAACCATGATGCTCCTTTTGGTGGTATCGGTAACTCAGGTATGGGAACTTATCATGGTGTTGAAGGTTTCCGAGAGCTTTCGCATGCAAAAACTATTTTTACCCGTCAGCGCTTTTTCCCAACCCAATTATTCTATCCACCCTACGGAACTTGGGTACAAAAACTCGCTTTGCATTTCTTTTTGAAAAAGGGCGATCCAAATCTCAAATAAAATTGAAAAAAAAGAGAGTTTAAAACTCTCTTTTTTTAACTGAATAAACAGGTCATTTCCTTAGTTTGGATCTAAAAAACGTAATCCAACACCTGCAATTGTAAAAATATAAGATGGCGTGAGTGCTGAATCACCTATCTTAGTACGCAATTTTTTAACTAAAATTCGGAGATAGTGAGTATCCTCTTCGTGGCTGACACCCCATAGCTCAGCCATGATTTGTTTTTGGGTAACAATCTTTCCTTGGTGGTGAATCAGTAATGCCAAAAGCTGTATTTCTTTTGGGGCTTAGGAAGTTAAAGAGGATTGTTACGGAGTAATTTAAGCAAATCGAGATATAAATTACCGTTCCGATGATTGAAGCGATACTCCGTTTCTTTAAGATGCAAATAAAACAT
>Ga0209727_1002533_pt1 | contig 12695 bp, 10 predicted proteins | sample RifGroC1_FD_183995 | JGI IMG/M metagenome (GOLD analysis project Ga0209727, IMG submission 183995) | Groundwater microbial communities from Rifle, Colorado, USA - Groundwater C1 (SPAdes) (version 2) | ecosystem: Environmental > Aquatic > Deep subsurface > Groundwater | place: Rifle, Colorado...
CCAGCCATAATCAACCGTCTGGTTTAAACCATCGGCCAAATCCTTAAGTTCAGACTGAATTTTAGGGCCTGAATACAGTTTCGCATCCACTTCCATTGAGGTACCCGCAGGTACATTGATCACTGGAGAGGTGAAGCCGATGATATTCATACCATCAGTAGACTGGCGTGATTCCAGCTTGGCAGTATAAGGTTGGCCATCAGCTTGGGTAAGTTTTAAATTCCCAGGAATCCAGGCACTGACGAAATAATGCTGAACAATGGCCACCCAGCCGCCTTTGGCTTCGACATTCAGTTTTTCATCTGAGAAATTAGCAAATTTCAACTTATTATATGGCTCCTCAGGTGTACCCCATGCTCCACCTAGATAGGTACCTAGTGTGAAAATACCTTGAGAAGACTTCCCTGGATCATCAGAATTATCACGTTTCAGCTGACCAAACATTTGACCTTGCCAGTTTTGCTGGCTACGGTTGATGACTTGGTGCTTGACTGTAATCGGATAATCACCTTGCGTGAAGGTAAATGATTTGATGATCTCTACGCCTTCAGGTGTTTTGAAAACCAAAGGTACTGTTAAGACCTGTTGTTTTTTTCCATCCTGCGTCGTTATGCTTTTTGCATCAGCCAAAGTATATGTTGTTTTTTCAACATCATAAGTCGGACGACCACTACGGCTACTGTCAGGACCATTCAAACCTATTAAACCGGATTGAGCGACGTAAGTACGTTTCGCATCACTTTCAAGCATAACAAACGGCTTTTCGCTGTCTTTGCTTTCATCATGGCTTAGTAGTTCAACACGGACAATATCTCCACCTTTTGGGTTAATCCAAAGATGATAAAGATCCGTTTTAACAGAAATCAGTTGCTGATTCACAGATGACTTTTCTGTGGTTTGTGATGCAGTCACATTTGCTTGTGGCAAGTCTGAAGCCGCTGTTGCATTTTGAGCATTTGGCAAATCTGCAGATACTTCATGCGTGGTGACTGCTGCTGCTTGTTGCTGCGGAGCAGGTTGTGCATGACCATAATCTTTTTGCCAAGCCAAAATTAGCAAATATGCGGTAACAAACATGGCTCCAAGAATTGCAAATCTGGCCCATTGTTGCATATCTATTATCCCAAATGGTTAGAGAGATTTTGCTTGAGTAAACGATCACGAAAGGGTACAGCAACGTGATGCATTTGAGAATCTATTTGATGAAACGAAATAAAACGAAGTGCTTTGGGTGGTACTGGGTCATAGCCTGATCCACCCCATGGATGGCAACGACAAATCCGCTTGGTAGAAAGCCATACACCTTTTGCCGCACCATGCGTTTGTAAAGCTTCAAGCGCATATTGTGAACAAGTTGGAATATAACGGCACCGAGGCCCCAATAATGGACTGATTGCGATTTGATAACATCTTATCAACCAATGCAGTAGACGTACCATTGGAGATCTCTAATTTTGGAGGGAGGTCACAACGACTTTAGAATGCTTTTTTGCTAAACGTTGTAATTTTTGCCAAGCAAAATCTAATTGCTGATGTAATTCTTTATTCGCAATTGCTTCTATACCCACTTTAGGCATTACCACAATATCAATGTCTGCATCAAACTGTGCTTGATGTAAACGAAAGCTCTCCCGAGCAAGACGTTTTATTCGATTTCGCTCATGTGCACGACGCACCTTTTTTTTAGCAACGACAATACCCAAACGGCTATTCGGCTGTTCGGTTAATTTTGCTAAAAAAAGGAAATGGGGCTGGTGCACTTTAAAAAGCGCACCATCAAATACACTTTTATAATCTGCAGCACAACGAATACGAGATTCAGTGCCAAAACTGTAAAGTGCCATCACCCAAGTCTGGTCGGCTTAACAGTAATTAAACAGTTAAGCTGTGACGACCTTTCGCACGACGACGAGCTAAAACCTGACGACCAGCTTTAGTTGCCATACGAGCACGGAAACCATGAACGCGTTTACGCTTTAATTCAGATGGTTGGAAAGTACGTTTCATATCGAAACTCCCAAAAATGATCTTTCTATAAAGGTCCGCGATTTTATTGCGCAATCTTTATTCTGTCAATCAAAATGCAAAAACTTTACATATTGTTTGCTTTGTTTTACAGCAAGTTGATTGTTCTCAACTAAATATATGAAATTAAGAAAAATAATTATTCACAAGCTATCTATTTAAATTTTATATGAAATACCTTATATTCACACCATACCAACAAGGTTATCAACAATTCATTTTTGATTTTAAATTTAGTTCCGGTATTTTGAATTTAAATTTAAAACTTTTTAGTTATCCACATTTGGAATCTCACTTATAAGTAAATTCAAATTTTAAAATTTAAATTTATTACTATTAGGATTGATGTTTTTTGTGGAAATCATACTATTTTCATTTTTAATCATTAGATTACGGTGTGGATAAGTGTGTTTTTAATGGTTTTATGCTTTGTGGATAACTTTGGTGTTAAAAATATCCACAGCTTGTGCTAAAAGTTATTCACAAGTGCTTTTAAATTTAAATTTATAAACAAACGCTTTCTTTTTCGGCAAAAGTCCCATAAATTTGCCTGACAGATGTGGATAACTTGGTTAGAATGGCGACCCCTTCGAAAGGTGGGGTGTAGGCTTTTTTACTTTTTAAATTTAAAAAATGGATATATAGGGGATGCACATGCTCTGGACAGACTGCTTAACTCGCTTGCGACAAGAGCTATCTGATAACGTCTTTGCGATGTGGATTCGCCCGTTAGTTGCAGAAGAAGTGGATGGAGTGATGCGTTTATATGCACCCAACCCTTATTGGACTCGTTATATTCAAGATAATCATCTCGAGTTGATTTCTATATTGGCTGAACAACTGTCTGAAGGGCGAGTGCGTCAAGTAGAGATATTGGTAGATTCAAGACCTGGAACGATTTTATCTTCGAGTGAACAGCCTGCAACAACGACAGCTGCTTTGAGCACAGCAGTGCCTTCCCCAATGAAAGTAAAAAAAGAAGCTGAATTGGTTCAAGCGAATCCCCCAGTTTCTAAAATTCCTAAGAAAAGACAATTAAACCCTTTATTCACTTTTTCTTTATTTGTCGAAGGTCGTTCAAACCAGATGGCAGCTGAAACTTGTCGAAAAGTTTTAACGCAGCTTGGTGCATCGCAACATAATCCATTGTTTCTCTATGGCCCTACAGGTTTGGGTAAAACGCATTTGATGCAAGCTGTCGGAAATGCGCTGTTACAAGCAAAACCGAATGCGCGTGTGATGTACATGACTTCTGAAAGTTTTGTACAAGACTTTGTAAGCTCTTTGCAAAAAGGCAAGGTTGAAGAATTTAAGAAAAACTGTCGTTCTCTAGATTTGTTATTGGTCGATGATATTCATTTACTTGCAGGTAAAGAGGCAAGTCTTGTTGAGTTCTTCTATACGTTTAACGCTCTGTTAGATGAATCCAAGCAAATTATTTTAACTTCAGATCGTTATCCAAAAGAATTAACTGAATTGGATCCTCGTTTGGTTTCTCGTTTTTCATGGGGTTTATCGGTGGGTGTAGAACCACCAGATATTGAAACTCGTATCGAGATTTTGCTTAAAAAAGCTGAAAATAGTGGTGTTGATTTACCTCGAAATTGTGCTTTATTTATCGCTCAACAAGTAGTGGCAAACGTTCGTGAACTTGAAGGTGCGTTGAATAAGGTTGTCGCTATTTCTCGCTTTAAAGGTACCTCTATTGATCTTGATGTGGTACGCGAATCATTGAAAGATGTGTTAGCGATTCGAGCGAGAACGATTAGTGTCGAGAATATTCAACGTGTCGTGAGTGAGTATTTCCGTATTCCCTTAAAAGAATTGGTTGGGCCGAAGCGTACCCGTATTTATGCTCGCCCTCGTCAGTTAGCAATGGGTCTAGCACGTGAATTGACAGGGGATAGTTTCCCTGAGATTGGAATGGCCTTTGGTGGTCGAGATCACAGTACGGTGATGCATGCTTGTGAAAAGGTTGTAAGTCTTCGCGAAGAAGATCCGATTTTTAATGAAGATTATAAAAATCTACTTCGTCTGTTACAAAGTTAAACTCATTTTCAGAGTTGCAAACTCGTTTTAAGTGCAGCATAGTACACTGCTAACATTTTTATCGGCTTCCGTTGTAAGAGGAATAAAATCGTGCGTTTGAAAATCGCTAAAGAAAGTTTACTCAATGTTTTGTCACACGTTGTGGGTGCGGTGGAGCGCCGTCATACGTTGAATATTCTTTCAAACGTTAAAATTCAAACCACACAGCAGGCCTTGACGATCACAGGTTCTGATTTGGAAGTTGAGTTGGTAGCCAGTACGACCTTAGCTGATGGTGCTTGTATAGAAGCAGGTGAAACGACGGTTCCTGCGCGTAAATTAGTCGAAATTTGTAAGTCACTTCCTAGTGCGGCTTTGATCGATTTACAAATCACAGAAGATCAACGTTGTATCTTGAAATCAGGTAACAGTCGTTTTGTATTGGGTACTCTTCCAGCTGAAGACTATCCACTACTTTCTACTGAGAATAGTTTAGGGACGCAAGTTCAAGTCACTCAGCGTGAACTCAAACGTTTATTTGAAAAGACTGCATTTGCTATGGCAGTTCAGGATGTTCGCTTTTATTTAACAGGAACATTACTAGAAATTGATCAAAATCAGTTGCGTACAGTGACAACTGATGGTCATCGTTTAGCATTGTGTGAGGTGTTAGCTTCATCAACAGCGACATCTTCAATTCAAGCGATCGTTCCTCGCAAGGCAGTAGGGGAGTTACAACGTTTGCTCAGTATTGAAGATGAACAACTCACTTTATTAATCGGTCGTGAGTTGTTGAATGTAACTATCAATACACCAAGTCGAGATAAGGAACAGGGTGATATTACAGTTCGTTTTACGACTAAGTTGATTGATGGTAAATTCCCTGACTATCGCCGTGTGATTCCTCGTGGTGGTGACAAACATGTGTTGATTGCACATGATGTGTTTAAGCAATCGCTACAACGCGTTGCAATTTTAAGTAATGAGAAATTACGTGGTGTTTTCTTGAATTTTAGCCAAGATACATTGCAATTACGCGCCAATAACCCTGAACAGGACGAGGCGAGTGAAGATTTGGTCATCCAATATCAAGATGCACCTCTTGAAATGTCTTTTAATGCTCAATATATCCTTGATGTGTTGAGTGTTCTTGATGGTGATGATGTGCGAATGAGCATGACAGAGGCGAATCAGTCGGTATTGGTACAAGATCCTGCACATCCTGATCAAACTTATGTTGTTATGCCTATGCGAGTTTAATTTGCATTGTTGTATTAGGTTTAAATCATGCAAATCACGCGTTTAAATATAGAACGTGTACGAAATTTGAAGACGGTTGCACTCACTGAGTTGCAGCCGTTTAATATTTTCTATGGTGCGAATGGTTCTGGAAAAACATCAATTCTAGAGTCTATTCATTTGTTAGCAACTGGACGCTCTTTTCGCACGCATATTCCAAAACATTATATTCAGCATCAGTGTAATGATGCGATCGTATTTGCTCAGTCCGCAACCGAACGTGTGGGCATGAAAAAACTCATTTCTGGTGAGCAATTAATTAAGGTCAATGGCGATACGATTGCAACGCAAGGGCAGTTAGCAAAGTTGCTCCCTTTGCAGCATATTGATCCGCAAAGTACTGATATTATCGATCATGGTGCTAAACCTCGTCGTCAGCTCTTGGATTGGTTGATGTTCCACGTGGAACCTGAGTTTTATTTTGCTTGGCAGTATTATTCACGTGCTCTGAAACAACGAAACAGTTTATTAAAAACACGTCGAAATCTCAGTTTGTCTGAACTTGAGCCGTGGAACAAAATGCTCAGTGAATATGGTGAAATTTTACATTCACAACGGATCAGTATCGTTGAGCAATGGAATCAATATTTTCGTGAGGATTTACAGCAGCTTTTGCCAGATATTGATATTGAACTCGAATACTATTCAGGATTTCATACTGAGCAAGGGTTGTTTCAAGACCTTATTCAACAGCATCAAAAAGACCTTGAGCGTCGATATACTGAATACGGTCCACATCGTGCTGATTTACGTCTAAAAACCCCACAAGGTAACGCTGATGATGTGTTGTCTCGAGGGCAAAAAAAGTTGTTAATCATGGCATTAAAACTGTCACAAATTGCAATGCTACATGCGAGTAATAAGGAAACTGTGGTATTATTAGATGATCTGACAGCAGAGTTAGATGTAGCTGCACAACAACGTTTAATTGAGCGACTGAGTCAGTTAGGAAGTCAGGTTTTTCTGACCACCTTAGACCATGCGTCGGTATTAAAACACTTACATGATTTGTCGATTTCCTTTCAATTGTTCCATGTTGTACACGGTCAAGTCAGTCTTGCTGCACCATAATTTTATTTCCTCATTTTTGGATAGATTCGATATTAACTAGGGAGTAACCATGAGTTCAGAGTCTCAATCAGTCTCTCAAACAGAACAAACAAATGAAAAGGCTTATGATTCCTCTAGCATTAAAGTATTACGTGGATTAGACGCGGTTCGTAAACGTCCTGGTATGTACATTGGGGATACCGATGATGGTACAGGTTTGCACCATATGGTGTTTGAGGTGGTGGATAACGCGATTGATGAAGCACTAGCAGGTCACTGTGATGAAATTCTAGTGACGATTCATGAAGATGAATCTGTTAGCGTATCTGATAATGGTCGTGGTATTCCGACAGATATTCACCCTGAAGAAGGTGTATCTGCGGCAGAAGTGATTCTGACTATCCTGCATGCAGGTGGTAAATTTGATGACAACAGTTATAAAGTTTCTGGTGGTCTACACGGTGTTGGTGTTTCAGTTGTAAATGCCCTGTCTAAAAAATTACATTTGACCATTCAACGTGCAGGTCAAATTCATGAGCAAGAATATTGCCATGGCGATCCTCAATATCCATTGAAGGTCGTGGGTGAAACAGATAAAACAGGAACAACTGTTCGTTTCTGGCCAAGTGAGCTTACTTTTAGTCAGACCATTTTTAGTGTGGATATTCTTGCACGTCGTTTAAGAGAGCTTTCTTTCTTGAATGCGGGTGTGCGTATCGTATTACGTGATGAACGCGTTAATCTCGAAAATGTTTATGATTACGAAGGTGGTTTATCAGAATTCGTTAAATACATTAACGAAGGCAAAACACATCTCAATGAAATTTTTCACTTCACGACTGATGCTGACAATGGTATTGGTGTAGAGGTGGCATTGCAGTGGAATGATAGCTATCAAGAGAATGTTCGTTGCTTTACCAACAATATTCCACAGAAAGATGGTGGTACTCACTTAGCAGGTTTCCGTGCGGCTTTGACCCGTGGTTTAAACAGCTACATGGAAAATGAAAACTTACTCAAAAAAGAGAAAGTGGCTGTTTCAGGTGATGATGCTCGTGAAGGCTTGACTGCAATTATTTCAGTAAAGGTTCCTGATCCAAAATTCTCTTCTCAAACCAAAGAGAAGTTAGTTTCGAGTGAGGTTAAACCTGCTGTTGAACAAGCAATGAATAAAGAGTTTTCAGCTTATTTGCTTGAAAACCCTCAAGCAGCAAAATCAATCGCGGGCAAAATTATTGATGCAGCTCGTGCACGTGATGCAGCTCGTCGAGCGCGTGAAATGACACGTCGTAAGAGCGCTTTAGATATTGCAGGTTTACCAGGGAAATTAGCCGACTGTCAGGAAAAAGATCCAGCATTGTCTGAACTGTATCTAGTCGAAGGTGACTCTGCGGGCGGTAGTGCCAAGCAAGGTCGTAACCGTAAGATGCAGGCTATTTTGCCGTTGAAAGGTAAAATTCTGAACGTTGAACGAGCACGTTTTGACAAGATGATTTCAAGTCAGGAAGTCGGAACTCTGATTACAGCTTTAGGCTGTGGTATCGGTCGTGAAGAATACAACCCTGATAAATTACGTTATCACAAAATCATTATCATGACCGATGCGGACGTTGATGGTTCACACATTCGTACCTTGTTGTTGACTTTCTTCTTCCGTCAAATGCCAGAATTGGTAGAACGTGGTCATATTTATATTGCTCAGCCACCTTTGTATAAATTAAAGAAAGGTAAGCAGGAGCAATACATCAAAGATAATGATGCATTAGAAACCTACCTTATTTCGAATGCGATTGATGAACTTGCTTTGCATATAAGTGCAGATTCACCTGCGATTACGGGTGAAGCTTTGGCTAAAGTTATCGCAGACTATCAAGTGTCGCAAAAAAGCTTGCAGCGTTTAACACTACGTTATCCTGCGAGTTTGTTAGATGGTCTGCTTGAACTAGAAGCTTTTAAAGCGGATCACAATCATGAGCGTGAATATGTTGAGTCTTGGGCAGAACAATTACGTGCTGCAATTGAGAAACTCCAACCAAGTTTACGTCCAGAGATTTCTTTAGAATCATTTGAACGTGAGAACTCACACGGCCAGAAATCAGCTCATTATTGGCCACGTGTCACCGTGTATGTACATAACTTGCCACATTCATATTTGCTTGACGCAGGATTGTTAAACTCTGCTGAATATGCACGCTTACTGAAGAATGCGAAGAGCTGGTTTACGTTGCTCGAAACGGGCGCTTATTTGCAGAAGGGTGATCGTCGTATTCAGGTGAATAGTTTCCATCAAGTATGGCAGCATATTTTGCAAGATTCTCGTCGCGGCATGATGATCCAACGCTATAAAGGTTTAGGTGAGATGAATGCTGAGCAGCTTTGGGAAACCACAATGGATCCTGAAAACCGTCATATGCTCCAAGTGACGATTGATGATGCCATTGAAGCTGATCGTATGTTCTCTTGTTTAATGGGTGATGATGTTGAACCACGTCGTGCATTTATTGAAGAGAATGCCTTGAATGCAGATATTGATGCTTAAGCGCTAAAAAGGATATTTTCAATGAAAAAAGGATTTTGCTTAGCTACTTTATTTGCAAGTGTGTTGATGTTCAATCAAGGTGTATCTGCTCATCAACTTGAAACAGATATGCGAGTATTGGCTAAAAGTATGACGGCTTTTGCTCAAACTCAGGATTTAGCAGAAGCGAAGAAACAATTGATGCTTATGCGCAAAGCAGCTGTTGCTTCAAAGGCTTCTTCACCGCATAAGCTTGAAGGTGTGTCTAAAGATGATGAACAGCTTAAAGCATATCAACATAGCTTAGATCTATTGTTAGCTCAAATTGATTCAGTCAATGCTTTGGTTGAAAAGGGGCAGCTCGAACAAGCCAAAGTACAGGCACTAGAGTTGGTTAAATTGCGCAATGAGTATCACCAACAATTTAAATGATACTTAGATTAACTTTAAGATCATTATAAAAAAGAGCTTAAAACTAAACTGGTTTTAAGCTCTTTTTTGTTCCACGTGGAACCTTTGCTATTGGTCAACTAAATCATTCACCTGAATTAAGGCATGACCAAATAAATATCCAGCCGTGACTAAAACACTGATCCATAACAATGCGCCTAAAACGTTATAGACTACGAAACGCATATAGTTCATGTTGCCAGAGCCCGCTGCTAAAGGGGCAAAAGAGCGCGCAAAAGGAATAAAACGTGCGAGAAGAATCGTTTTACCACCATGAGTTAGGAAGAATGTATTAGTCTTTCTTAAATATTCTTGTTTGATAAAGCGTGAATCCATTTTATAAATACGATCACCAAAATGACGACCAATATGATAATTCACCATATAGCCCAATGTTGCGGCCACAAACAATAAACTAATCATATAGCCAACATGCATCATTTCAATGACTGAGCAGAGTGCACCAACAGTGAGTAATAAACTATCACCAGGGAGGAAGAACATAAAAACAAAAGCGGTTTCTGCAAATATAATTAAAAAAAGAATAGCGTAGATCCAAACGCCATATTCTTGGATCAAGATTGGAAGAAAATGTTCAAAATTAAAAATAAAATCTAAAGAATTCATTCAGTTTGTATGAGTCCAAATCGGGTACTTACCAAATTGAAGTACAAAAAATATTAAGAAAGTAGACGTTTTAAACGTCAATCGAAAGTCACAACTTTAGAATGATGGGAGCTGAGTATATCGAGCCTAAACACAAAGCTCAATTTTTGAGGAAATTTCCATTTTTTAATTTAACTGAGTAGATAGAAAAAAACATGGTATTTAAATGTGGATTATCGATGTAATTGAGTTTAGTTTCTATTTTTCTTGTATTGATTAAATTGAAAAAACCTAACCACACATTTGGTGTGGTTAGGGGATGTTACTTAGTTTTCAAATGAGCCTTCAAGTTCCTCTAAACTCATCATGAATTCTAGTAATTGCTCTTCAAAACTTTCCAATTTGGCTTTGAGTTCATTTTGTTCATTCATGAGCTTCATGAGATCATTTTTGCGATTTGCTTCATAAAGCGTCGTGTCGCCTAGAAGTTCTTCGATCTCAATGAGTCGTGGTTGAATTTTACCAATCTGTGATTCGACTTTTTCCATGTCTTTTCGGATAGGTCGAGTCAGTTCACGACGGCGAGCAGCTTCTTTACGTTGAGCTTCTTTATCAACTTTAGGAGTAGCAAATTGAGATGAATTACTCTCTTGTTGTGAAGCACTCTGTGCATTTATTTGTTGTTGGCGCGCTTCACGTAACCATTTTGCATAGTCCTGAAGATCACCTTCAAACTCTGTGCATTTTCCTGCATGAACAAGTAACAAATCATCGCACACACTTGCAATCAATTGACGTTCATGCGAAACCAAGACCACCGCACCCTCAAAATCTTGCAATGCCATGGTCAAAGCGTGGCGCATATCTAAATCTAAATGGTTAGTCGGTTCATCTAGAATCAGTACATTAGGACGTTGCCAAACAATTAAAGCTAAAGCTAGACGAGCACGTTCTCCACCAGAGAAGCTCTCACATGGTGTGTCCATGCGTTCACCACTGAAGCCAAAGCCACCCAAGAAAGAGCGTAAAGACGCTTCACTGATTTGTTTATCTGCGATACGTGCCAGTTGAAGCATTGGGCTTGCATGCGCGTCTAAAGCATCCATTTGATGCTGAGCAAAATAACCGATATTAAGAAGTTCAGAAGCTTTACGCTCTCCAGCTAATAGTGGCAAGTCACCAACCAAGGTTTTGATTAGAGTGGATTTACCTGCGCCATTTATTCCGAGTAAGCCTATTCGAGAGCTTGGCGTAATCTGCAAACGAATTTTTTCAGCGATGACTTTGTCACCGTAACCGATCGTTGCACCATCAAGACTGAGTAATGGGGAACTCATTTTGGTCGGTTCACGGAAGCTAAAGGTGAAAGGTGTATCCACATGTGCAGGTGCTAATTGCTGCATACGTTCTAATTGTTTAATCCGACTTTGGGCTTGGCGGGCTTTGGTGGCTTTTGCTTTGAAACGATCAATAAATTTCTGTAAATGAGCACGTGTTTCTTGTTGCTTCTCAAAAGCTTGTTGTTGTTGTGCTAAACGTTCGCTTCGTGTGGTCTCAAATGTTGAGTAATTTCCTGTATACAAGGTTAATTCTTGGTTTTCGATATGCAGAATATGATCAGTGACTGCATCCAAGAAATCACGATCGTGTGAGATTAAAACCAGAGTACCCTCATAAGCTTTAAGCCAGTCCTCAAGCCATAAAATTGCATCTAAATCTAAATGGTTGGTTGGTTCATCTAATAATAATAAATCTGAACGACTCATCAGTGTTCTAGCAAGATTAAGTCGCATGCGCCATCCACCTGAAAAGCTGGCTACATTTAATCGAATTTGATGATCTAAAAAGCCTAGTCCAGCCATCAGTTGTGCTGCTTTAGCAGGGGCAGCATAGCCATGAATTTCATCAAAACGACCATGAAGCTGTGCCAAATCCTCATTACTTAATTGATCAGGATGCGCGAGCTTTTCTTGAATCGTCCAATACTCTTCGTCACCGGAAAGTACGAAGTCGATGGCAGGAATATCTAAGGCTTTAATTTCTTGTGCCATATGAGCCACTGTCCAAACAGACGGACGACTTAGATTTCCCTCATCAGCGACTAAATCACCTAAAAGTGCTGCAAATAACGTAGATTTTCCTGCGCCATTTACGCCTGTGAGACCAATTTTCCAGCCTGGATGAAGTTGCATAGATGCTTTTTGGAAGAGAACGCGCCCACCACGGCGTAAAGAAACTTGGTCAAATTGGATCATGAGTATGCAAAATAGCGAATAGATAGCCACATTTTAAGGTGATCCGAAGCGATTGCAAATTTTTATATGAATTTATGCAAAGCTGAAATCAAATGCATTTAGATGATAAAAATAGAGTAAAAACTCTACTTCTGTGTTTAAAATCAGATTATTATTTAGTTTAGATGAAAAAATAAGTAACAAGACCAAAACTATACGACAGCAATTCAGGATGAATAAGGGAATTTTGGCATTGGGGGCAATGTTAATTTTGGGGGTAAATACATCATCAAATGCGGCAAAAGTTTGTGTATTTGATCTATTAGGTAAGTCAGGAGAGGCTTACAAAATGATTGAAGAGTGGGCGTTAGCTGCAAAAGTTTGGCGTGGTGATATTGATCTGATCAGTTACCAAAATGAAGCTCAGGCTGAAAAGGATTTTCAACAAGGGAAATGTGATGGCGTGTATATGACTTCTATGCGCG
>Ga0209727_1002536_pt1 | contig 12672 bp, 10 predicted proteins | sample RifGroC1_FD_183995 | JGI IMG/M metagenome (GOLD analysis project Ga0209727, IMG submission 183995) | Groundwater microbial communities from Rifle, Colorado, USA - Groundwater C1 (SPAdes) (version 2) | ecosystem: Environmental > Aquatic > Deep subsurface > Groundwater | place: Rifle, Colorado...
TTGATTGCGGTGGTTCTTGTACTGCTTGCTCGGTTACTCCGCCTGGGGATGATAGTAGTCCTGGCGGGGGCGGAGGAGGGGGAAGCGGTGGCGGCGTTCTTCCGGGAAAGAATCAGTCAAGGAGTCAAACTAATCTTACTGGAACTGGAAGTTGCCAGGAATTGTGGCAATGCGGAACTTGGAGCGAGTGTGTGAATGGAACGATGACAAGAGCTTGTGAAGATATTAATTTGTGCGGGAGTGAGAAAGAGAAACCTGAAACTCAAGCGTCTTGCGGAACTGACTTTGGGGGAATTTTAGAAAATCCTGTCTCGTATTCCACAATTTTTATTTTAGTAATTTCGGTTGTTGTATTTGGAGTTGTTGCGGTTTTGTTGTATCTTAAAGTTTTTAAAAGAAGAAAATTGAGTTAACGCGGATGATGTGTTTTTAAGATTTTGTTGAGTTTTATTCGTCTTCTAAATCTTCGAACTTGACTTTCCATTGATTGTCCCAGTCCTTTTTTCTTTTTTTGCTGCAAGATTCGCAATATTTTCTTTGAAATCTGGCGCGGGGATTTGTCATGAATTCTTTTCCGCAGTCGAAGCATTTTTTCTTTTTTGGTTTGGGGGTTATATCAATCATATTTGTTAAAGGAAATAAGGGTTATTATTTGTTTAGGTAAACGATGGTTGCGTTTTCGTGAAGCTTAGCTAAGTAGGCAGTTATTTCATCCTGGCTTTCTTTCTTTGCTATTGTCAGCTTAAGCTGCTGCGATATTTGTTCATACGGAATGATTGTTCCGTCGGTGGAAAACTTGTTTTTGTTTTCGTTGTAAAATGCAAAGACTTGTGCGTCTGTTACATTTGGTTTTGCGATTTCTTGGTTTAGATACTTATTAATCAGAAATTGCTGGCGATAGCTTTCCAGTTCTTCTTCATAATCGCTCCCCTGGAATTCAACTTTATTTTGGAAATCACTCAGGGTTTGGTTTTGGGTTGCAAGTATTTTAGAGATTTCTTTTTTTGTATCCTCGATGGTTTGGGTGAAGCCGTGCTTTTGTGCGTCTTCTAAAATCAGTTTTTCGCTGACCACTCTTTTGAGGGCTTCTGTTTGATTTACCGCTTTTCCTGTCTGGGCTTCAATGTATTCTTTAGCACTTTCAATTTCTCTTTGAGTGACGGGCATGTCGTCCACATAAGCGACCACCTTTTCTTTTGTGCCCAAGATGGCATTTCCAGCTAAATTTTCAATTGAACTTCTGAAAAAGAAAAAGGCTGCTACTACGATTAGTGCAATTACCAGGACGCTGAAGAATATTTTTGATGCCATTTGCGAAGTGGCAAAAATGTCCTGCTATTTAATTGTTGCGAATATTTAATCTAAATAAATTGTGCCATGATGAAGTAAGTAAGGGCGCCGACTATTATGGGAAAATTAATATTCTATTTAAGTAGAGATAGGCTTTAGTTGAGGTATGCGTCTTTGTGGAACTTCTTTAATTTCTCGTTTTCTCTAATTGGCTTTAGCAGTAAATTTAATTCCTTTGCCAGAGCGGCTTTTAGGTCCATGGGGTGGAGCTTTTTTTCTATGAAATTTTTTTCAAGCTGTTCGTATGAACTGTAAGAAATGTTTCCGCCGAATTTTCCAGGCCTGGAAATTGTGAGCTTCTGTTTTTTGTCTTCTTTCAATACAAAGATTACAAGTTTGAGGAAACCCATTAGACCATTGTTAGGATCGCCTTCAATGCAATTGGCTTTGTTGATTTTTTTATCTATCGTTTTTTCATCGTCCAGCATGTCTATTTTGGAACCTTCTACGCTTGATGACATTTTTTCGCCAACTAAACCTGCAATCATTGGATTCATCAGTTCGACTCTTGGGGCATGGCCAATTTTTGGAAGGAACTCCCGAGCGAAAACAAATATTTTTCTTTGATCTAATCCACCGAACTGAATGTCTGTCTCAAGATAAACTTCGTCCAGGGCTTGCATTATTGGATAGATAAGATTTCCTAACTTTGGATTTTCAGTCATTTTGACGACTTCTGAAGCAGCTTTTGTTGTGTCTCTTGTTGAAACAATCATACTCATCTTTAAAACATCTTCAAAGTATTTTGGCTTTAGCTGGAAGGTTGAGCCCTTTACAAATTCAAGTTTTGCCAAGGGAACATCAATTGACTTAAGCATTTCCTTTATTAATTCTGTATAATATCTTTCTCTTTTTTCAAGCACTTCCCATGGAACGCCGTCTAAGGCTGCGTGCAAATCCGCTATGAGGACTTTAACTTTTAATCCCGCCTTAAGAAAGTCTCCTAGTTTTAGCAGGGGAAAATAATATGAAATATGCGGACTGCCGGTAGGCATTGTTCCCCAGTAAACTGAAGGGTTTTGCTTTTTGTTTAATAGTTCTTTCAATTCAGATTCTGAAATTATTTCCTGTAAATTCCGAGTTATAAGTTGAAATTTTTCTTCATTGTTCATGCAAAGTGGAAATTCGAAGAAGATATAAAGGTTTTGTTCTTTTTTGGGGTATGCGAAGATTGGCGTTTGCTGTTTTTGTCGTTGGAATGTTTCTAATGTTTGTGCTTGTTAATTTGTCTCCTGAGGAAATTGATGATATAGAAGAGATTGAATTATTGGAATTGAACACGAGAATCAGTGTTTCTGGGGAAGTTGTTAAAGAGAGAATTATTTATGAGGGCACGCGGATTCTTGAATTCGATAATGGAGTTGTTGTTTTGTGTGAATGTGATGGGAGCTTTAAGGGAAAGGACGTGAAAATTATAGGGAAAGTTTCAGATTATGAAGGAGAAAGGCAGATTGTTGCGGAAGAGATTTTATTTTGATAAGCGGGGTAAATAGCTTAAATTTGCATATTAAATTAATAAACGTTTAATTATATTACCAACCCCTAACTTACCGTCTTGTGATGATAATGTCTGGCAAGATGGTGGAAACACTAAGGGATTTGGCACAGCAGTTTACTGAACATTTTTTAAATGAAAATTATTTTAACGATCCTTTAAGTTTTTTGACTCTGTCTAATCTTGGGGAAGAAACTTTTTGAGGCGCTGGCCTGCTGCGAGGGGCGATTCTTGTTTGAGTAGTTGCGGGTGCGAAGTATTTTACGGGGCTTGCTTTGCCGTCATCAGACCAAGCGGTGACGCCGAGTAGGATTAGGAAGATTAGCCAGCCAGCTATTGGAATTATCGAAAGCAAGACCCACCATCCAGGTTTGTTTAATTTGTCAAGGATTTTCCAGAACCAGATGAAGTTGAAAACTACGAAAGCAAGAAGAGAGGGAATCCAAAGATAAGGGATGAAAAGCCCAACTAACAGGAATACGGGCCACCAGTGCATGCCGGCCATTTGAGAATAGAGATAGGAATTTGCTATAGGAATCCAAGCGAGCCAAGAATATCTCGTGCCTGTTTTTTTCGCAAGGAGCATTGTCACGATTGACAGATAAATATAGGTTGCGACGACAATGGTTACCAAAATCCAAATAAATTTAGACAGGAAACCTAGAATTTGAACCGGAATCACCTCACTCATGGTATTTTGTAGAGAAATTTATTTAAATATGTTGTGTTATGTTGGATTATGTTGAAGGTCTTTTCTGTGGGCTGTTTGCACTCACCCAACTCACAGTCGTGTGAAGTTTGTAACAAATATTTTTGCATGTTTTTAATTCACCCACCCAATTCGCAGCCACGCTCGCAATTTATCTATAAATTACTCTCGCGTAACATGCTCGCCCACCCGATGCGATATTCCGCCTATGCCGCCAGCCCAAAATATCGCCTAATGCAAAAATATTTTTCTATTTATCTATTAAAATTTCAATTAGGTTTTTTTAATAAATTTAGGGGAGAAGATGCACGAAATTAATATTGCGGATAGGGTTTTGCGGGAGGCAAGGGGTGCGGGAGCTAAGCATTTTTTCAGAGTTGAAGTTGGAGAGCTTTGCGAGATAACCTCGGAGGAACTTGAAGAAGGATTGAAGAGGCTGACGGAAATGACTCTTTCGGATGATTTCAATTCGTTTGGGAATGTTGTGCTGCAGACTGCTGGAAATATCGAAGATTTGGGAGAAGAGAAAATAGAATTTAAAGTTGATTTTAAGCAGAGCCGAGTCAGATGCAAATGCGGTTTTGTGGGGAGGGCAAACATTGTTGACAGAGGACATGGGTATTGCGTCTGGAATTGTCCCTCTTGCGGGTTAAGCGGGAAAAACGTGGAGGTTTTAGAGGGCGGGGAAATTAAGATTGTTGAAGTAGAGTGAAGTTATTAAAAAACTAAATCATGCTGATTGGTATCATCATAAACAATAAAAACTCAGTTATCTTTGGGAAGCAATGAAACTTAGAAGGGGTCGGTTAGTTCTTTTGCTTGGAATAGCTTCCGTGCTTGTTTTATCTTTAATCTTCTATGGGCAAGTCAGCAAACTGAGCGTTCCGAACTTGAATTTTGAACCTCCAGATGAGAGTGGCAGAGATATTGACTCTGACAATGATGGTTTGTCAGACTATGATGAATATTTCATTTACTATACTAACGAGACCAATTGGGACACGGATGGCGATGGCTATTCAGATTATGGCGAGCTATTTTATTACACTCCGCAAACGGATCCTCTTGTGTCTGCAAGCAAGCCAGAACTTCCTGCTCTTGCAATAGGAGACTTTGCAGTCAATTCAAATAACGCTGTCCTTTTGGTAAATATTTCATCGGATATTCCAGATGCAACGAAGTACAAGCTAGAGATGACAGACCAGAACGGAAATCCCAAACCAAATAGTTTCTATTGTTCTCCTTATTATAGCAGGGATAAACAGATTATTGTAAGCCTTCTTTGTCCGACTGTTGATGGGGGAGTTGAGACAATATATTACAGAGTCAGCGCAGTGCATGAGATATCAGTGAATGGAATATTCAATATCGAACTAAGAGTTAGTAATTATAGTGATGTCATTCCTGCGGTTTTCAATTTCACCTATAGGCAGTTGGATTTTTCATTGCAGGCAAACCCAATCCAATCTTTGCCTGGTTCAGTCATGGTGACAGCAATACCAACGGCACCCGCAGATGTAAATCTTAGGAATAGCCTGTTAAGTCAGGCGGAGGTTTATCTTTTCTGCACATATGGTGGCATTCCGGGAATAAGCAGTGGTGAATGCTGGAGCAGTCATTCTGAGGATGGCGGGAACTCAATGCGATTGAATTTCAGGAGCTCTTCAAATATTACAGTGCGATTATCTGATGTAGGAAATGGCTTCTTTTCTATGTATACAAAGAATAAGGGGCTGGGCTCAATATCTCCCGTTCTTCTTAATGTCTCGCCTCCTGCAAACACCCCATTTTTCCCAAGATTTCCACTTGATAAGACATCGATTACAATTACAGACGGCAGTTATGTAATCCTGCCTTTCTGCAATTCAACAGCAGATACAAATTATCAGCTAGAGCTTCCGATTGATATTCAGGCAATCAATACGACCTATACAACTTATTCTGTTGCAAAGATTTCAGGTGCTCAGCCAGGGTATCAAAGATTCAATTATAGTAAACTTGCCGGGCAATATAATTATTTCAAATTGATTTTTAACACCTCATTGCAGTCTGGCATAAGAGAAATGAAATTGTCCTGCTCAAGCAATTGGAATAATTACCAGACTATTAATTTGACAATAAAGCCAAGGCCGAATGTTGCGCTTCCAAAAAGGCTTGTCACAAGCTTCACATGGAGCAATTTCGGAGAATTTGGAAAGGACTACGCTGATTATCTTTCTATATACAGAGGCCTGGGCTTCAACACAGTCCCCGGAGTTGGACTCCATTATCAGAATCCAGACGTATCAAATACAAAATATTTCCCAGAACCTGCGAACAGGACGGGACCAATTTGGGCCGATATGAAATATGGCGTCGAGCATTCCACATTCCACGGTACACTCTATGACTCGTATAGCCAGTCCCGCATGACATTCGGTAATGCTCTAAAGGCATTTACGTGGCCTCCTCCCAATATAAGTGCATCATTTGTTGATAGCCTTCCTTTAGATAATAAATCGGTTGTCTTGAATGGATATTATTTTGACAGCGGAGAATACAAATTGAATGCCTCTAATACAAGGCTATTGAACTTTTCGATTATTGATATACTTGCATCAAATGATTACCTAAACGATTATGGAAAGCCAGGGTTTGCGTTCGATTCCATTTATATGCCGTCGGGTTATGTTCTTGATACAACAAATGAATATAATTTATGGTCGAAGGCAATAGCGTTCTATTCAAAGACGGAAGTTATAGATATGGCTTACAGGGGATATTTCTTCCAGTATAATCTTGAATTATTAAGGCGTTTGATGGCAAGATACAAGCCAGACTATATTTTCATAGATACAGAAATTGGCTATCCCTCTTTCGAATTACCTTATTCTGAAAGCAAGACGCTTGTAAAGCAAATCAAATACTCAAGCAATTCAGCCAGACTCTATCTGCCTGCATCCCAAAGATATGAGACCGATTATGAATATGCACATAGGATTGCTGACGATTTCCTGGGAGAAACAGTGGATGCTATTCATGATGGAAGCTCTACGACTAAGATAAGCATCTATAGCTCCCAAGCAACAGGAAATGCAGGGTATTTTGCCTTTCCTTTCGATATCTTGGAGAATCACAGCATCATAATTGGTCCTGATGTTTTTACCGAGACAAGATACAAGAAACCTTACTGCGATATGCTAAAGGAGAACAGAGACTTTCTTGATGCAAGGCTGAATCCTGGTGAGCCAAAGCAGGAGATGCTCCCATGGCTTTCATCGGGAACATATGGCCAAGTTGAACCAGAAGTAATGTTCAATGCAGTTACAGAGACGTTACTTTGCGGAGCAACTGGATTTGCTTTCTATTCGAGGACAGATGTGGATGATTTTGACGAGATACTAAAGATGTCAGAGGCAATTGGATTGATAGCGCCGTATGAAGATATTATAATGGACGGCGAGTTTGCTGATTCTAACATACAAGATGTTGTGAATGCAGTTGTCTCAGGATATAAATTGAATAACAATTATCTTCTTGCGCTGATTCCTTTGAATGAAAGCTTGCCAGTTTCGTTTAATCTGACTGTTGACTATGGCAATTATACGGTAACGGATTTGAGATATAATCAGACAGTTAATATTTCTGGTGCCGATATTTTCTTTACTAAGACTAATACAAATAGTACTGTCATACTAATAATAAAAGATAGCAATTGCATTGACGGAGTTCAGAATGGCGGCGAAACCGGAGTAGATTGCGGGGGGCCATGTGCTGTTTGTTCTGTTACGCCACCGGATGGTGGTGGTGGAGGCGGTGGCGGGGGCGGCAGGAAAATAGTTCCTCCAGTTGATTTGCCTGTCGGAGGAGACGGTCTTGGCGGTTTGGGCAGATGTCAGGAATTGTGGCAATGCGGAACCTGGAGCGAGTGTGTGAATGGAACAATGACAAGAGCTTGTGAAGACTTAAAGGTTTGCGAAACTGAAGAAGATAAACCTGAAACTCAAGCGTCTTGTGATACAAATAATGGCTCTTCTGGCTTGGTAAGATATGACCTTATATTTGCTGAAGTGATTTTTATTATTGGTGTGATTGGAATTGTGGTATTATTTATGTTAAAGCTAAGGTCTGGTAAAAGTAAGAAAGAAAACAAAGGCTCTTCTGTAACTTCGTGAATAGATAAAAATAAAAGGTTCGGCTCTTTTTAATAAAGATGTGCTTGACAATTCCGGGAAGAATAATTAAAATTGAAGGCGATGTTGCTACGCTGGATTATGGTTCAGAGACGAGAGAGGTGAAAATTGTTGACGACGGTGAAGAGTATAAAATCGGGGATTGCGTGCTTGTGCAGGCGAAGATTGTCGTCGAGAAAGTGCCTGAAGAGCAGATGCAGGGCTGGCTTGAAGTTCTTAAAGATGTTCAAGAGCGAGGAGAAGTTTAATGGAGCCAGAAGTTTATTTTATGAAATATGCGTATCCATGCGCGCATATTTTGTGCGATGTTAGGGGGGATGTGAGCAAGGAAGAGTTTAAGGCTATGGAAGATGCCGCGGTTAACAATAAAACAATGGACAGGGAATATTTGGAAAGGGTTTTCTTTAGGGCGTTCAATAGAATTGAGAGAATTGCTGATGAACTTGGAAAAGACAAGTGGAATATTGAAGTGATAAAAGAATATTTTGTCGAGAGGCATAATGATGTTCTGGAAAAGAGCGATTATCCGGAGAGTTTCAAAGAGATGTGCTGCGTTTACGAAGGTACGGTTATGAGCGAGGCTGACGGAGAAGTCGTTGTTTCTTATGTTTCAAGAGATGGAAGCGAGAAGAAAAGAAAAGTAAAGAAAGATTATTTTGACGAGCTGAAAATCGGAGACAAAGTAAGAATTCACTGGCAGTATGCGGTTGAGCTTTGTTGAAAATCTGTTTTGTGGGTTGTTTTACTTGCAGCCACGCTCGCAGATTATTTATGAATTGCTCTCGCGTAACCGTTCGATAAAATATTATATTAATTCTGCTAGACTGATGGGCTGTGAGTTCTCTATTAACTTGTTTATTTGACTTTGTTTACAGTTGTTAACAGTCATAAATTCAGTTTTGTTACTCTCTTTTCTAAATAGAAATGATTAAAAATGTCTTCGTGCTTGGGTATTCATGCAAAGAGGTATTAAATTTGTCTTAACTTTTTTACTTAGTATTTATCTTCTCGGCGTGTTGTTGTTAACTGGTGGGCAGATTACAGGATTTTCAGTTTTTGAGCCGCATGGTTCTCCACAATATCAAAGTTTAGTTATGGGAAATAGCATTGCAGAAGACATAGGGAATTTTTTTCAGAGGCTTTTTAATGATGAACATGGCGGAGAGGAAGTTTATTTGTCTGAGCCAGATGTAGCATGCCAGGCGAAAGTGAGCGGAGGAGTTTATTCTGATTCTTTTACTGACGAGGATTGCATCATTGAGAAAAATAATGTTTCTATTTCAAATGGGAATGTTGTGCCACAAATTGTATCTGATGCTGGGACGTTGGTTAATGGGCTTGTTGGGTTGTGGCATTTCGATGAAATGAATGGAAACTTAATGAATACGGTTAGCAATGGGCACACAGGAATTGTTTATGGTGGAACACGGCAAGGAATTTTAGGAAAATTTGGTACGGCCTATAAATTTGACGGAGTAGATGATTGGGTTCAAATTTCTGGAAGTGATTTGCAGTTCGCTACAAGCGATTTCACTTTGAGCTTTTGGGTTAATTATACTGGGGTTGGGGGAAGGATTGTGGGTACTGCTGATACAATAGGCACAAATTTTCCAGGATACGATTGCTGGCTTTTTTCAGCAGGGAATGGAAAAATTCAGTGTGACATTGATGGCAAAAACGGGCATAAAATTGGACTAAAATCTTCAAATGCTTATAATAATGGACGATGGCACAATGTTATTTTAACTGTGAACCGGTTAGATTCTGCTCAGATGTATGTCGATGGTTCCTTAGTCGCATCTAACTCATCTGCAAATTTGTTAGGGGACATAAATAGCGGATATAACTTATCAGTGGGAAGGCTCGAGGCGTACAATTCGCAGTATTTCAACGGTTCAGTCGATGAAGTTGCTGTGTGGAATAGAAAATTAAGTGCAAGTGAAGTTCTCACATTAAATAGTTCAGCAGTTGATTATTATGTTACACTAGGAAATTTCACGTCAAAACAAATATATTTAGACAGGGAATATAATGCAGTTACTGCGACTTGGAGCGATTCTTCGATAAAACTTGAGATTACTAGCGATGGGACCAATTGGTGTGATATTGCAAGCGGTAATCTTTTAAGAAAAACAACCTGTTCGCAATTGCCAGCGAATAACTTTACTTATCGTGCGATATTTAATGGCAATGTAAATTTAAGTTCTGTAAATTTTGCTTTTGAAAATGAAGATTGCTGGAATAATATTGACGATGATGAAGATGGCGCTATTGATTGCGTCGATAGTGATTGTTCTGGGACACGGGCATGCAAGACAACTTTGATAAATCCTTCAAGGACGACATGCACAGCCCCTTGCGGGGTGTTTTTCGATGGGATTGGAAGACTATCTTGGAAAGATATTGAAGAGCACAGGTTTGATTGGGACTTTGGCGCGGGGACGGAAAGTGATGTTTCGTCTGGAGGGAGAAACTTTAGGGGGTATATGGCTGCGCATGTTTATGAAACTCCTGGAAATTATAATGTAAGTTTGAAAATGTACAAGAACAATATTTTTGTGGAAGAGGATAAAGTAACGGTAAATGTTTTGCCTTTCATGGGAAGGACGATTTGTGTTTCTTTAGCGGGAGATTTTATTGGTTGTCCATCGGGAAATGTGGGGGACCACTATACAGATTTTGCAAGCGCTTATGCGCAAAAGGCGTCAGGCATGCGAATCCTTTTCCATAGAGGTGACAAATACTTTATAAATCCAAATGGAAACAATTCGAATCCGAATTTTAATCAGATAACATTCTCAGAAGTCAACCTTGGAGCATATGGGGACAGCAGCCTTGAAAAGCCATTATTTGCAAATGCAACTTTCTCGATAGATAGATTGACTATGAGCGACTTGCATCTCTCAGGCCAGTTCTATCAGATGCCAAGTGGTTATCTCTTTACAGGCTATTCCACCGCAGTTGTTTTGCGCAGTGAAATAGGTCCGACAAATTGCGTGCATGCAGGCATACAGGTAAGCTCAGAAGCGTTTATTGTTGACAGCACTATTCACGACCTTAGTGGAGATGATGTGACTCAAATATGCTCGTATACAGAATCTTTTGGTATGTTTATGGGGGGCGATGGTCCTGCTGCTATTTTGAATTCAAGAATTGACAACACCCAGCGTGCGAATATAAGAAAGTATAAGGATAAAGTATTGCTTGCAAATAGTTTTCTTGGCTATCCACACACAAATCCAAATTTGCGTTTTTATAATAAATGGAACCTTGTGACAAATAATACTTTTTATGGCGAGGGCGGACAAGTCATAGGTACTGGTCAGGGTCCGTTTGATGCAGATAATGACCCAGAGAAAACGGATTCAAATATAATAGTTGAAAAAAACTATTTCATTTCCATGAACCGACCAGGATCTAAATTATTTGCTGAAATGCCAGCTAATAATGAAGTCATTAGGAATAACTTTGGCATTAATCCAAATCATTTTGTTAAAATCACAACAATTTATAATAGCAGCGATTATGTAATGACTCCTGCTAATAATGTATCTGTTTATGGAAACACGGTTTATTCTTATGGACTTAGGTATTTTGTAACTATGGATGACCAGCCAAGGGACAATATTCGCGTCCAGAATAATCTTATGATTTCTCAATCATACGACAATATTAATATAGGAAACCACATAATCGATTCAGCCCTCAAGTCCAGGATATCTTTATTCAATGAAAGCAATAATTTATTCTTCTTCAAGGAAGCGCCAGCTAGTCTGAAAATGTATAGATACAATAATACGCTATTCAACCTTACCGAATGGCAGAATTTTGGATTCGGACATAATAGCAGAGTTATGGATGTCTCTGGATTGTATGGGGTTCCTGTTTATTCGGCAGTGTTGCTAATAAAATCAAAGAGTTTTAATGTTGCAGCTTCAATATCAGGGTCTGCGGGAAAACATTTGACAGTCTCTTCATTAAATGCTGATTTTGTTACAAACGGCATAGTAACTGAAGATGATGGGTCTTTAGTTTCAAATCTCAAAATCATTTCTGCGCAAAATGGACCATCAAGTCTGGACTGCAATCAAAATAATTCTCGTGATACTGATTACAGTTTATGTGGAAGTTTTGAACCGTTTAGATTTTCTCCTGAAGTCATGGTTGTTAAATTAGGTCAAAACCCGAAGGATTCTGGTTATTACCCACCAGTTTTGGTTGACGGGTCTGAAAACTTGGTAGTAAACATGACTTATTTCCCAAGCACGACTACAAGACTTTACATTCCATATCCAGGCAATTTCTCAGTCGGAAATATTATAACATTGGACATTCTTCCTGATGAAGTACAAACAATAACTTCTAAGGGTACGGATGCAGATGGCGCCTATATTGATATTTCTCCAGGTTTGTCTAAAAGGCCAAGACCGATGGTGACGATATACAAGTGGGCAGATACTATCGATACAAAAGTAAGATTATATCCAAAAAGTACGAGTATGACAATTGATGCGGGAACTCCACTGCCTGGATTATTTGAAGACTTTTATGGTAATTTAAGGACGGGAACACCAGATATCGGGGCGTTTGAATATCAATCAGGAACAGTATGCGGAAATGGAATTGTTGAAGGAACAGAAGTTTGCGATGGAAATAACTTGAATGGACAAACTTGCCAGAACCAGGGATTTGGTGGAGGAACATTGGTATGCGCTGGCAACTGTCTAAGCTTTGTAACAACTGGATGCACTTCTTCATGCACTAACGAATGTTCTACTTCTGGAGCAAAACAATGTTCCGGGACATTGGATTATCAGACATGCGGAAATTACGACGCTGATTCATGCTTGGAATGGTCTAGCGCGGCGGCATGCGGAACAACTGACTGCGATTACTTAGACACGCAATGCAGAAATTACAATGATGTTTCACCAGTTTGCTCTGGA
>Ga0209727_1002539_pt1 | contig 12667 bp, 11 predicted proteins | sample RifGroC1_FD_183995 | JGI IMG/M metagenome (GOLD analysis project Ga0209727, IMG submission 183995) | Groundwater microbial communities from Rifle, Colorado, USA - Groundwater C1 (SPAdes) (version 2) | ecosystem: Environmental > Aquatic > Deep subsurface > Groundwater | place: Rifle, Colorado...
AATGGGGTCTAAAAAAGATGACTCCCGTTGGATACAGGAATCATCTTTTAGAATTTGTCAGGTAGGTTTTTATTTCGCGTCCACTTTAGAGGGTACACTTCAGTGAAGGTTGGTTTTTTATGAAGCTACACGTCTTATTTTTTTGCTATTGCGAAGCCACAGCGCTTGGCAAAAATTGAACCATTATTTGAAAAGATGTTTTTAGAAAGGTCTATTGATTTCGTCCAATAATTATTTGGAACATCTCCGCCACTAGGTGTTGCGCATTGCACTCCGTAGTTGTCATTTTTTTGAATCTTGTTTTTTGCTAATGTTATGGAGCCTATTTTTTTTGAATCTTTGTAGAACTGATGTGATATTCCACTGGCTGAATTGCTCTTGATTTTATTGCCGGTTATTTTCAGACTTGAACTCCCAATGACAAGCTCAATTCCACTCTCGCCATTTTTCGTGATCGTATTTTTCTTAATGGATCCTTTTACTCTGGCTCTTATATCCACTCCTTCTTCTTCATTGTCAGATATATCGTTGTTTTCAATTAGAACTCGTCTTTTATTTATATAAAAACCTTTGCCCCTACCCTTGGAGATATCGCAGTCACTAACTGTAACTTTTTCAAAATTTGATGTGGATGATTTTGCTATTTCAATCCCCATTTTTTCTGTGTTTAAAATCTTTGTTGATTTGATAGTTGCGCCAGCTCCAGCTGCTACATAAATTCCTGTGTATCCTTCAGAAACAGTTAAATTAAATAGGGAACTGGTCTTGTTGATTTCAATTGAGTGTTCGTTTCCATTTCCGTTAATGATGGTTGATGATTTGTCTTCACCTGTTAGGGAAGTGGATTCATTAAGTTCTAATTTTTCCGCATATATTCCATTTGAAATGAAAATACTTCGCTGGTCAGATGGTTTAGTTGCTGCTGAAGTAATCGCAGCAGAAATGGTTTTAAATGGATTCTCCTGACTCCCGTCCTCGGTTATTGAGGAAGAAGCTTGGTTGACATAAATGTCATAAGCTGCCGCTTGTGAGGTGAAAGCGAGACTGAATATTGCGGCGGAAAAGATGCTGAACAATAAAGTTTTCTTCATTGAGATTGCGATAAAATTATTAGGATGAATCACTGAACTATACTAGTAATTTAGAAAATTGGCAAGGCTGCTCAGTTAAAAAAGCTTGCGATTTTTCTCGTCAGCCAAAATAGGGTATTTGATCTTTTGCTTTTCCTTAAGACTACATCATTGGCTGAGATTTCTTTCTTTGCATCTTGGGCTAAATTGGCGACAGAAGTTCGCATTGAGTCTCTATTGGAATTGTTTGAAATATCAGATAATATTTCAATGCCTTGCACTAGCTCATCGTTAGCTGCTTGTAAATGTAAGATTTCTTCCTCGTTGAATCCTATAAAAATCTTATTAAGCAGACTGGTGGCATTAATTTTAGTAGATATGTTGCTTCCGGAACTTATTTTTGCATCAATTTGAGATTCGGTTTTGTCGAATTGTTCTTGAAGATCCACTGCTTTTGTCGTTATTTTTTCGACGTCAGACGCAATGTTTTGAATGTAGTCATTAGTTTGTCTTCCAAAATGGCATGAACCGCTCACCGGCTTTCCCTTATTGTTATTATTTATGTTGCTATCTAAAACGATGGATTCGCTAAAATATGTATTGGCGTGATCGCCGCCGCTTGGAGCACCACAATAAATCCCATATTTACCATTCTGAGTGAGAATATTTTCAAATAATTTTATTTTTCCAGTTTCAGGAATTTCGGGATACGATTGGTTCGCAATTCCATTGGCTAAGTTATTCCTGACTGTATTTTTTTTAATTAAAAGGTCAGAGGCTCCTGTTAGAACCTCGATTCCGCTTTCAGTATTATTGCTTATCTCGTTTTCAGCGATAACCCCTGAAATATTTTGGCGAATGTCGAAACCCTCGCCTCTATTGTAGGCGACTGTATTATTGGTCAGTAAAATAGAATTTCCTTTTTGAATATATACTCCTTTTCCGCCATTGTTTGTTATTAATGAATTTTTGATTGCAACTAATGATTTTCCCTCGATGATTTCAATACCTTTTTTCTTGGCATCTTTGATTATGCAATTTTCTACAATAGCATTTCCATTAATCGTAAGTGCTATTGCTCCGCCTGCGATTGTTAAATCTTTGAGTCTGTTATCGCCAGCCAATCTTATGGTTGATAATGATGGCACTTGTAAAACAGTTTCTTCTTTGCTTTCACCAAATAATTTCACGGAATCGCTAATAACTGCGTCTTCAACGTATTCTCCATTGCTGATAAATATTCTTCTAAGTCCTTTTCTTGATTGTTCAGCCTTGCTGACAGCATCTTTTATTGTTCGAAAAGGTTTTTCCTGGCTTCCGATTTCTTCACCGCTGTAATTTTTGTTTACATAAAAATCGTAGCCTTCAGCTTGCGCAAACAGTGGAGAGGCAACTAATAAAAAGGCGAGCGAGAATATTTTTCTCATAATTTTAGAATTGTTTAAGCGGTTGGTTCATTGCCGGAAAGTTCTTCTTGGATCTGAGTTTTCTTTTTCTTTTTGCTGGCAATGTTTTTTAGATAGTCGAAGTCTTCTTTGGTGATTTCTTTCAATAGGATGAGAATCAAGAGATAGAGAGACATCAGAATAACTGACCATAATAAGAAAATAAATTGTCCTTGTGAGAACAATAGGGATGCAAAATACATTATTATTCCTGCGAAAAGCATTTTCAAAACGCTTTTAAGTTTAATAAGAACGCCGAAATCGCGATTAATATAGAAAAGTACTGCGAGCATAGCTACAAAAGATGTGATAGTTGTTGCGATTGCACTACCCATGAGTCCATAGCGTTTGATTAGAATGTAATTTAAGAGTGAATTTATGATTACTCCAACAATTGAAATCCACATTGGGATTTTAGTTTTGCCGGCACCATTAAGCACGAAGCTCATAACATAAAAGATTGTCAGGAATCCGACACCATAGGCAAGGATAGACATTGGAAAAGCTGCGTCTAAATACTTTTCGCTATAAAAAAGTTTAACAATAGGTCGAGAAAAAACTGACATTAAAATCACTGAAGGAATCAGTAAGATTGTCATTAGTCGCAATGAATGTCCGATGACGGAATTTGTCTGAGTATGATCATTTTGTGCGGTTGATTTGGAAACAACAGGGAGAAGCATAATGGTCAGCGCATAGAAAATATAGTAGGGAATGCGGCCAATTGTCAGAGAAGCGTTGTAGATTCCAGTCAGATAGTCATCATGCAGAATGCCTTTCACGAGGTATAAATCGATGCTTATAAGGAGTTCATAAGCCAAGAAGAAGATGATAACCTGCCAGGCATAATTCAACAGTTTTTTGGTCTCAAATTCGCTCGTAAGGTTCAAATTTTGCACCTTGGCGGCCTTTTTAATCTCTTTGGTATAAATGAGCTGGTCTAATAAAAAAGCGATTACAAAGACAATTATTGCTGCTAGGGCGAATCCTACAATAGAGCCTGGAACGCCAAAAACGTATGCTAAGCCAACAATCATTATAACCTTTAAGATAGACCTTAAAGTTTTCAGAATCGATTGCACGTTAAATTTGTGCATGGAGGTATAAAAGGAAAAATAGAAGGATGCGGCTGCAAATGCAGGAATGATTAGAGTTGAAATCCTAAAAAGAGGAATGAGCGTTTCATCTCCCAATATTGCACTGATAAGCGGCGCTGAAAAGAAAAAAATTATAGTGATTGCCCCAATGAGCGCTGATTGCAAAAGCAAAGCTTTTCTTTTTATCACCAAAACCATACGAGGATTGGTTTCGAAGATTTCGCTGATATATTTTGCCATGGCGGTTGGAATGCCATTTCCAATCAGGATGATAACCATGGTTGTCAATGTTACCACGAGTCCATAGCGACCATAATCCGCAGGCCCCAAGATTCTTCCCATTGAAGAATGGATGACGTAGCCGGAAAGGTTGAAAATTAGTTCAGAAATAATAAGCCAAAGGGTGGATTTTGCGAGGTTTTGTTGGGACATAGTGTTTAAATTTTGTGGATGTTTTTAATATTTTATCTCAATTTTTCAAAAAAATTCTTTATTAAAATAAAGTCACTAGTCACTGGGTCACTTGTCACTAACCTGAAAACATAGTTTGAACGAATAATCAGTGACTTAGTTGCTAGTGACCAGTGACAAATTGATAATGAAGAATGCTCTAATTCTTTTTAAGTTTACTCAATAATTGTGCAAATAATTCTTTTGGCGGCAAACTTCCATCTATAATTTGGAAATTCCAGAGAGTTGAGAACATGTCATACAACCTTTTTTTATCTTTAAGATATTCCAATCCTTGTTCGGGCACGCGAGGTCTGGTCATGATCGATTCAGGCTGAATTTTCAAATAGAAAGCCGCATCTGCAAGGGGAATGTATTTTTCAATACGAGGCGGGGTGTTTCTTTTTTGAAGATAAGCAATATTAACAATGGTGTCGTAAAAATATCTGTCTGTCACCAGAAAACCATATCCTTTTCTGGTAAGTTTTTTCTTGAGGAAATAGAATCTTAAAACATCAATAATAAAAGCGATTTTGCGGAGGTTGATCGCCAGGAAACCTGCTTTCGTTACTCCTGGTTTTTCGTCGGTACTAACTTTTTCTGAAGAAGATTGCGGTTCAATTCTGCATTTCTTGAAGAGTTTGCAGACCAGGCAATGTTTTTTGAAAAAAGTTTTTGTCGCCTGAGGAACAGAAAATTGCACGGCGTGGAAATAATAAGCTTTCTTATTATGCTTTTCAAGAAAATCCTGCAGCATTTTTGCTTGAGTTGATTTGCCTGAGCCATCAAGGCCTGAGATACTTATAATTTTCATCTAATTTCAAATTTCAAATTTTGAATTTCGAATGAATTTTGAATGTTTTAATGTTTTAAACATTCTTTCATTCGAATTTTATTCAAAATTCGAAATTCATAATTCAAAATTTAATCAATACATAATTACCGCGACTGGCTCCATTTTGGCTACGACATGAGCGATACCGTTGGCTTCGACTCCTTCAATAACTTGGTCAATATTTTTATACCTAGCGCTGTCCTGGTTGATAACTATGGATGATTTCGCGTTATAAAGTTTTACTCCTTTTTCTTCCATTTTTGCAAAAAGTTCATCTTTGTTTTCAATAGTTTTTTCTGCATTGTTTTTTCCTTTGCCTGTCCCATGCGGCGCGGAATAGAAACTTTCTTCGTTGCGGTCAGTTCCTACACAAATGTACGCATCTGTGCTCATAGAAGAGGGGATAAATACGGGTTCGCCTGTTTCTTTGTAGATAGGATGTTCGGCCATTTTGGCTGGACCAAAAGCTCTGGAGGTGTTTGAGCGATGCACCCAAACATCTTTTTCAAAATGATTTTCTTTAGTGATTGAAATATGCGGAAGATCATAGATTAAATCCATCTCCACTTCGCGTCCCAAAACTTCTTGCATTGTTGTTGCGATGTTGTGGATGATAACTGCGCGGTTAGCTGTTCCAAAATTAGAAGCAGCCGCGCGAGCATTCATATACATTTTTCCGTCTTCTCCATTTCCGTCGTAAGTAAGAAGTGAATCATCTTTGGTCATGTGTTTGGCAATTTTTTCCTGCATTTTTTTGTAGACATCTTTCTTTGATGAGCGGAATGTTAATTTTCCCAACATAACCATTAAAGCCTGCGAAAGATGCTCCGCTTTTTTGGCGGTGTGGGTGTACATCGTATATTGTCCCAAAATTCCTGATCCAGTATGCACCATGAGAAGATATTGTCCTTTTTTAAGTCCGAATTTTTGAGCAATTTCAGGATCAATAATGTCACTGACCTTGAGCATGTCCAAAAAATGATTTCCAGCCGCACCCAAAATTCCTAAACGGAATTTTGCAAAATGCATGTATAATTTCGGAATTGCATCAAAAATATCTTGCTTAGTCATTTCTTTGCCGAAGAAATTTCCTCCATGCTGAGTGTTTTCCAATTCATTTTTGGTTTTAATTCCAAGATGTTCAATAGCTGCTATTGTTCCTCGGCGACAGATGTCGACTACTATTTTAAAAGGAACCACGGTTCCAACAAATTTTTTTGTCGGAACAATATCAACTAACTTTTTGAAAAGTTCATCTATTTGTTCTGCTGAAATATTGTCTTCAGTAAGGTTGGTTTTAACTAAGCGCATTCCACAATTAGGATCAGAATCGTTAACTTGAGGCAAAATATATTTGTCGGAAATTATTGTTGTGCCTGAAGCATTTTTTCTGCCAGGTTTTGAACATACATCTGGCATAGCTACAGTATGGCGAAACAAAACATCCTTGTTTGAGGCAATGTCTTCAGCTTGGATAAATGTTTTTTCTTCAGGCAAAAGATCTTTACTCATGAAAAAACGTGCAGGCACTGACATCTTATCTGTTTTTAGATCGAATTGATGAGGAGTTATTTCTGTTAGATTTTTCTCAATATTTTCCATATAGTATTCATATAATTATTTAATCATTCAAACATTTAAGCAGGTGAATTCATGCTGTTTGTATGTTTAAATGTTTGATTACGCAAGTAATTTTTCGTAGGCTGCTTCATATTGAGTTGCAACCGAATTGATGTCGAAATTTTCTTCAGTGTATTTGCGAGCAGCTTTTCCGATTTGCTCACATCTCAGCTTGTCTTTTGAGAGCTCAACAATTTCGGAAATAAATTGCTCTGTATTTCCAGTTTTAATTATAACAGAATTGTCCTTGGTGGCGAATTCTTTTAGGATTGGCAAGTCAGAAATGACAACCGGTTTTTCGCACGCCATAGCCTCAATAACAGCTAGTGGAACGTCGAACTTTCCTTGCATATTGCGTACGGGAAAAACAACCACGTCAGCCAAATTATATATTTTGGGCATATCAGAAAAAGTATCAGTAAAAGCGACCTTATCTAGGATACCTTCCTTTTTTAACGTTTCAACTACCTCTGCTTTCTTCTGAACATCTTTTTCATTTTTAAACCTGTTTGCAAAAACAAATTTAGCATTTGGAATCTGCTTGAAAAGTTCTGGAAGGGAAGCGACGATGTCATCTGTTGCGCCAAGTCTCACATACTCTCCAGGGTAGATTACAACAAAATCTGTGTCTTTAATTTCAAATCTTGAAAGAGTTTCCAAGTTCTTTCCATTAGGCATGAATTTCGCAAGATCAATTCCCGGATAAATTCTGATCACATTTTCGAAGCCCAGGCCTTGCAATTTATTTTTTGCATAATCCGAATAAGTGATCAAAAGGTCGGCGAAGAGAATTTTCTTAAAATCTTTGTCAGATAAAAGATCTTCGCGAAGCGTTGCAATCGTTTGTACGGTTTTATTTTTTTTACTGCTTAGAAAAAATTTAAATGCAAAGGCATTTATCTTGCTGGGTGTCAGCATAAAGTGCAAGATATCAAAATCCTTCACTTTTGGAATCAGTTTTAATAATCTAAGGCGCTGGTTCCAATTCAAGTTCAAATTGTTTTTAGTATAGACAGGCAGCTGCTGAATTGTTTGCGAAAAATCTTGCACAAGTCCAGGCGTTAGCACACTGAAAGAAAAATTTTTGGCGCTATTAGCTAGATAATAAGCGAAGTTCTTGCTGGCTTCATCCCATGGTGGAGCGACAGGGCGGGTGACTAATAAAATTCTCTTCATGATTTTGGAATAATTTTAATAATGTTATTGGTGACTTCTGGTAATATTTTAAATCTTAATGTCAAAATCCAAATTTCCAATAAATGACCAAAATTCAAATATTAGAATTTAGGATTTAAGATTTTATTTGGCATTTGTAATTTAGATTTTAGATTTTTTAAAATGTTTTGTATATTTCTTTTCTATCAGTTCCTGCGGTTACAACTATTATTATTTTCTTTCCATTGATATCTGATAGTGAGACAGGAATTGTTTTCGTTTCATCCAATGCGATGGCAACATTTTCCTCTTTGATGATATTCTTATCTGCCAATATTTGCCAGTGAAAATTTGTCACTGTAGAATGATTCTCAATTTTAAAATCCAGTGAATTATCTCTGGGGTTTTCGAAATAAGTCATCCAGATATTTTTTGTATTAATGTCAGCTTGTTTTCTCTCTGACCATGACAGGAAGACAAAGCTTACTAAAAGAAAAAAGCAGGTTGACGCGATGATAATCTTATTGCTCATGATTTTATCTGGAGATTAATAATTAGTATTAAGATTTCTTATAGAAAACAGTGATTGCGTCTGCGGAGTATATTTGCCAAAAATCATTAAGGCGATGAAATTGTCCGCTATCCATCTTGGGATCAACCATAATAAAGTTTGTGCCCGTGCCTTCGAAACATTTTTGCGCCATGGTTCCGTTTGGAATTGAAATCATAAGATTAGTGCATTGCTCTCTGGGCTTGGTTTCATCCTGATATCTTTTGAAAAAGCCTCGAGAAAGCGGGTAATTGTAATCTTTCATGAAGAAAAGCTTGATCCAGGCATCACCTGAGAGATAGTTATGATCTTTTAGCACCACATCTCGAGTTTCTAAATTGTCAGCAAGATATTGAGAAGCCGCATAAGTTTGCAAGGCAGGGGATGCGCTGCTGCTTGAATTTAATGATGCGGCATTGTCATAAAGACCGCTAGTTGCAATGAATGCAGAGAGTGCGAAAAAAGAAATGAAAATAAAAATTGGGCTGAGATAATTTCTCCTTTTCTCTTCAGATTTGAGAGCTGTCAAAATAACGACAAACATGTAGGCTGCAATTATGGCAGAAGGGAACACGATATAACTAGCTATGCGATTTGAAGGAATGTCGAGCAGTAGCCAATCAGGGCGAAGTGACATCAGTGTGAGCGCGACTATCCAACCAATCATAAATGCCTGGTTATATTTTCCAAGTTTTTTTGCAAAAAATAAAAGGACAACACCCAAGAACGCAAAAGCAAAGCGTGCTTCACCGGCAGTTGATTTGAGTTGGGCAAGAGTTAGTCCCGCGCGTGAAGCCTTGCTTGGAGTTCCTACTGCAGTGTTAACGGCGCTGGCATTAAGATAAGTTGGAGTGTATATGAATAAAATAAAAATCGCACCCATTGCTAAAACCAATAAAGCTTCACGGGTAAGAAATAATTTGAGCCACTCTTTAATATCAGAAAAGACTGACTTGAAATTAAGCGCCGCATAAGCAATGACCGTGAATAACGAAAGAAAGACAAACACGAAAGTGCTAAGATGATGAGTGTAGGCTAATCCGAAGCTGATAAATAGAGCGTAAGCGAGAATGTCGGATTTCTTTTCGCTAAAGGCTTTCATATAAAGCAAAATAGATATCGGAATAAGCAGGTTGCCAATATCATTACCTATAACACCACCACTAACGAATTTAGCTTGAGGTGAGGCAATTGAATATAGCGGTCCAATTAATAGTAAAGTTATAATTGCGATGGCATCTTGATGAAGTGAATTTTTAAAAAATGCTCGCGTGAGAACAAAAATTGATAGAATTGAAATTATGTGAATAAGGAAAAGTGTTAAGACTGGGAAAGAAGAGAAAAAGTCTGCTCCTGAAATGATGGCTATGGCTGCAAAAAAAAGATGTTCACCGATAATGAAATCAGCAATTGGGGATGGCGCTTCTATTGTATATTCTGCTCCGATTTCAGCCTTTTCATAATTAGGAAGCTGCCCAGTGATTGAAATTTCTTTGGTCCAATACATATGATGACCGAGGTCGGTGGCAGTTGGGAAGATTGCATCCTTGAAATAGATTGTTTTGATGAAAATTGTCAAAAACAAAATTATAACGACTAAGGTTGCAGCGCGGCGAGACATTTGTTTTGTTTTAAATTCTTGATTATCAGAAGTGTTTTTACGAATGCGTCTTCGATATATGCCAAAGCAGATAGCTGAAAATACAACAATTGTTCCAAATAAGCTTGCTCTGGTGATGTGCAGGGGGGATTTTCCTAGCAGTATTACTAAGAAATCAATAATGACGATGCTGGAACCGAAAGACAGCACGAATAATTCTAAAGTAGAGAACTTTTTATGAAAGCCTGTGGCAAATATCAAAAAAATACCAGGCACGAAAAATACGAGGATGAATGTCAGATATAAAGCTAATTGTGAAAAGGCGAAATTAAACATGAAATGTTTTTTAGTATTTATTTTTCAGAAACTATTTTTTCTATTTCGATCATATATTTTTTGGCAATACTTTCCCAACTGTAATTTTCGGCGACATATTTCCTAGCTTTTTCTCCAAATTCTTTTCTATACGAATCATTGTTTAAAACTTCAATTACTTTATCTTTCCAAACTGAAACATTTTCATTTTCTAATAGAAATCCACTCTTTCCATCTTGAATAGCATCTTTAAGCCCTTCAAGATTGGAGGCGAGCACAAATCTTCCACAAGCAGCTCCTTCCAGTGTTGTTAATCCGAATCCCTCCATTGAGCCGGGAACTTTAATATTTGACGACACATACAGATCTGCTGAATTTATTAATGTTAGCTTATCCTGCTCAACAATGTTACCAATAATTTTCGCTCTTTTCCCTAGTCCGTTCTCATCTATTGCATTGAGGCAGTTTTCATAATTGCTTTTGTCTCCAACTGTATTTGCTGAAACAATTCCTCCTGCAGCAATATAGCAATAATTTTCTGGTAAAACTGGCATAACATTTCTCAAGAACCATTCTACTCCTTTATGAGGCACAATTCTTCCAATGCTAATGATAAGTTTTTTGCCCTCAAGACTGGATCCGAAAATTCGTTCCATCTCACTCCGTGATTCCTCAACAGTCAAATCTTTAATGCTAATACCATTAGGGATAAAAATGCAATGTTCTTCATTTATTCCGATCTTAACAGTTTCAATAATTGTTTGATTGCCAACCATGAAAAGTTTATCAAGTTTTTTTAGTGACGGTATATTTATGTTTTTGTATGTTTTAGCTAATAGCCCTTTTTTATAAGCAAAAGTTATATCAAGTCCATGAATTACAGAAAAGAATTTTTTTCTCGGATGAAAAAGTTTCAGGGTAGCGCCGATTGGTCCAAGAACTCCATTTCCAAGCAGGCAAGCATCATATGAAAACATTAAAAAGAAAGCTTTTGCAAAAGCGTATGGCAAAAAAAGAGGAAGCCAAGCTTTGCCTTTTGAATTAGCTATCACCGTGACATCTGCTATCTTTTTTAAATTTTCTGATAAATAGTAATTTTGCCTTTCTACTCCTCCAAAAATTGGGGGGAATGTATGAGAAATGAATAATATTTTCATGTATTATTTTTATAATTATAAAGTAATTATATCCTAAAGAAGCATTAATTTCAAGTAAAAAATCGCTACACGAGAGGTGATAGCGATTTTTTGAAATTGGAAGCTATGCGAATCTACTTTTTGTATTTTTCAGCTTTGAAAAAATACATTTGATCTTCACTGAGTTTGCGGTTAGATTTTATCATGTCAGCAATCAAAGCAAACACTAGAAATTGCATCCCAACGAGGAACATTGCAATCGATACTAGAAGATAATTTCTATATGGTGTAATTTTGAATTCTTGAGCGTACATAAAAATAAAGTAGGCGAATACTCCAGTCGCAGCCAAAATCAAAATTAAGCCTGGAACTCCGAAGAATTTCATTGGTCGCACATCGCGAACAGCCTTGAGGATTATCTTGGCGCTATTATTAACGTATCTGTAAATACTGCGTACCACTCTGGATTTGCGTCCTTCAAAATAGGTCACCTCTACCGGCACCCATTTTATCTTTAAATTTTTTCCAAGAACGTCAATGATGACTTCTTGCGTGTATGTGAAAGCTCCAGGCAGGTTTAATCTGAGCAATGTTTCCTTATTATATCCACGGAAACCACAGGTTAAATCCTTGATAGGATAGTTCATAAAGCTTCCAATTATCCATGCAGCAAAACGATTCAGATGATATTTTGCCCTTGGCATGTTTTTTGCAACTTTGTCGCCAAATCTATCAGCGCTTGTCATGTCAGCCTCGCCTTTTAAAATTGGAGCAATGATTTTTTTGATGTCCTGAGGATTAAATTGTCCATCTGCGTCAATATTAACCATGATATCAGCGCCATTTTCCAGTGCATATTCTACGGCTGTACGAAAAGTCACGCCAATTCCGCGGTTAACTGTATGTGAAAAAACAAAATTAGCCCCAGCCGCTTGTGCAGCCTCAGCTGTTCCATCTTTGGAACCATCGTCAATAACCTGGACAAACACTTCAGTAACTCCTTCAAACGTGCGTGGAATTCTTTTGATAGTTTCAGCTATTTTTTCAACTTCATTAAAGGCTGGAAGGTTTACAACTAGTTTCATGGTTCTACGAATTACAAATTATATACAAATGTACAAAAGTACAAAAGTTTGGATTATTTTTTCTGAATAATAATTTTAGGGTCAACGCAATTGAAATCGCATTTAGCGTTTTTTGTGCCTTGCTCAACTAATTGCTTTGAACATTCACTGACACGCTGTTGGCAAGTTTCCTTGCTTTCATTAAAATAATTAGTGTTAACTTCATATCCGAAATAAGGCAGTCCTATATATGCAATCAATGCTATTCCAGCCAGCCAGATTAAAAATTTGATCAAATGAAACATCTAAAGTTAAAAGTCTTTAATGTCT
>Ga0209727_1002543_pt1 | contig 12658 bp, 12 predicted proteins | sample RifGroC1_FD_183995 | JGI IMG/M metagenome (GOLD analysis project Ga0209727, IMG submission 183995) | Groundwater microbial communities from Rifle, Colorado, USA - Groundwater C1 (SPAdes) (version 2) | ecosystem: Environmental > Aquatic > Deep subsurface > Groundwater | place: Rifle, Colorado...
GATCGTAGACGACATGCCCTACCTTGACGTTGGTCGCTTGGGCAAACCCCATCGCCGCCGCAAAACAGGCTATCAGCACAAGACCCGTGAGCTTCTTCATAATGACTCCTTCCGCTGGATATAGCTCTACACCGGCTCACCCGCCGGAATGCCCAAATCTGGTGCGACATATGTAAACAACAGAATATAAAATAGCACAAATGTTGCTTACATAGCATTTGTATGATTATAAACTGGAGTTTTTCATTTGTCAACGAAAAACACGCCAGCCACTCCTAACACCTTCGCCGTCCGAAAATCCCCTCTTCCAACCCTCGGCCGGCTCCCCGGATAACAAAGAGCCCGCCCGGAGATCGACTCCGACCGAGCTCTTCGGGAGAAAGCCCCATCATGGCCGAAGTGATATAGAGGTCCCTTAAATCAGGCCCGCCGAAACCCGGGCAGGTCGCGATCGCGAAGGGAAGTTCGATTATGCGATCGATCCTTCCGTCGGACGCGTAACGAGTGAGCCTCCATCCTGCCCAATGGGCATTCCAGACGAAACCTTCCGCGTCGACGATGAGACCGTCGGGCATGCCGTCGGCCGGAGGAACCTCGGCAAAGACCTGCCGATTCGAGGCCAAGCCGGAGGCCAAGTCATAATCGTAGCGAAGTATCCGATTGGCGAACATTTCGGCAACATACAAATACTTGCCGTCGGGAGAAAAAGCCATACCGTTCGGCAGTTTCAAGCCGGTGTCGAGGGTCAGGAGCCGTCCTTCGATATCTATCGAATAGATGGATCCGGCGGGATCGTCCAGCTTGTCCGCGTTGAAGGTATTGAAGACGAGCCGTCCAAAAGGATCCACGGTACCGTCATCGGGAAGCATCCCGGCCTTGCCCCGCTCGGGATCGCAGAGGAGGACGGCGACGGCACTGCCCGGCTCGAGCATGTAGACGCCATCGGCGCAGACAAGGACAAGGCGGCCCCTGTCCGCGCGGGCGATGGCGCGAACGATGCGATCCGTCGTGCGGGTCTGGGCGGTCTTCCCGACCGGATCCCAGGAATGAACAACGGCCTTTGCCGTATCGGCCCAAAAAACAAGTCCCGCGTCCGGGTCCCAGATCGGCGATTCTCCGCAGGTTGCTTTTGCGTCGACGAGCAATTCGATGTCGGTATCCATCGTCCCATCCTCCTTGACCTATCCCGGATTACTAGGCATCTTCCCCTGCGTCGGACCAGCTCTCGCAGAGGATAAATTTTAGGCTGAGGGTTCCGTCTTCCTTGAGGCTGGCGCGTAAGCCGCCGCTGCCCAGCACGCCCGGTGTCCCGCGCATTTCAAGGAGGAGCCTCCGCCCCTCCGCGGCAAGCTCGTCAAGGGTCGGAGTCCGTCCGAGATTGGCCCAGGTCCAATGGAGCCACTCCATCACCCGATGCACCCGTTCGAAATCGAAGGAAGCGAGAACCTCCTCCACTTGCGCCTCGAACCGTCCGTTTTCTTCATTCATGATTTCGCCTCCTCGACGATGAGGCAACTAAGCAAGAAAACGAAGGGATAAGTCAACGCGGCAAGCATCAAAGGACCCCCACGGTCCCAGAGACCGCTTTCTTACGCAGGGCCGCCACGACGGCGCCATAATCCTCTCCTCGAAAAAAGGCCGAACCGACCACAAAACAACCGACTCCCGCCGAGGCGAACTCTCCGATCGTTTCCGTGTTGATCCCGCCATCGGACTGGATGATCGTGTCGAGCCCGCGTCGGGTGATCTCGTTCCGCAATGCGCGGATCTTGGCGAATACCGTGGGAATGAGATTCTGTCCTCCGAAGCCCGGGTTGACCGCGAGAATATCGACATAATCGGCATAATCCAGCGACCATTCGATGAGGCTGAGCGGTGCGGGGGGCCCCAGCGCGATCCCCGGATGGGCGCCCAAACGGCGGATGAGTTCAAGCGAGCGTACGAGATGCGTGACCGCTTCGGCGTGCACGCTGATATGGGTGGCGCCGGCCTCGACGAAACGTTCTATGAATAAGTCCGGATTCGCGATCAGGAGATGAACGTCGATCGGAAGCGAGGTCCATCTCCGCACTGCCGCCACAATGGCGGGACCCATGGTGAGGTTGGGCACGAACAGCCCATCCATCACGTCGACATGTATCCAATCAGCTTCCGCCCTTTCCGCCGCTACGACTTCATCCCCGAGACGGGAAAAGTCGGCTGCCAATAAGGAAGCGGCGATGATAGCCATATCCTTCAATACCCCGTGCTGCCGTCGACGTCGGTGACGATCGCCACGCTCGAAACAGCACCCAGCCTGTTGGCCCCGGCCTCCAGGAAGGCGCGGGCGGCTTTGCAGCTACGCACTCCGCCGCTCGCTTTGACTCCCATTCCGGGCCCCACGACCCGCCGCATCAGGGCGAGGTCCTGCTCGGTCGCCCCGCCTCCGGCGAAACCGGTACAGGTCTTGACGAAATTCGCGCCGGCCTTCTTCGAGAGTTCGCAGGCGAGGACTTTCTCCACATCGGAGAGGAGGGCCGTCTCGATGATCACCTTGAGCACGATACCTGCCTTCGTAGCTTCGCGCACCGCCCGGATGTCCGCTTCGACTCCGGCGAGGTCCCCGGATTTGAGAAGGCCGACGTTTATGACCATGTCTATCTCGGAGGCGCCGTCCCTGATAGCTTCCCCGGCCTCAAAGGCCTTCGCCGCGCTGGTCATGGCGCCGAGGGGGAAACCCACGACCGAACAGACTTTGACGGCCGTTCCCTTCAGCTTCCGGGCAACGTAGGCCACACGGCAGGAGTTGACGCAGACCCCGTAGAATCCATAGAGGAGCGCTTCCTCGCAAAGCTGGTCGAAGGCCGACGTCGCGGCCTCGGGTCGGAGCATGGTGTGGTCAATGTACTTCGCGATGTCCGCGGGAGAGATCTTCGCTGCCGGTCGTTCGTCTTCCATGTGTTCGGAGCCTCCTCGCTCGAATGCGCCCGCGTCGCGGAGCGCCCTTGACTTCAATGCATTTCCCGTCCGCCGGTGACGTTGAAGGCCTGCCCGGTGCAATAATCCCCGTCGAGAGTGAGGAATTTCACGAAGGCCACGACATCGCCGATCCTGCAAAGCCTCCCCAAAGGCACCTTGGCGGTGAACTGCTTGACCACCGCCTCCTCTTCCATCTTGAGATTCTCCGAATAGCCCTTGCTCACGACACCCCAGACTCCAGTCTTCTCGACGATGCCGGGGCAGAGGCAATTGACCTTGATGTTGTCCTTCGCGAGCTCGAAGGCCAGCGCCTGCGTCACCGCGATGATGGCGCCCTTGGCGCCTGAATAGGCGGCCATGATCGCCGAACCCGTCTTGCCGGACTTGGAGGAGAAATTGATGATCCGGCCATCGCCGTACCTTTTCATGGTTTCGAGGGCGGCCTGGGCACACCAGACCGACCCGTTGACGTTGATCCGGTGCATCCGGTCCAGGCGCTCGGGCGTGATCTCCGCGAAAGCCTGTTGATCAACGGCGCCCGCCACGTTGGCGAGGGCGAAGACGTCGCCGAGCTTCCCGGCTATATCCCCGAAGCAGACCTGGACCGCCTTTTGATCGGTGATGTCGAGGACGTAGCTCCGAACTGCCGCCCCCGTCTTCGCCAAGCGTTCAGCCTCGGCTTCAACCGCGGGATCGATGTCGATCATCGCAACCTTGGCGCCAAGGGCCAGGTACATTTCGGCTATACCCAGACCGATGCTCTTGGCCGAGCCGGTTACGACGCAGGTCTTGCCTCTCAGATCGACACTCATAATCATCTCCTTGGCGCTTATATCAGCATGCCGCCGGTGATATCGATCACCGTACCGATAATATTGAACGACTTCTCCGAAGCGAGGAAAGCGACCGCGTAGCCGATCTCGACGGGCAGGGCGAAGCGGCCGGAGGGGATGCGCGCCTCATAGGACTTCTTCACCTCGGGATCGGTCCACTTGTCCTCATTGATCGGCGTGCGGACCATGCCGGGCGCGATCGCGTTGGCGCGTATTCCGTGGGGAAGCAGTTCCCGCGCCAGGGTTTTCGTCAGCATATTGAGAGCCGCTTTTGCCGAGGCATAATGCGCATGCCCCCCCGTGGTGTAACCGAGGCTGGACTTGGAAGAGAGATTGATCAAATTGCCGCGTATCCCTGCTTCGACCATGTGCCGGGCCACCCGAACGCTCAGCATGAACGGACCGTTGAGGTTGGTGTCGATCACCTTCTCCCAATTGCCGTCGGGCATGTCCAGAAGGTCCTCGGTAGGCCAGACGCCCGCGTTGTTCACGAGGATATCGATGTGCCCGAAGGCCGAAATGACTTCCGCCACCATCCTGTCGATGTCGCCGACCTTTGAAACGTCGGCGTAGAAAGCTTGACAACAAGTACCATGCTTCAGGTTGAGTTCGTCCGCGAAGGCGACCGCCTCAACCTTCTTGCTCTTATAATTGATCGCGACATCGACGCCTTCCTGCGCCAGGGCATCGCAGATACCGGCGCCGATTCCCGACCCGCCGCCGGTTACGAGCGCGACCTTACCCTTTAAACAAAGGTCCATAAATACTATCCTTTACTATCATTCCAACTTGGATTATATATAGCGCTATATATAATGCCTTTGTCAACCTTTTTAAGAACTTTTTACCAAGATGCAGCGGGCATGATGAGAAAGTGCAGCTTTTCAAGCCGACCAAGGAGCGTTCTGCATGAAACAGGATCCGTCAGTATCCAGTGTCGGGAAGCCCGCCATGACGCAGTCCGCCGGGAATTCCTATCTTTATGAAAAAATCTACTTGGAGCTCAAGAGCGAAATCCTGGCGGGTACCTATGCCGAGGGCGACTGGTTCCCCCCGGAACGCACGTTGAAGGACCGCTTCGGGACCACCCACCTCACCGTAAGGAATGCCCTCGCCAAACTTGTACTCGAAGGCTATATCGAGCGCTATAGCGGAAAAGGTACAATTGTCATCTACTCACGCAAGAAACCCAATGCGGAAGTTCCCTTACTGCGTTTTCCCTACGCCCAGCTCATCCTCACGGATATCGACGAATCCGCCGGCGTCATGATCAGCTCGATCGAACAGCAACTCCGGCGTCTCTCTCTGCCGCTCCGCGTTTCCCTCCATCGGGGGGACCCCGACATGGAAAAGACCCTTTACATGGCCGCGACCAGGGATGATGCCCTCGCGATTCTGCTGCCTTTGGAGTCTCCGACCTCCCTGGCCTATTCGGGCATGGAGCTGAAGAACACCATCCTCATCAGCGAAGGCGGTCCCGTATCGAACTGCCCGCATTTCCGGATCGATAGCGCTTCAGGTGCGGGGGACGCGGTCAAACTGTTTCTGAAGCGGGGCTATCAGGACATCGCACTCATCGTTTCCCCCTCCAGGGCCCCGGGGTTCCGGGAAGGATGGGAGAGTGAGCTATCGGCGGCCGGAATAGAAGCCGGACCCGCATTGCAGGCAAGCTGCGTGGACAATGTGGACTCTGCCGCGACCGCTGCCCTGGCCCTTTTAGCGCGCCGTCCATCGTGCAGGGCCTTCCTGTGCGGCTCGGATCGAATCGCGGCCGGCGTGGTCCGAGCGTTGCGGGTCCGGAATTTGTTCCCCGGAGCGGATTACGGGGTCATCGGCTACGGCGATACCTGCCTTGCGGAATCCCTGGACCTGTCGTCCATCGATCCGCGCATGTCCTCCATCGGAGAGCTCGTCGCGGTGGCGGTCGCCGATGGCATGCGCCTGGGAAGGCTTGCCGATGACACCCAGCGCGTCGTCCCGCGCATAATCAATCGAGCATCCACTTTCGGTCAGAACATCCCGGCATCCTCCTAGAATAGCCAAGATTTGTTGTCAGTAATTCTGCCTCATGCTTTATATTTGCGCACAATTGTTGAAAACACTGCCAATGGCAAATATAATTGACAATAGTCAATGCATGGCTTATATTCTGACTAATGTTATCACTACATCCCGCCAATTCATCGGCAAAGGCGATTCCCGAAGGGGGAGGAACGACCATGGGTATCCCGAAGGAGAAACTTGAGGAACTCTACCTGAAGATGGCCCAGACGCGTCGTTTCGAGGAAACGGCCGCGAGGCTCTTCACGGAAGGGAAAGTACACGGCACCGCCCATTTCTGCATAGGCGAGGAAGCGACCGGAGTCGGGGTCTGCTCGGCTCTGGCTGCCGAGGATCTTATCGCCCAAACCCATCGCGGCCACAACCAAGCCATCGGCAAGGGAATGAAAATAGACCGGATGATGGCCGAATTCCTCGGCAAGGAGAGCGGATATTGCCACGGCAGAGGCGGGTGCATGCACATAGCCGATTACGGTTCGGGCAGCCTCGGCGCCAACGGCATCGTCGGCGGCGGCATCCCCATCGCCGTCGGGGCAGCCTTCGCCCTGCATTACCGCAAGGTAGACGCGATCACGGTCTGTTTCTTCGGCGACGGAGCCGCCAATGAAGGAGCCTTCCATGAAGCCCTCAACCTAGCATCGGTCTGGAAACTTCCCATCCTCTTCGTGTGCGTCAACAATTATTACGCCATGTCGACGCCCCTAGGCGAGCATATGAACATCGAGGACATCTCCCTCCGCGCCGGAAGCTACGGAATCCGCGGGCAATCGATGGACGGGAACGACGTCGTCTCCGTCTACGAAGCGGCGCTCGAGGCCAAGGACTACGTCAAGAAAAACGGACCCATGCTCCTCGTCCTCAACACCTACAGGATCGCGGGCCACTCCAAGAGCGACCCGCAGAATTACCGCACGAAGGAGGAGGTCGAATCCTGGAAGGGACGAGACCCGATTCAGAATACCCGCTCAAGGTTCATCGCGGAGGGCTCATTCACCGCCGCCGAACTCGACGCCCTCGACGCTCGGGCAGCCGGCGATGTGGCCCGCGCAGTTGAATACGCCGAGGCCAGCCCCGAACCCGACGTCAGCGAAGCCCTCCGCGATATCTTCGCGGAAACCAAATGAGGTGATGATGCGCGAAATAAGCTATGCGGAAGCGATTCGCGAGGCGCTTTCCGAAGAGATGCGCCGCGACGACTCGATCGTCTTCCTCGGGGAGGATATCGGCGTCTACGGCGGGGCCTTCGGCGTCTCAAAGGGAATGTATGCCGAGTTCGGCGGGGAGAGGGTCCGCAACACGCCCATTTCCGAGACGGCCATCGTGGGTTGCGGTGTCGGGGCCGCCATGGTGGGGCTCAGGCCCGTCGTCGAGATCATGTTCTCCGACTTCCTCGCAGTCGCGATGGATCAGGTCGTCAATCAGGCCGCCAAGGCCCGCTACCAGTTCGGCGGCCAGTTCAAGGTTCCCCTCGTCATCCGTACGCCGTCCGGTTCGGGCACGGGAGCGGCCGAGCAGCATTCGCAAAGCCTCGAAGCCTGGTTCGTGCATACTCCCGGCATGAAGGTGATTGCCCCCTCGACGCCCGCGGACGCCAAAGGCCTCCTCAAGACGGCGATACGCGACGACAATCCCGTCCTCTTCCTTGAGCAGAAGCTCCTCTACCGCGTGAAAGGCGAGGTGCCCGACGGCGACTATACCATTCCCTTCGGCAAGGCCGCGTGCCGTCGGGAAGGACGCGACATCACCCTCATCACCTACGGCCGCATGGTAGCGCGCTGCCTCGAAGCCGCGGATTCCGTCAAGGTCGAGGGTATCGAAGCGGAGGTCCTCGATCTCAGGTCCCTCGCTCCCATGGACAAGGAAGCGATCGTCAGCTCGGCCAAGAAGTGCGGCCGCGTACTCATCGTCCATGAGGCCTGCTTGACCGGCGGCGTCGGCGCGGAAATCGCCGCCATCGTCGCCGACAGCGAAGCGTTCTTCCACCTCGACGCGCCGATCCGGCGCTGCTGCGGTTCCGATTCTCCCGTACCCTACAACCGCACGCTCGAAGAGAGCATCGTCCCCGGAATCCCGCTGATCGCCGACGCGATCCGCAGCCTCTGCCGATAGGAGCGCGAAGATGGCGAGCAGCGTGATCATGCCCAAGGCCGGCATGGCTATGGAGGAAGGCGTCATCGTCGCCTGGCTCAAGAAGGAGGGCGACGCGGTCGTCCGCGGCGAACCCATCGCGGAAATCGAGACGGACAAGGCCGTCATGGAGCTGGAAGCGGAGGCCGACGGCGTCCTTCTCACCATTACGAGGGGAGTCGGGGAAAAGGTGCCCGTAACCGAAGTCATCGCCTGGATCGGCAAGTCGGGAGAAATCCCGCCGGCCACAGCCACAGCCACCGCAAAGGCCGCAACCACGGCCGCCGCGACCCCCGCCGCCCGACGCATCGCCGTAGAAGCGGGCATCGAGCTCGCGAGCCTTCTCCCTCCTCCGGGCGGCGTCCTCCACGCCGACGATGTCAGAAGGCATATCAGGAAAGACGCCACGCCTTTGGCTTCCCGCATCGCCGAGGCCGCGGCCATGGACCCGGGCTCCGTTCCCCGGCAAGAAGGCAGTCGCACGCACAAGGCGGATGTGGAAGCTGCCCTAAGTTCCCGGACTCCCTCGTCCGGCGATCCCCAATCCACCGAGGACCGGAGGATACCCCTGACCGCGATCCAGCGCATCACCGGTGAACGCCTCGCGCGGAGCCACGCCGAAATACCCTCGGTCACACTCTTCGCCCTGGCGGACGCCACGCGCTTCCTCGCCGTCCGGAAGGAGCTCAACGACGAAGGATCCATCAGGATCAGCGTCAACGATCTCGTGATCAGGGCCTGCGCCAAGGCGCTCCTCGCCAACCCCCGGGCCAATGCCGTCATCGACGGCGACGGCCTCATCCTGAAGGGAGGCATCCACATCGGCGTGGCCGTCGCGACTGATACCGGCCTCCTCGTCCCGACCCTTCGCGACGCCGCCCGGCTCTCCCTCCCGGATCTATCGCTCCGCGTGAAGGACCTCGCCGGGAGAGCCCGCGCCAGGCGCCTCCGTCCAGAGGAACTTGAAGGCGGAACCTTCACCATCAGCAATATCGGCATGTACGGCGGCGCGACGAGCTTCACGCCCATCATCAACCAGCCGCAGGTCGGTATCCTCGGCATCGGCGCCCTCGAGGAACGCCTTTTCTTGGAAGCCGGAGTCCCGGTCGTCCGCACGATGCTCCACCTGAGTTTCAGCTTCGACCACCGCGCCCTCGACGGGGCAGAGTCTTCTTCTTTCATCAAGGCGGTGAAGGACCTCATCGAGCGCCCTCTCCTCATCCTTTCCTAATGTGGATCGCATAAAAAGGAAACCGAAATGATGAAGGAATACGATCTGGTCGTCGTGGGCGGAGGGCCGGCAGGCTACATCGCCGCGCTCCACGGCGCGCTGCATGGAGCGAGCGTCGCCTTGGTCGAAAGCGGCGAACTCGGCGGTACCTGCCTGAACCGCGGCTGCATCCCCACCAAAGCCTGGCTCCAGACAGCCGAGGCCCTGCTTGAAACCCGTGACTGGGCTTCCCGGGGCATCGTCCTCGACACGCCGCCGCGCCTGGACATGAAGGCGGCCCTGGCATCCAAAGACCGCGCGGTCCGTCGACTTACCGGCGGGGTGAAGACTCTCCTCGATTCGCGAAAGGTGGACATCCTCCGCGGCCGGGCTGTCCTGAAAGGGCCAAGGCTCGTCGACGTGGAGGGCGTCGGACTGGTCACGACAGGCGCGGTGATCCTGGCCGGAGGGTCCATCTCAGCCCGGCTGCCGATACCCGGAGTCGATTCCAAACGAGTCCTTCTCTCAGAGGACATCCTCGCCCTCGACAAGGTGCCCGCGAGCCTCCTCGTCATCGGCGGCGGGGTCATCGGGGTCGAGATCGCCCAGATATTCTCGGCCTTCGGGAGCGCGGTCACCATCATTGAGCTCGAGCAGCGGCTCCTCCCCGCGATGGACGAGGGACTCTCGACCATCGCGGCGGAGACCCTCGCGCGCAGGGGCGTGAATATACGCACGGGCGTCTCCATCGCGGGCATCGCGGAAACAAAGGAAGGACTGGCCCTTCTCCTCGCGGATGGCGGAAGAATCGAGGCAGAACTGGCCCTCCTCTCGGTGGGACGGAGGCCCGACCTCTCCTGCCTCGGCGATTCCGGAGTGAAGGTCGAAAAGGGGCGCGTTGTCACGGATGAGTTCATGGAAACCAATCTCAAGGGCGTCTTCGCCCCCGGCGACATCAACGGCCGCAAGATGCTCGCCCACGCAGCCTTCGCCATGGGCGAGGCTGCCGCGGACTCGGCCCTGGGCAAGCCGCGCCGAGCCGAATTGGACTACGTTCCCTCGGTCGTCTACGGAAAGCCCGAGCTGGCATCCGTAGGACGCAGCGAAGCCGAAGCGCGTGCAGCCTACGACCGCGTCGAGCTGGGGGTGTTTCCCTTCGCCGCCAATGGCCGCGCCGTCGCCTCCGGCGACACCGAGGGCTTCGTCAAGATCATCATCGAGCCGCGCCACGGCGAGATACTCGGAGTCCACATCGCCGGCGCCGGAGCTTCCGAGCTCATCAACGAGGCCGCCGCCCTGATGCGCCTGGAAGCCACTGCCCATGAGTTGGCCGATACCATGCATGCCCACCCTTCGCGTTCGGAAGCCCTGATGGAGGCAGCGGCCGCCGCCCTCGGGCGTTGTCTCCACCTTCCGGGGAAATAGCGGTCTCGGAGTGTCTCCAAGTGTCGCATCTTGCCCGAAACCGTAGCATATGTCATATTGGAGAACAAATGACGATGGTCGATGACAATCTGCTAATTTCCGTAGCGAAGCTATATTACGTGGAGGGCCTGTCCCAGCAAGAAATCGCCGACAGGATTTCCGTCTCGCGCCCCACGGTGTCCAATCTCCTCAAGCGTTGCAAGGAGGAGGGAATCGTCGAGATCCGCATCAAGGAAACCAACTCCCTTCTATACGTATTACAGCAGGAGCTCAAGACGATTTTCGGCCTCAAGAACGCGGTAGTCGTGCCTTCGGGACCGGACGAGTCAAGGACGATCGAGGATACGGGTAGGGCCGCCTCCGAGCTGCTCGCCCTGAGCCTGCGCGACGGACTTACCATCGGGATTTCCTGGGGCGTGACCACCTACAGCGCGATCAATTGTCTCAACGCCGCCCCCACCTTCAAAGGCATAACCGTTGTACAGTTGGTAGGCGCCTTCGGAGCCATCAATCCGAGCTACGACGGCTTCGAACTCGTCCGCACCCTCGCGCAGAAACTCAACGGCAGTTACTCGACCATACAGGCCCCCGGTGTCGTACAGTCCGTAGAGGCCAAGGAACATTTCCTCAAGGAGCCCAACATCGCGCAGGCGATCGAAAAAGCGCGGAAGGCCGACGTGGCGATACTATCGGTGAGTCCGGACGACCCGAAGTACAGTTCGCTCGTAAAGGCGGGCTTCATCCATCGCGAGGAGTCCGAGGAAATACGACGGAAGGGCGCCGTTGGACACAGTTGCGGAATCCACTTCGACATCGAGGGGAGGGTCCTTTCCACCGCCCTCAACGATCGCGTCGTCGGCATTACGGTGGACGACCTCAGGAAGATCCCCGATGTCATATTGGCTGCCTGCGGTGCGGTCAAGGCGGACGCCATCCTCGGTGCCCTTCGTTCAGGGATCTTCAATTATCTCGCCACCGACGAGGCCGCGGCTCTCAGGATCCTCTCCTTGGTAAAAAAAGACCTGACCGACAAGAAATAGGAAGCCGAATATTGCGGAGGTCGGGAATTACCCTTTTTGCAATTCGATATCATACAATAGTTAAATGTTTTCAATATTGTATCATTCGTAATCATTAATTATCATTATTCACAAATGAAAATATTATTGACAGATGATAAACTCTCGTCCATAATTCCCAAGAGTCTCGCCAAGAGCCTCGGAAGGAAGTGAAACCCATGAATACGGTGTACCTCGCCGGAATCGATATCGGTACGAGTGGAGCTAAGGCCATCGTCTTCAGCCTCGACGGAACGCCTCTCGCCTCGGCCTACAACGAATACGGCTCCGTCTATCCGCGACCAACCTGGGTGGAGCAGGACGCGGACCTCATAGTCGCGCGAGCGATGCAATCGATGCGCGAGGCCGTCCAGCGCTCGGGAGTCGATCCCGCGCGTATCGGCTCGGTCTCGCTTTCGGCCCAGCGCTGCTGCGCCATTTTCCTCGACGAAAACGAGCGCCTGATCAGGCCGATGATCTCCTGGCAGGACAACCGTCCCGTTGCCGAGCTTGAGGATGTGAGGCGGATATATCCCGATGCCGAGTACTACAAGCAGACGGGCCTCCCGAACAGTACCACCTGGCTCCTCCCGAAAATCCTCTGGATGCGGAAAAATGAACCGGATACCTGGAAGCGCTGCGCGCGCATCGTCCAGATGCACGACTACTTCCTCCGCGCCCTCGGCGCCGAGGACTACTTTGTCGATTACAATGACGCGGGCTTCTTCGGCTTTTTCGATTCCGGGACCTGCGCCTGGAATCGCGATATGCTGCGCACCTTCGATATTCCAGAAAAAATCCTCCCGATCCCGCGCCCTTCCGCCAGCTCGGCGGGGTTCGTCTCGCCGAGAGGCTCAGAAGGCTCGGGTCTCGCAGTCGGCACGCGCATAGCCATCGGCGCGGGAGACCAATGCGCCGGTTCCCTCGGAGCGGGAGTCGTGAAGCGCGGGACGCTGTCAATATCGATGGGGACCGCAGGAGCCGTC
>Ga0209727_1002556_pt1 | contig 12611 bp, 15 predicted proteins | sample RifGroC1_FD_183995 | JGI IMG/M metagenome (GOLD analysis project Ga0209727, IMG submission 183995) | Groundwater microbial communities from Rifle, Colorado, USA - Groundwater C1 (SPAdes) (version 2) | ecosystem: Environmental > Aquatic > Deep subsurface > Groundwater | place: Rifle, Colorado...
CGCCGGAGCCAACATCGCGGGCTTCCTCCGCGTCTCCGACGCGATGATCGCCCACGGTGTGGTGTAGGTGTAGATAGAGAAGAAAGCAGCCAGAGTCCAGTAGCCGGTAGTAACTAACCTTTCCTGCTATAGGGAGCTATCCAAAGCTTCCTATAGCTATATTTTATTGCATGAAATAGAATTAGTCAATATTGACAACTATCGGATTCGATCCTTTTCTACCCTTTGGAAAAAATAAACCATACACAACTGCATACAGTCCAAAGGTGCCGGGCGTTCATCACAGCCATTCACAAGCCTCCCCTGGCACTGCTCCTAGTCCGGGAAAGGGGGCTTTTCCTCCCTTCCCGCCGCCTCCCCGGTCCATGCGCTGCCTTCCCCGGAGGCCTTTCCTCCCGCTCGTCGCGCCCGTCCATGGGCGCTCCTCGCCCGGCGCGCGCGCGTCGGGGGGCGTCCTGCCCTGATCCCTCCGCGCACGCGCCGGACCCGGTAGCGCCTAACGCTTCCAGGGTGGCCTCATGCACGCAGCGCTGCAACCAGGTGGACGGGGGCTTGGTTCCGCAAGACCCCGGAGCAGACAGAACGCTGACAAATTATGAGAAGCGCGATCCAACGCGATCCTTCGCCTGATCCCCCGCGCTTCCCATAATTCGCGTTCTGCCCACTCCGGGGTGGTTTTCCCCTCGCGTCCGCCGCCGTCCCCGGAAATCGGCCGCTCCTTGCGTTTTCCGGAGCCTCCACCGCAAAGGTGTCCAGAGCGTCGCGCAAAGCCGCGCGCCGTCAATCCTCAGCGCTGCAGCGCTCCGTCCGCGCGGCTTTCCGCAACGCTCTTTCGGGTGGTTTTGGGTTCCCCAGAAGCGTGGCGAAGGCGGTAGAAGGCCATAGCAAGGCCTTGACCGATGCGCCCCCGCTCCGCGTCGGCGCGTTGCCGCAGCTCGCAAACAGGGGCCGATGGCGCACGGACAGCCGCCTGTGCGCGGGGAAGCGCGGTCTTTCAGGGAGCAGGAACGGCGCCAGGCTGGTCGCGCTTCCCCGCGCGCGGGAGCATGCCGCCGCTGCGCGTCGGCGCCGCATCATCCCCGCAAGCCGGGACGTTCACCGCACGGACTGTCGCCTTGGTGCGGGGCGGCGCTGCCTTCCTGGCCAGGGGTACTGCTGCCGGCTCCATGGCTCCGGGGTACCATGCCAGTACCTGACGCCATATCCTGTAAACTATTCTATTCTCTTCCTATATATAATATTCTTCCTTTTATACGACATATAGAAAAGAATATACGAAGTATATTCTTGGGGCTCTCTCCTGATTACAGCATAGAAACAGGTAGCAAGGTTTTTGTGACTTCGGCATGACGGCGCGGTGACATCCCTTTCTTCCGCCGATCCGCTCTTCCAGGCCTTCACGGTATTTTTTTTGGAGGGGCGGGGGGCGCGCGCGCCCGCTTTGCTGCAAGCGTGTTAAGCAATCATGAGTCAAGCTTTCTGCTTTCAGGCAAAGGAACAGCGGAGAAACAGCGGAAGTTGGAAAAAGACAGGAATAAGCGTAGCGGGCAAAATAAAAAGGTCGCGGGCCGTCGCATCATGAGGATACGGGCCGGTCCGCGACCAGAAGAAAAAAGGCCGGATTGCTGCCGCGTTGAAGGAACCGCCGATGGGGGCACGGGGGAAGCCCACGGGGCCTAGTCCCGTTGCGCTTTCAGCTCTATGCCCTTCCAGTAGCGTGCATCCTGCGTCCGGTAGCGTTCCACGCCGATCTCCTGCATCCGCATGCCGAACATGCGTTCGCTGAAGGCCCTCTCGTTGACTTCCTCGCACCACTCCTGGTAGGTCTTGAACAGTTCCCTGGCCCGTATTCTTGTGCCCGGTCCCTGGATGCACCGTTCGTGCAGAAACGTTCCGAGCCCGTCCATCTCTCCGCGGTATTCGTCCGTCGCTTCGCTGATCTCCGCAGGGGCGACAAGGCCCTTCCCGCGCCATTTGAGGCAGCCCTCGATCATCCAGTTCATGATTCCGGAGGCCTCCTCGTGCAGCTTCCCCTGGAGCTGGGGGTCCTGCTTTTCATTCGGGATCGTCACGGTGAAGGGGATCAGCTTGATGCGCCGCCAGATGCCGAAATCGGTCCCGTGGATGATCGGCTTGTGGTTGGTCGCCATGTAGATCTTGAAGGTCGGCCTGAAGTCGAAATACTCCCCGTACAGGAAACGGGCGGTCAGCCTGTCGTTGCCGGTCACCTGCTTGATCAGCGGCTCGGAAAGTTTCTTGCCCTGTTCCGCCTCCATCGTCGTCACGAGGCGCGTGCCCCGCAGGCGGGCGATGTCGTTGGACATCTGGTCTCCGTGCTTGTGCATGAAGGTCTCGGTCGGCGTCGAGATCGCGTAGTCGCCCATGACGTCGATCAGCGCGTTCAGGTAGGTGCTCTTCCCGTTCGCCCCCGAGCCGTACAGGATGAACATGGTCTGCGCGCTGATGTCCCCGGTCATGGTCCAGCCGGCGGCTATCTGCAGGAATTCCATCAGGTCCGCACGGCAGTCCGTGATCTCGCGGAGGAAGGCAAGCCAGGTCGGGCATCCGGCGTGCGGGTCAAAGTCGACCCTCGAGACCTTGGAGATCAGATCCTCCTTCCGGTGTTCCCGGCAAGATCCCGTTTTCAGGTCGATCGTGCCGTTCCGGACGTTGAAGAGCCACGGGTCCCTGTCCAGGTCGTCGGGGACGAGGTTGACGGACGGTTCCCAGCTCGCCGCCTCGACCGCCGCCTTGCGCCGCCTGACCGCCTCGCTCTTTATCGCGTGGTTCTCCATTTCGATACGGTCCCGGTGATCAGGCAGGTTCAGCACATCCTCGTGCATGCTGCGGATGACGGTTTTTGCGATGTCGTAGATGCGGTTCCGTTCGTCGGATTCCCAGCGCTTTCCGTCCCAGAGGACCCATTTTTTCCATGGGGCGCAGTACTTCGCTTCCCCGCCTGATTTCCTGACGATCAGTTCGGCGTTGCTCGTATCGGTGTATTGTCCCTGCCCTTTCCGCAGCTGCTCTGCCCTGATCAGATGGGCCGCTTCCGTCTGTAAATCCATGGTCACACTCATGCATAGCCTCCCGCGCGGAGCACCGCGCAATATGTCCTGAAGCGGTGGCGGGTGAGGTCAAGGATGGTCTCCTTCGTTGAGGCCGGGAGTTCCCTCTTCAGCCGTTCGCCCGTCTGGTACAGCAACGCGAGTGCTCCGGGCTTTGTCCTGTATTCTTCGTTCAGGAAGAAAATCAGGGCGCGGTACACGTCATCGCCGGGGTCGGATTTCCTGATGCGGCAGATTTCCCGCAGGGATTCAGCCGCGGATTTCTCTTTTTCGATGAACTCCCTGAGCGCCGCGAGTTCGTGGCGTAGGGAGTCGAGATATCGGGCTTCCGGATCCCGTCTCATGTTTTTGGCCTCCTTTCGTCGCGAGCCCTTTGGCAGGTTGTGTGCAACCGCGCGGAGAGCGCGCGGCACACAACCCGCCAAGCCCTACGGGCACGGGCTGGGTCCTTTCTTTCCGCCGCTGTCGGCGGCCTTCACTGCCCCCGTGGCGGCCCTGTGAGATCGGCTGAGGGAAGAAAAATCCCGGTCGGGGGCGGAGCGGATGTTTTCGTCCCGGTGGAAGTGAGGACGGAAAACATCCGCTCCACCGCCCCTTCCGGGGGGTATTCAGGTGGGGGTGCAGGTCCCGATCTCACGCCCCGCGTTGGTTGCGGGCGCGTACCTTTTCTCCGGAGGTTTCTTATGCCGTACTCTCCCAGCTTCAGCACCCGGTCCACCGTGTCGCTCCGCCGCATCGCATGGTCCCTTGATGTCCCCATGACGGTCGCCATGGAAAAAGTCATGGACATCCTGCCGCTTGTGATGCCTGCCCAGAAGGTCTGCGCAAAATGCCAGGACAGGAGCAGGTGCACGGATTGCGTCTTCAAGACACTGGCCCCAGTCCGGCCGGAAAGGCTCAAGGCCTGGTAGGGGCATGGGCGCCCGCGCGGGCGGGCGCTCATGAGCCTTCGCCACGGACGAAAACCCGCGCCGCCTCGCCCGCGGCCGTCCTGCCGTCGGCGGATGTCACCGCCGCCCAGAAGGTCCACCATCCGGCAAGATCCAGTTCCCCCGCCGCGAATTCGTGCGCGATGGTCCCGCCCTCCGGGTCGAGGACAACAGCCGGGAAAGCGCCCGTGGTTCCGTCGCCCTTCGAATACCGGATCTCGGCACTTGCCGCCGTCTCTAGGTTCCGGTAGGTGGCGGCGACGATGCGGAGCGCCGATTGGTTTGCGATGGCTGTCGGCATTCTTTTCCTTCCCCCTCACAGGCGGCTGTCGATGCGGAGTTCGCAGGCGATGCGGGAGACGACCGTAATGATCCCGGTCTCCCGCCGCTGGTATGCATCGAACCGGTCGAAGATGCTCGAGCACGTCACTACCGCGACCGCGAAGGCATTCGAGCGGGTCGTCACCGACCAGGTGGGCGCGGTAGGCGCGCGCCAGGGTGCAAAGTTCGTCCCAGACGCTCCCGGACAGCTTCACGAAGGGGAGCCCCAGCTGGATGGTCGGGCAGCTGAGGTCGGAGATGGCGAGGCCTCCGATTTCGCAGAGGATTGATAGGACCGATTCTGACCAGGTGGCGGTCGGCAACACGCTCACATAGTTCCAGTGGATGTAGGCGGCTTCCCCGAAGGGCTTTCCCGCCCGGACGTTGCGCAGACGGGCGGAGAGGTCGGCGAGGGGGATCCGCACCCGCTTCGCTTTCCCCGGGCCGAGTATTTCCTGTATCCCGTCCTCGTGGATGAAGAGGGAAAATCGGGGGAAGAAGGCGGCATCCTTGCCTGCGGAGAAGGAGACGCGGACGGTAGCGCCTGCATGTCGGCGGACCCCGGCGGCGCCGCAAAGGTCGTATCTGCCGCTCTCGTTGGACAGGATGATGAAGCCCTCGGCGGTGATGCCGCCGTCCTCGCGCTCGGCGCTCTCAAAGAAGGCCTCCTCGATGTCCGCTTCCTGGATCTCCTCGTATTCGCCGGTCTTGTCCCAGTCCACCTCCACCCGTACTTTTCCTATGGCATCTTCGTCGTGGAGGACTTGTTCGGTGTAGGGGTCGACCGGGTAGAACGTCACGGCAGGAGCCTTCCCACTCCCGCTGTCGTGATGTCGGCTGTGAGCGAGCCGCGTACGCGGTAGTGGGTGGGTCCGATGATCTCGTCGGCGCAGTCGACGGTGGTGCCTTCGCAGTCCAGGAGGAGGTCGGTCGCCTCGATCCGGATCCGGCCGCTTCCCAGGGGTACATCGATGACCACTCCGGAAAGGTTCCGCGCGTGCCAGGCGGCGCTGCCGGATGTGAGGATGGAATGCAGGGTGAGCTGGATCAGGGCGGTGTCCGAGGTTCTCCGTTCGGCGGAGAGGGAGAAGCCGTAGATGTCCTTTTCAGCCGAGTCCTCCACGGTAAACCGGAGGGCTTCGAAGCGGAGGTGGGCTTCGTTCATCACGGGGAGGTCGGGCGCGGGGATGCCGAAGACGGGCGCCTCGGCGCCCTGAAAATCGAGCCTGCGGTAGACGGGGTTTCCCGTCATGCCGCGGAGCTGGAAGCCGGTGCAGGAGAGGCTGGGAAAGTATCGCCTGTGGGCGTCCCGGTCGGCATAGGCGGCACAGACGGCGGCCGTTTCGGTGAAGGTCAGTCGGCGCAGGAAGGTCCCCGGAGTCTCCGACGCGGAGGGCTCCCCCTCTGATCCGAGGGCGAGCGCGAGGGCAAAGGGGGCGGCGGAAGGGGTAAGAAGGGAAACGGCGCAGCCGGAACTTCCGGAGGGAATGGGGTGGTCGCCTGAGTGGCCAGCCTCACCGATGCGGAGGGGACGGGCAAGAGATCGCGGGGTTTCCCGGAGGGTCTCCTCGGTGAAGGGGAGTTCCGTCAGGAGAGTTCCCCGTTCCAGCATGAGGCGGCAGGAGGCGCCTCGGACGGTGTTGCGCGGGGTACAGGCCATCATGCGGCCTCCATGGAGACGGTCACGGTGATGAGTGCGCGGTAGCCGTCTTCCCTGCCGGCATAACCCGGGAACAGGAAATCCTTGGCGGTGACGAGGCTCGCGGTCGCGATGCCGCCGAGGGTCGGGTCGGCGGAGATTACGCGGGAAAGGGCGGCGGCGTAGCGGTAGCACTGGATGGCGCGGCGTTCTCCCGAGGGGCGGATTGAGACGGTCGCCTTGAAGGTTTCGCGGCGGACGATGCGGTCCTTTTCGGTTGTTTCCGCTTTCCCGATGGTGACGATGGCGCTCGGAAGGCGGGAGCCGCGCTCCTCCTCATCGGCGATGGTCTCCAACGGGAGGGAGCGGGTATCGTCGTCCTCCTCGATATCGATGGCGGCAAGCTCGTCGGACATCCGGTTCTGCAGGATGGAAAGCAGAGCTTTCACGATGGCGCATTCGCTTATCACAGGGTCCTCCTCCGGTAGGGTTCAAGGAGGGTGCGGACGTGCTCGGGAATGGTAGGTTCCAGTCCTTCGGTTTCCTTGCCGGAGCCGCGGACGGAACCGGTGACACCTATGCGGTGGCTCTGGTAGCGGGTACGGTTCCAGGCGACAAGCTCGATGACGGCTTCCTTCAGGTCGGCAGGTATCTCAGACAGGTCGTAGCCTGCTTCGTAGACGATCTTGATGGTCTTCTCGCCACGGGCGGGGCGGTACGGGGGGATGAGTGTGAGGGTTCCGGAAATGTCTTCCAGGCTGGCGAAATCGGGTGTACAGTAGTAATATTCAGGATCGATCAGGGTTTCTTCTGCGAAATGCCGAGTGCGGTCCTCGTGTACGGAAATGATGGAGCGCAGGGGGTATTCGCGCAGGAAGAAGGTGCAGCGGCCCAGGGAATCGAAGTATTCGGTATGGGTGCGGTGGATGATCCTGCGGAAGAGGTGGCTTTCTGCGGTGAAGCTTGCGGCCACCAGGAGGAAGCTGGTGAAATCGTCGTCCCGGTCGTCATAACCGAGGGCGGTCTTGCATTCGGCGAGGGGAACGAGGGTATGGATGGCTTGGTCAACCGGCATGGCAGCCCCCTTGATGAGGAAGAGCGTACGGCCGTTTTTTGGAATTGGGTATCAGGTGAATCACCTGAGTTTTGGGGAATTCGGTGTGAATTTTGACGAAAAACAGGAAAATCGGAGAGCGTGCAGTCAGACAGTTCGGGGAAAAGAGGTAGATCATGCAAACGTTTCTGAAGGTTGAAGTGCCTGAGAAAACCTACGAATTGGAAATCAGGCAAGTCGGAGAAAAGCAGGTCATTTCGATGGAGCTTGCAGATCTGCTTGGGATGCTGGGGGGAAAGACGGCGAAGGCGTCAAAGGCCAGAAAAATATCCAGTTTCACCAAAAGGGCAAAGAAACATATTCTGATGTAGATATGATCAGAAGTGTCGGTCGGGGGTGCGATGTTAAATCAGGCGATGCTCATATCTTGAATGCATGAACTGAGAACTGGCAAACACCGGTCCTTGTAAGAAACCAGCATCAAGCGTAGTAATCAAGTAATTGTATATAGTGGGCAATGGTTAATATGCCAAAGGATTGGTAGTTTTGAGAGCTTATGCTTTCAGAATAGCGAACGAGATAATGATTTATGGATAAGCATGATTGATGTTAGATCTACAAATAAATATAAATAATCCTAAGCGGATAAAGAGGTTAAAATGGCTGATAAAAAACTTGAACTTGTAAGAAAAAATCTAAATAAACTTTTATTTGTTCATTACTCATGTCAGAGTTTTACTGATGACAATGAAGGATATTCTCCACGTATTACTTCAATAGCAGTACTATTTAATGATGGTCATATTCTGAAGAGTTTTTCAATACACTTCGTAGCGGAAGTCCTACATATTAAAAGAGATGAAATAGAAAAACATTATGATGAAATTGAAAAGGTAATGTTAGAGTCCTTTTTTGAGTTTGCTCAGTCACATTTTGATCATTATTGGCTGCATTGGAATATGTCTAATATTAATTATGGATTTGAAGGACTTGAGCATCGATATAATGTACTAGCAAATAAAATGCCTTATCACGTCGATGAAGAGAAAAGGATAAATCTATCAAAATTAATTACATATAAATATGGGAATCATTGTGTTGATGATCCCAAAATGGTTAACTTAATGGAATTGAATGGTGGAAAGCATCGAGATTATTTAAGCGGACAAGAAGAGGTGGAAGCATTTAAGAATAAAGAATATCTCAGGCTACATAAATCTACGATGTGTAAAGTATATTGGTTTTCAATGATTTTTTATAAATTAATAAACAATGAAGTGAAAACAAAAAAGATAAACTGGAAAATCGTATTTAAGATAATTTTTGAACATCCAGTTATGCAAATATTATCATTGTTAGCGATGATATTCTCAACTTCAACAGGTATATCATGGTTGATAAAATTAGTAATTGACAAAAAATAGAATATGGGAGATCTAACAATCGCTTCAACTAGACAGCGCCTTTTGTCACGGTTTGTGCTACTCGCTTCGCTCGCTTATGCACAAACCGCGCCAACCCGCTTCGCGGGGCAGGCTTGCCAGTTAAGCGTATGTTAGGTCCAGCCTGCGGCGGCTGCGGAAAATATAATCATTTTTGTTAGGGAGATTAATATGATAACGAATATAACTATTATTGGTTTGTTTGGATATAAGGAAATTAATATCAATTTTAATAAAGATATTACTATTCTAACCGGTCAAAACGGATCAGGTAAAACTACAGTTTTGAATATTATTAATGATATTTCTACTGGTAATTATTACAATCTGTATAATTATAAATTTTCATCAATAAATGTAAAACTTGTTGATAAGTCTGAAATTATTGCGATTTATAATCTTGAAACGGATAAAGATAAACCAACAATATCCATGTTTCTAAAAAAATATGGTAGAAAACGAGTTCCCATAATAATCGAAAACTTTGAGGCAATAGCTGACAAAATACCTTCTGATATTTGGAATGAGATAGATGAGGATATTGAAGAGCTTATGCAAATTAATCCCCGTTCATGGAAAGATATTTATACAGGTGAAAGATATACTCGTAGTGAAATATTACAAAAGTTTGCATATCGAGATTCTTCATTAAAGAGATATATAATCACTAATGATTTATTAAAAGGCTTAATGCCAGATGTATGTAAATACATAGGTACAAATCGATTGATTCGATTTGAAAATGTAAAAATAAGATATAGGGAAATGGAAAGAAAAGTTGTTAGTTCAATAGATTTGATTGCAAAGAGTATAAAAGAGGAAATTGTAAATGAATCTTCAAAATATATTAGTTATAGTCAAAATATAGATTCAACTTATCCATTCCGATTGATTGAAAAATCAAAAAAAGCGTCAAGCTTTGATAAAATAAATAATACAATAAATAATTTAGACTTGCTTGTTGAAAGATTGTTTGATGTAGGTCTGATTGAAAGTAAAAACAAAAAAACATTTAAGGTAAAAAGTACTATCAGTGATTTTGAATTAAGAGCACTTAACTTATATTATAATGATCAACTTGAAAAGTTTAACTATTTGCTACCATTAGAAAAAAAATTAAGAATATTCAAGGACAAAATAACTGCAAAATTACAAAATAATAAGAGCATTGAATTTTCAAAAGATTATGGCTTTAAAATATTTTCACTTTTACCAACATCAATTGAAATTCCTGTTAATACACTTAGTTCTGGTGAGCAGCATGAAATAATTATGTTGTATGATTTATTGTTTTCAAAAGAAAATGTAAAATTATTTCTTATAGATGAACCGGAAATATCTTTACACCTTGATTGGCAAAGAGAATATATTGTTGATCTTATGGAAATATTGGGTTCAAATACGGATATGCAAATAGTAATTGCTACTCACGCACCTGCAATTATTGGCAATTACTTAAAGAAATGTGTAGAGATATAAAATGATACTATGGCAAGGTGATGAATCTATAAATGCATTTTGGCTTTCAAAAAAGCAAAAATATGCAATATTGTGCGAAGATAATGTAAGTTGCAATGCTATATCTAAAATGTTTTGTAGAGATGATGTAGAAACAATATCGGGTAGTGGTTGGAAGTTTGTAATATCTCGAATTGAAGAGTTTGCAGAAACCTGTGCAAATAAAAATAAATTAATGATTGGATTTATCGATCGAGATTATTGGCATTTTCGTGATGATTTAAATATATTATCAAAAAAACAAATAGTGCATACAGATTTAAGAGATATTGAAATTGAATTGATCGAGAGTACAGCATTTAATGATTTTATTCAAGAGAAAAAACCTGCTTTATTTACAAAAGCAGATGAGTTTCGAAAAGTTGTTTATGATTATCTTTATACTATTGGTAAAATGCGTGTATATAATCATATAAACCAAAAGAAATAGGTTTTCCCTGATGTTATTGATTATGTTGAAAAAAACAGTTTTAATTATTTAAAATGGGAGAAGAGATTTTTGCAAATTAATAAAATAAACAAAGTGGATAATAATCTTTTTAAAAAATGGGATGAAAGTATGAGCTTTAATCCAAAGGAAATTATTCGTGGTCATGACGCGACAATGATTTTGTATGAATTGCTCGGAATTCAATATGCTAAACCAAAAACTAAAAATGAGATAGTAATTACTATTGAGGATTGTTTATCTTTGTGTATTACAAAAGATTCTATTTCACAATTTCCATGGGCACAATCATTAAATGTATTATTAAAATGAAAGAAATAGAGACCTAACAACTGCTGTGTGCCACGAGGAGGAGAGCTGAGCCCGAAAGGGCGAGGAGAGAATCCGTAACTATGTGACAGATGAGGGAAGCCATGCAATAAGGGCGAGCCCCCTCGGGATCTGCCTACAGGGGCCGGTCTCAAACCGCCGGATGCGGCTGTGGTAAAGAGCCATTGGTCGTGAACGATCCGGTTAAAAGGCCCGACTTGATCGGGTCAGGTATGGTATCAGGAGACGAACACAAGTGAACCGTTGTCGAGGTGTCGTGAGTGAGTTACATGAGGTCAAAAGCTACCTTCAGCTAGTGGGTGGTGAATCAATCCATCGGAAACCTGTTTACTGGGTGGATGACTTCCGGCATAAAGACGGCGTGAACTGATAACCGGGCTGTTACATGGAACGTGGGAACCTGTCGCACCGATGTCAAGGGAAAACTTCAAGCAGTGATCCTGACAAGAGGGAAAGTACCGATGCGGCGCACAGGGGCGGATCGGCTCGTAGTAGTGAGGAAGTGACCGTAATGGGCATGGAGCGAAGCAGCCGACATGACCAGGCTGACCAGAGAGGGCCAACCGGCAACGGGATGAGCCTGTCGGGTACAGCCAAGCCATTTGACATTCCAAAGTGGAAGGTGGTGGAAGCCTGGAAACTGGTGAAGCAGAATGGTGGGGCCGCCGGGATTGATGGGAACAGTATCGTGATGTTCGAGCGGAAGCTCAAAAGGAACCTCTACACGATCTGGAACCGGATGTCATCGGGGAGTTATCATCCTGCACCGGTAATGAAGGTGGAAATCCCCAAGAAAAGCGGAGGAACCAGACCCTTGGGAATCCCGACGGTCGCCGACCGGATTGCCCAAATGACTGCCCGGCTTTGTTTTGAACCCTTGGTTGAACCGAAATTTCATCCGGATTCTTATGGATACCGGCCCGGAAAATCGGCGCATCAAGCGGTAGGACAAGCCCGGAAGCGGTGCTGGGAATACGATTGGGTGATTGACTTGGACATCAAGGGGTTCTTCGACACCATTGATCACGGGCTGATGCTCAAAGCTGTGGATTTCTTCAAACCGCCAGCATGGGTCCGGCTTTACATCGAACGGTGGCTGAAGGCACCAGCGCAAGATCGCGAAGGAAGGCGGACAGAACGGAATATGGGAACGCCACAAGGTGGGGTGATCAGTCCGGTATTGGCCAATATTTTTCTTCATTTTGCGTTTGACCTATGGATGAAGCGGAATTATCCGCTCAATCCGTTTGAACGATATGCAGACGATATGGTGATCCATTGCCGTAACCGGGAAGAAGCCGAGCACCTACTGGCGAACATCAAGAGCCGTCTGGAGGAATGCAAGCTTGCGGTACATCCGGTAAAGACGAAGATTGTATACTGCCGGGATGGGAAGCGGCGGCTCAAGCATGAGCATACCAGTTTCAAGTTCCTTAGTTTCGATTTTCGTTCCCGGGTAGCCAGAAGCAAGGCTGGAAAGCTATTTCTGGGGTTTGGCCCTGCCATCAGCAAGGACTCAGAGCGTGAGATCAAGACAGAAATTCGCACATGGAAGGCACATCGGGTAGCCGACGCCGACCTTGAACGCCTGTCGGAACTCTACAACGCAAAACTGCGGGGATGGTTCAACTATTTCGGAAAATTCCGGCCATCTGAGATGTATGGGATTTTCTGCTTGTTTACCAGAATTCTGGTAAAATGGGCGAGAAGCAAGTTCAAAAGTATGAAAGGAAGTTGGCGGAAAGCTGCGGCATACATTAGTGCCAAAGCGACCGAAAGCAAACACCTGTTCATACATTGGGAAGTGGGCTGGTTAGCAAATGGCCGGACATGAAGAGCCGTATGACGGGAGACTGTCACGT
>Ga0209727_1002564_pt1 | contig 12581 bp, 12 predicted proteins | sample RifGroC1_FD_183995 | JGI IMG/M metagenome (GOLD analysis project Ga0209727, IMG submission 183995) | Groundwater microbial communities from Rifle, Colorado, USA - Groundwater C1 (SPAdes) (version 2) | ecosystem: Environmental > Aquatic > Deep subsurface > Groundwater | place: Rifle, Colorado...
TGAAACTCTAAATGCGTGGTATTGCCCACATTGGTTTAAAGGTCGACATACCATAGAAGGCTTAGAGCATATCCTTGATGCCAAAGCCCAAGGTAAAGGCATATTGTTACTCGGCACACACAGTACCTTGCTTGATGCGGGTGGTTATATTTGTGCTCAATACTTTGAACCTGATGTTGTTTATCGACCACAGAATAATCCAATGTTGGATATGTTGATTTATCGTTGTCGAGCGACTATTTATCAACAACAAATTGATCATGATGATATGCGAGGCTTAGTACGTCGTTTAAAAGATGGCGGTGCTATTTGGTACAGCCCCGATCAAGATTTTGGTTTAAAACAAGGTGTGATGGCTCCCTTTTTTGGTGTGCCTGCTGCAACCGTGACTGCGCATCGTCGTTTATTAAAAATCTCTAAGTCCGTTGCAATTCCATTGTATTTTTACCGTTATGGTGATATCCACAATCCACAATATAAAGTACTCATCGAACCAATCGTCGAAAATATGCCAAGTGAAGATGAAGTAGATGATGCGATTCGTGTAAATAAAATTATTGAGGCTCAACTACGTATTGCACCGACACAATGGATGTGGTTTCACCGTAGATTCAAAACTCGAGCAGAAGGTTACGAAAAAATCTATTAGAAAAAATTAAAACCCGAGTTTCGCATCCTGCAAAACTCGGGCAAATGAGGTTGTGCTTTCACATCTTTGTTATTATCTTGCTTCCGTAGCAGGCATCATATCCATAATGCATTTTCCATCTCAGCGTCGCTATCCTTAAACGGAAATCCATTCCTGCGTCCATGTGCTGATGTATTTAGAATAAATCTTTTAAGTAGATTAGAACATTCGTTATGGACCTAAATCCCTGTACGTTATGGCTTACAATACTCCTTGTCTACTTTCCTTTTCCATCGCTTGTTTATGAGGTTGTGCTAACTCATCCACAACAATTTTTTCTTCTTTTTCAGCCTTTTCTATACCGTCTTGAATCGCCTCTTTCGCCTCTTGCTCATCATCAGCCGTTTGCTCCAACTCTTGTTGCTGTTGTTCAAAAATACGACCCGTTTGTAAAACAACATAAATTGGAAAATGATCTGAACCAATATGTGCCAATCTTTTCATATCAACCAAAGCAAAATCTGTACTGTGGAAAATGTGATCGAGTGACCATCTTAATAGTGGATAATCGGCATGAAAGGTATTCATGAAATAACGACCAACACGAGGATCTAATAAACCGCTGATTCTCTGAAAAAGACGCGTTGTTCGTGACCATGCCACATCATTTAAATCCCCCATCACGATGCAACTCTGATCGAGGTCTTTAATTTGGTCACCTACAATTAATAATTCTGCATCTCTTAAAGTCGAGTCTTTAGCTTCCGTTGGACTCGGAGGCTTAGGATGCAAGCAATATAGCTGCACTCTCAGGCCAGAAGACAAGGTTAAAGTCGTATGAATGGAAGGGATCTCATCACTTAAGATAAATTTCACTTCTGTATCGTGCAATGGCAAGCGGCTATATAGATGCATACCATATAAGTTATCTAAAGGTACGGGCACGCGATAAGGATAATCTTGTTCAATGTTAACTAACGCATTTTGCCAACTTGAATCTGACTCTAATGTCAGCACAACATCAGGTTTTAATGTGTCTATATGCTCAAGTAATAAATGATATTTATCATTTGGCGTCAATACATTGGCAACCAGCAATGAGATTTGCTGGTTTTCATTGATTTGCTCAGGCTTAACTTTTTGAACTTGTTTTTTCCAAATCGGGGTATATGGTAGAACCATTTTCAACTGATAAGCGATTGCTGCGACCAATCCAACAAACAACAACTCGGTAGTCAAGGTCCATTCGGGAATGGCAAATAACATGGCAAAAAAGGCGAAGAGACCGAGTGCCAGAATCTGTAAACGCGGAAAGTCCGCACCTCTAAACCACCACTCATCTCTGGGGATTAATGACCAAAACGAAAGCCATATAACCAATACTGCACAAATCTGAATCCATATCATGTTCATTTTTCTCGTGGGGATGTCTTAGATTCTCAATAAAGTTATGGCTTTATCAATTTTCTATCTAATACAAACAAATTATTTCACTCAATTAAATTATCGTTTTATTTACGTAAAGCTTGCAGTTGTGGTCGCTTTTGATACACTCAAACCCCTTAAAAGTTTTTTGAAATACCGAGGCACAATGACATGAAAGTAGGTCTGGTCGGTTGGCGTGGGATGGTGGGTTCTGTCCTTATGCAACGTATGGTTGAAGAGAATGATTTTGCTCATATTGAGCCATTCTATTTTTCTACCAGTAATGCAGGTGGCGAAGCGCCTTCATTTGGTGGTAAGACTGCCCCAGCACTTATGGATGCTTCAGACATTAAGAGTCTGAAACAAATGGATGTCATTTTAACCTGCCAAGGTGGTGACTATACCTCTGATGTATTCCCGAAACTCAAAGCTGAAGGTTGGGATGGTTATTGGATTGATGCTGCGTCTACCCTTCGTATGGCGGATGATGCAATCATCGTACTTGACCCAGTAAACTTAAATGTGATTAAAGATGGTTTAGTCAACGGAACTAAAACTTTCGTTGGTGGTAACTGTACAGTTTCACTTATGTTGATGGGTTTAGGTTCACTTTTCCAAAATAATTTGGTTGAGTGGGCTACCTCAATGACTTACCAAGCAGCTTCTGGTGCTGGTGCGCAAAACATGCGTGAACTCATCACGGGTATGGGCTATTTGTACAACAATACTAAAGAATTACTAGATGATCCAAAATCTGCGATTCTTGATATTGATCGTCAAATTGCTGACTTACAACGTGGTGAAGGTTTCCCTAAAGCAAACTTTGGCGTGCCACTCGCTGGTTCATTGATTCCATACATCGACAAACAACTCGAAAGTGGTCAATCAAAAGAAGAGTGGAAAGGTCAAGTTGAAACTAATAAAATCTTGGGTAATCAACAAATCGTTCCAATTGATGGTCACTGTGTTCGTATCGGTGCAATGCGTTGCCACTCACAAGCAATCACTTTAAAGTTGAAAAAAGATGTTGCGCTTGATGAAATTGAAGACATGATTCGCAACTCTAGCCAATGGGCTAAAGTGGTTCCAAATACTCGTGAAGCCTCAATGACTGACCTGACGCCTGTTGCAGTAACAGGTACTTTAACTGTTCCTGTAGGTCGTTTACGCAAGCTAAATATGGGTAAAGAATATTTAGGTGCATTTACAGTAGGCGATCAGCTACTTTGGGGTGCTGCTGAACCTTTACGCCGTATGCTTCGTATTTTAGTTGAATACAAGAACGCTTAAGCAAAAACACCTAAAAATCAAAAGCCGATCACACTTGATCGGCTTTTTTATGTTTTCACTTTTGAAGAATTTACAATTCATTTACATCACGTTAATGTATACTTTTACACGACTATAACATCACTTTTTCATGGATCGAGATGACTGTTTATAACAAATTAAAAATTGCCATTTTAGCCATATTTTCTTCGCAACATCTTTACGCAATTACACTCGATCCGTTGCAAGTTCAATCTGCGCCTGGGGAATTACTTTACGCTGAGATGAGTTTTCATCAAGCAGACACGAACTCAAAACTAGAAGTGAGTTTAGCTACGCCTGAAGATTTAATGATGATTGGCGCAGCACACCAACCACCATCTGGTTTAAATTTTTTTACAAGACGCAATAGCCAAGGCGAAGGAACGATTGTTATTACTTCCACACGCCCAATGACTGAAGCTGAATTAAATATTATTTTAAAAATTAAGGAAGGTAGCGCATCACATTTAAAACATATCCGACAGCCTATTCGTAGATCTGTTGATCCTGTTTTAGCTAAATCAATTGCCGAAAAACCGCTTACACCTAAGTTTATTGTGAGTGAAAAAGATATCGCATTAAACTTACCAGTGAGTACTCGATTTAATGCCAATACATCTGAGTCAAAAGAGCAAAGTTTAAAACAAGAAACTTTGCTGAATGCACCATATAAACTTCCTCCTGTTTTAAATAATGATGATTCTTCAGTAAATGCTGAAGCTATTTCAATTGCACCACAACCAAGTGCGCAGCCAAATACGTTACAACAAACAGCCTCAGCAAATAATAACGTCAATGCTGAACAAGTTGCTCAAACTCCTGCACCTTCGAAAGTCGTTGAGTCTTCGCAAACACCACAGACGGATCTCAATAGTGAAAAAACGATTGCTCGTCAGGACATGAAAAAGGTGGAAACAACACCAACTCAACAACCTAACAAAACTCAGCAGGCAAAAGTCAAAGCACCTGAGCAGAAAAAACTAAATTCTGAAAAAAACCAACAACACGTAGTTCAACGCAATGAGTCTCTGTGGAGTATTGCACAGCAAATCGCAAGTCAGACTCAACAGCCAGTAACACAAGTCATGTCTCAAATTAAAAAACAAAACGAACATGCATTTATTGGGGGTAATCAAAATAGAATACGCCAAGGTTCACGTTTAAACTTTAATCTAAGCAATATTCCAAGTCGTCCAGCACAAAATGCTAATCAGCTTGCAGCACAAACCACAACTGTACCTAATGGACGTACCAAATACCGTTTACAACAAGCTGAAATGTCTCTAGTTGCCGAGAGTAATCAAGATTCCAGCACAGGAAGTGCGAAGAAGGACACATTACAACAAAAAACCAGTGCTGATTTATCATTAAAAGTTATGACAGCAAGGGAAAAAACCGTTACATTACAACGAAACGTGACTCAGTTAGAGTTGGCATTGCGTCAAAAGGAACAGCGTATCCAGCTATTAAATGCTCGACTGGCTGAATTACAAGAGCAACTAAAAGCTCAACAGGAAACTAAAAAGCCAACACGCTAGGTTACGAGAAGATTCTCATAAATTTACACTAAAAGCTGCTCTAATCTTTAAGGGGTGAAGATCATGTCAACTATCATCATTGTATTGTTAGTTATTGTATTAGTCGTTGCGATCGTTTTAAAAAAACGTGCTGACAATGAAAATACAGCAACTCCTAAAAAAGGAGGTGCAGCCAAACCTCAAAAGAAAGCAGCATCAAAAAAAGTTGCGACCAAATCAACACCTATTGCTGAAGTCGAAACACAACAACAGACAAATAAAGTTCAAGCCAGTACACCTGTACCAACACAACTGAAAGAAAAGATTGAGCAACTTATTCTTGCTAATAACTTCCAAGCTGCTGAAGCTCAAATCAATCAGGCACTTAAAACAGATGATTCTCAGCATGACTTATATATCTTATTGTTAGATCTTCACATCGCTCAAAAAGATGATTTTGCAATTAATCAGTTGATTAAACATTTACAAGATTTAGAACTAAATTCACTGATCCAAACTGCACTGGACAAGAAAAAAGAATACGAAAGCAATAAACCTTCAGATGCTTTAGAATTTCATTCTAGCAAAGGCCATTTTGGTCAAACATCAACTATTATTGAAACTCCTGTACAAGATAATTCAGCAGATTTTGATGCATTGGTTGCTTCACCTAGCCCAGCTGAATCATTTGATCAACTTCAAACGGAAGTTACACCGCCTCCAGTTGAAGAGCCAAAAATAGAAGCTGTACCTACTCCTGAAGTTAAACCTTTAGATTTTAGTTTTTCTTTTGAACAAAAAGAAACTGCTGAACCTGCTATAGAGATTGAAACCAAATCCTCGCCTGAACCTGAATTAACAGAATCGAAAGATCAAGCCCCTCTAGAATTTTCTTTCAACCTCGAACCTACAACCTCACCTACTGTCACTGAACAGGAAGTCAAAGTTGAAGAAACCAAATCTGGTCTAGATTTTAGTTTTGCTGATCTTGAACTAAAAACACCTGAACCTGAAACAAAAACTGAAGCACCAATTCATTTAGATTTAGACTTCAATCAACCTGAAGTTAAGCTTGAAGAACAGCCAGTCTTTGACAAAACGGCATTTACATTTGAGATTAACGAACCGACAACGGCTGAAGAAACTCAACCTGAACTCATCACACCAGTCTCTCAAACAGCACCTGCTCTTTCAACTAACGATCCTTTAATGCAATCTTTTCCAGATTTGCAAACTATGGACGAAGCTCAACTTAATCTTGATCTAGCAGAACAATATATTGAATTAGGTGCTTATGAATCTGCGCGAGTTATATTGCAGACCAATCAATCACTTTTTAATCAAGATCAACAACAATACGTAGAAAAGTTACTGAATAAAATAGCTTCCTAAATTTGATCAGTCTAATATAAGCAGTCTCTCAGACTGCTTTTTTTATGATGAAAAAAATTGCTTTGATCTACATGGGTGGTACGTTTGGCTGTGTCGGTAATCCGTTAATGCCAATGCCTGAAAATGAGTTTATTCCCTTACTTGAAAAAGTCATTCCACCCCATCTTGACGTTGATTGTTTTGCAGCACCTAGTATAAAAGACAGTAGTGCTTGTACGGCTGTAGATTGGCTGAAGCTTATTCAGCAAATTCAAGACCTTCAACTCAAAAACTATCAACATTTTGTCATCATTCATGGCACTGACACGCTCAGTTATGCGGCAGCGACACTTGCACGTTTCTTGGGACAGTCATCTCATATTATGATTACGGGTAGTCAATATCCTTTACTTAATATTGAAGGGAATGACACTCGAGAATTTACTGATGCTCTCGGGAATCTAAATTTAGCACTTGAGCAGGTACTCAGCCTTCCTGTCGGTACATATTTAGCATTTCATCAACATATTTTCCATGCGCAAACTGTTCTCAAAGTACATACGACTGAATTAGATGCTTTTGCAGGCGTTGATGCACATCAATCATGCCAAACTTCTATCGAAAATTTTATTGTTCAAGCTGAACATATAGAACGTGCCTCATCATTAACCGTACTGAATTTAATGTTGCAGCCAATCGCAAAAGAACAACTTGCAGCTCAACTCGAAAATTTAATTAAAAACCCACCACACTTCTTGATATTACAAGGGTTTGGAACAGGAAATATTGCAACCAATTCCGAATTATTGAATTTATTCGAAGCATTATATGAACGAGGTTGTGTCGTCATTATTAGTTCACAAGTCGTATTTGGTAAACTTGATCAACGATACGCTGTGAGTTCTTGGATAGAAAATGCCAAAGTATTAATCAATGATTGTCATAGTCATGCGGATTTATATGCAAAAGCATTGCAAATGTATTTAAAATACCCGACTCATGTTCAATGGTTTGAACATTGGAATACAAACTAAGATTGAGGTTTAAGCATGCAACGTTACGCGATCGGTATTGAATTTTGTGGTACTCAATACCGTGGTTGGCAAACTCAACAAGCAGGCGTTGTAAGTGTGCAAGAAACCATCGAAAAGGTACTCAGTAAAATCGCCGACCACCCTGTCACTCTTCATGCTGCTGGGCGGACTGATGCTGGCGTTCATGCAACCAATATGGTCGCACATTTCGATACCACGGCCATTCGTCCCGAACGTGGATGGCTTATGGGAGCAAATAGCCAACTCCCAAAAGACATTTCTATTCAGTGGATCAAATGCATGGATGAAAATTTTCATGCACGTTTTAAAGCAATGGCTCGTCGTTATCGTTATGTAGTATATAACGCCCCCACTCGTCCTGCTTTACTCCACAAGCAAGTAACGCATCTATACCAAGAATTAGATGTGCAAAAAATGATTAAAGCTGCTGCGAAATTTGAAGGCACTCACAATTTTGAGTCATTCAGAGCTGCCGCATGCCAATCCAATCAACCTGTACGACATGTAAAGCATTGTCGTTTATTTGAACATGGTCGCTATTTAGTTTTAGATATTCAAGCCGATGGTTTCTTACACCACATGGTTCGAAATATCATGGGGTGCTTACTTGAGATCGGGCAAGGAATGTATGAGATTGACCATATAGACACAATGTTTGCTGCCGAAGATCGTCGCGCAGCAGGGATTACCGCTCCCGCAGATGGTCTTTATTTTATCCAATCTTATTACCCAGATCAGTTTGATTTACCTCAGCTGCCACTCGGACCTCACTGGTTAAATCTACCCGAATAAAAAAAGCCCTCTTCTTCAGGGCTTTTTCTGATTCAAAAGATTAACGCTGTTTTCTTTTACGATACTCAACAGGGGTTTCATTCGTCCAGCGTTTGAATGCACGATAGAATGTACTTGGTTCTGAAAAGCCTGTTAAATAAACAATCCTTTCAACACTTTCATTGGTATTTGCCAAAAGTTTTTTCGCCAAACGACAACGATAATCTGAGAGGATTTGCTGAAAACTGGTATTCGCCTCGCTAAGCTGAGTTCTTAAACGACGCGGTGTAATGTTGAGCTGGGCTGCAACGGTTTCTAAAGTTGTCTCACCACTTTCCAATGTTGAGCCAATTGCACGACGTACTTCACCCACCAGATCGTAGCGAGCTAATTCTTGCAACTTCTCAATCGCAAGTTGCTCATGTAGTTGTAATAATTCTGGTTCAGCTTGCCATAGTGGATAATCAAGCACAGCCATATCAAAATAAAGACGTGTTTCTTTCTGACCTAAACTGACAGGGCAGCCATACACTCTGAAATACTCATCATCATCAGCGCCTTCATTGAAATTGAAATCAATGAAGATCGGCTGAAATTGTCCTTCGGTAATGAACTTGAAGAAGCGCAAAATACCTGACATCGCACATTCAGAAAAATGACGATTGACTAAATTATCAGGCCAATATTGTTCACCATTGCTTAAATAGCAACGACCATCTTCTATGACTAACTTCGCATCAAACGCATCACTTATCAGACGTTGATAGGCTAAGGCACGTTTAAGCCCCTCACCAAACGTTTCACTACTTATAAATAAGTGTTCAATGACTTGACCACGATATAATGGAAGATGCTCACCTAAATGCAGACCAATATCTGGATCATTACTCACTTCCTGTGCTGCGATCCAAAATGCATTTTGAGCACTTAAAGGGGTTCTGGCATTGGTATCAACTTGATTTAGAGCAACACCTGCTTTTGTTAAAATCTCTTCAGTAGGTAATCCTGCTTTACGAATTGCCTGATAACCAAAGCGCAATACAACCGATGCATCTGTTAACTGACCCACGCAGTGCCCTTCCCTGTAGATACTTTATTATGACAATAAGCGATGATTTTAGATTAACGTTGATTGACCAAACTGACAACACTATTATGCTTCTTTTGTTAAAAAAAAATACAGATTGTTAGACAGTTTTCTCAAAATAAACGTTGCAGCCTTTGCTAAGCCAGCGTCTTGTAAATTTTAAATAAATTGACTATAATTTGCGCCTTTCCAATTTGATCATCAGGTAGGCCATGGCCAATAAAGAGGAACTCATTGAGTTCGAAGGCGTTGTCACCGAAACGCTTCCTAATACGATGTTCCGTGTACGTTTAGAAAACGGTCACGAAGTTATTGCTCACATTTCTGGTAAAATGCGTAAACACTATATCCGTATTTTAACAGGTGACAGTGTTAAAGTTGAAATGACACCTTATGACTTAACTAAGGGTCGTATCACGTACCGTGCACGCTAAGATTAGTGAATGCAAAAAAGCCACATGATTTGTGGCTTTTTTTATATCTATAAATTGCGCTATTCACTCAAACGTGTAGTTTTACAGCCTACTGTCTGACATTCACGTAAACGCTCTAATAGCCAATGATTGCGCTCTTGTGTCGTTGATAAGCGACATTGTACATCTACAGAAACTTGCTGATCATCAGTACATTCAGCATCTCTATAGCGAATCCAAGCAAGTTGTGACTTTTTCAAAATTTTTTGTTGTGTTTCATCTAATTTCAGACGTAATTGCTGGTAGTTCTTATTCAAATCTGCATCAGCACTCGCATAAATCTTATTGGTACAATAAATATCATCATAGGTATTCCGAGCTTTATCACAATTATTTGCCATCGCGAATGTTGATGCCACCCCCAAAATTAAACCTAAGATGATCTTATGCATGAGTTCCTTCCAAACAATTTATTATCCAAATATCTAAGCATATTTCGCAAGAATTGAACATTGCCGACCGATAGACGAGTTTGTATATTTTTGTTTAATGGTTTTAAATAGATAGATGATCATTCATTTAAATACTTGCTCAATAAAGGATGACTTATGCAGTATTACAAGCTATGGATATTAGCAGTATTTATTTTATTACAAGCATGTACCACACCAAATTGGAGATCGGTACAGCTTCAAGATTATTTACAACCCTATATCGGTCAACCAGCAAGCAACATTCAACAAAACTTGAATCTTAGAGAGTTAGGTTTTCAAACATTGAAAGCACCTAAAAAAACCGATGAATATTTAATATTTACGGTGCTACGTCCAATCAATATTCTTGTGCCTATGACACAAAGCATAGGTGGAATAGGACCAACCATGACTGGTACTCGATTAGGATCAATAACAACTAGTCAGCAATCTTATGATGTTAATTTTTACTGTCATATTATTTTTGAATTGGATCAGCAACAAATTGCTCGTTCAATACGTTATGAAGGTAAGGCGTGCTAGCAAAAATTTGCAATAAAAAAACGTAGCGCAAGCTACGTTTTCTATTGAGTTCGATACCGAATTAGTTGAGCGCCGAAACTACAGCCTCACCCATCGCATCTGTTCCAACTTTTGTCATCCCTTCAGACATAATATCTGCTGTACGTAGGCCTTGATCTAAAACTTGACCTACAGCATCTTCTATTGCTTTCGCAGCAGCTTCTTCACGGAATGTGTAACGCAACATCATTGCAACTGAGAGCACTGTTGCAAGCGGATTCGCAACATTTTGACCTGCGATATCAGGTGCTGAACCATGACATGGTTCGTACATCCCCTTACCATTTTCATCTAAAGATGCTGATGGCAACATCCCGATCGAACCAGTAAGCATAGCGGCTTCGTCAGACAAGATATCACCGAATAAATTACCAGTCACAATAACATCAAACTGTTTAGGAGCACGTACCAATTGCATTGCAGCATTATCAACATACATATGAGACAGTTGAATATTTGAATACTGCGCTTGCTGTAAATCAGTGACGGTTTGCTTCCACAATTCAGTGACTTCAAGCACATTAGCTTTATCCACTGAACAAACTTTACCACCACGTAATCCAGCTAATTCGAATGCAACTTTAGCAATACGCTTAATTTCGCTTTCTGAATAAACATCGGTGTTATAACCTTGTTTCTCACCGTTTTCTAATTCACGGATACCACGAGGCTGACCAAAATAAATACCACCCGTTAATTCACGTACAATCAGAATATCTAAACCTGCAACGATTTCTGGTTTCAAGCTAGATGCATCTGCCAATTGTGGATACAAAATCGCTGGACGCAAGTTAGCAAATAAATTGAGTTCACTACGGATTTTTAACAAACCACGTTCAGGACGAATCGAACGCTCAATGCTATCCCACTTAGGACCGCCTACAGCACCCAACAAAATAGCATCTGCTTTTTTAGCCTGTTCACTTGTTACAGCTGGATATGGTTCACCATGTGCATCAATTGCAGAACCACCGAGCAATCCATGTTCCCATGTTAAACCTAAGTTAAATTTATCATTGACCTTAGTTAATACTTTTTCAGCTGCACCAACGATTTCAGGACCAATTCCATCACCCGCTAGAATTAAAATATGCTTAGACATCTATTTTTCCAGTTTCATGTAAGCAGTTACGACACTGCACGTCGATTAAATTTTCTTTTCTACAAACTCACCCAATCCCGTACTGACATCAAATGGACGACAGAAACGGCGGATTGTTCGTTGCTCTTGTAGTAAATCCACACATAAAGGTTCAGGCACAGAAACTTTTAACAAGCTACCTGACTGATGTACTCTATCTCGGTACATTTTGAAGGTATAGCGCTGGTTAGACTTAAACGCATGAATCACATGAAAGGTTTCGGCACGGTCTGGTGAAATAGGATAATAACGAATCACTACTTCATATTGTTTAGCAGGCACGCTGAGATAAACTTGTTGCTTCCGACTAAACACTGGACCATGTAACCGAACGATTCCTTTTTCCATTGCTTGTGAGCTAATACGACGTGATTTGGGATCCATCACGACAATATCACCTAGTCGTTCAAACTCACAGTTATCAACACCTGAACAATATAAAGTTGCATTTTCCGCTTTGTCTTCTAGTGCATTTTGCGCAATACGAACTTGATCAACTACATTTGGTGCATTCTGACACGCAGTTAAAGTCGTACCGACAAATAAACACAGCAAACTACTGCGAGCGAATTTTCTTTTCATTATTCAAGCCCAGTCCTCATTTCATGCAAACATGCAAGCAAATTGTATTCGCTTGCATGTTAACAAGAGTTCAATCACCGCGCTATGGTTATGTTCAAAATGTCTCCAAGACATCGCTTCATATTTACATTTAAATAATATAAATAGTTAAGCTTGGATCTCTTGAAACACCCATGGGCGTTGTTGTTTTGCCTTTTCTTCGTAACGACGAATATCATCGGCAGC
>Ga0209727_1002565_pt1 | contig 12573 bp, 15 predicted proteins | sample RifGroC1_FD_183995 | JGI IMG/M metagenome (GOLD analysis project Ga0209727, IMG submission 183995) | Groundwater microbial communities from Rifle, Colorado, USA - Groundwater C1 (SPAdes) (version 2) | ecosystem: Environmental > Aquatic > Deep subsurface > Groundwater | place: Rifle, Colorado...
AATAAGAATCATAAAGTCCTGCGCCCAAGCTCAAACTTATTATTGAAATATTAAATTTACTCGCGTTGTTAATGCACCATTCTATTCCAGCCATTAAATCGTCGTCGTAAAAAACACCAGAGGAGGTTCCGGCTTTAATTGAAATTATTTTTGAATCAGGAGCAACTCCTTTTATTATTCCGTTTGCAGAAATTATTCCTGCGATGTGTGTCCCGTGTCCGTGACTATCCATTGGATCGTTGTCTGTTGAAGAACAATTCTCGTCATCTGAACAATAATCAATTCCCCCGATAATTTTACAATTTGAAGAAAAATTATTTTCTCCATAACAACCACCTAAATCAGGATGAGTATAATCAACTCCGGTATCAATTAAGCAGATTGTTTCGCCCTTGCCTGTTAAATTTTGTTCAGAAAAATTTATTTTCCAGCTTAAACTTGCATTTACAATATTAACAGAATCTTGCAAAAATATTTTTCTTTGATTTACAATTTTTATATTTTTCACGTCGTCATTTTCTTTTAAATTTTTTATTTCTTCTTCAGAAAGCGTAGCAGAAAAAGAATTTCCAAAATCATTTTTTATTTTTTCTTCTCCGATTTCTTTAATTAAATTTTCTTTGACATTTTCAGTTGTTTGATGGAGATTTTTTTCAGAAAAAAAATTTTTTTCCACAATTGGTTCTTTAATTTCAATAATAACACGAACACTTTCTTCAGAATTATCGTCGGAAATTTGAGAAAATGAAAAAGGAATTAAGAAAATTGAAAGAATAATTAAGACGAAAAATATTTTTCTATTCATTTTTTACAACCTCGCATTTTTCTTTGACACATCCGCATTTTCCAGCGCCACAATCTAACGGACTTGAACATTCTTGGGTGCAATAAATTCCTGAACAATTTTTAGAATTATTTATGCTCACGCATTTTTCAGCATGACAACACGACGACGGAACACAATCTTTATCTTCAACACAACTTTCGTTTGATTCTTTTTCAAAAAAAGGATTAAATAAAAAATAGAACCCTATAATTAAAATTAACAATATTGCAAGACAAATCAAACCCCTCTTTTTCATTATAAAAATAAATCATCGGGCTTATTAAAGTTTTTGAATAAAAAATCAAAAGTTTTGATACGCTAAAATTAAAAACCTTGATTGCCTTTGTTTTTTATGGTTATTGTGAAAGAGGTCTCAGCAAAAATAATTTTGGATTCAAGAAATGAAAAAACAATTTCTGTTTCAATAAAAACCAATGTCGGAGAATTCAGTTCGTCGTCGCCAAATGGAAAATCCAAGGGAAAATTTGAAGCAAAGCCGTATAAAATAAATTTGCAAGAAGATATTCAATCAATAAAAAATTTAAAAGATTATTTTTCTAAAGAAATTATTGAAAAATTTGAGGACTTGCGAAGAGTGGAAGATATAACTGAAGGACATATTGGAGCAAACACTTTGTTTGCTTTGGAAAGCGCGGTTTTGAAAGCAATCGCGAAAGAAAAGAAAAAACAGGTCTGGCAGATTATAAATGAAAAAGCAAAAAATTTTCCGCGACTTGTTGGAAACTGCGTTGAAGGGGGACAACACTCAAAATATTCTTTAAATAAAAAACCTGACTTTCAGGAATTTTTGTTAATTCCCGACGACAAATTGCAAAATTCTTTTGAATTAAATAAAAAATTAAGAGAGAGTGTAGGAATTGAAATTTCTAAAACAGATGAAAATTTTAAATCAGAAATCGGAGATGAAAACGGCTGGCGGACTTTGTTAAATGAAAAAGAAGTTTTAGAAATTTTAAAAAAATTAAAAGTCCCACTCGGAATTGATATCGCTGCTTCAACATTTTACAAAAGAAAAAAATACTTTTATGAAAATCCAAAACTTGACAGAGATTCGCAAGAACAATTATTTTATTTGAAAAATCTGATAAAAAATTTTTCTATTTTTTATATTGAAGATCCGTTTGACGAGGATGACTTTGAGAGTTTTGCAAAACTTTTAAAAATTTTTCCAGGATGTTTAATTGTCGGCGACGACTTAACTGTTACAAATTTTTCAAGATTAAAAAAAGCAATTGAAATGAAATCTATTAACGCAATTATTGTAAAACCAAATCAATGCGGTTCGTTGCTGAATGTTCGCAGAGTTTGCGACTTGGCAAAGGAAAATAAAATAAAAATAATTTTTTCTCATAGAAGCGGTGAAACAGAAGAAAATATTTTAGCTGACTTATGTTTTGGATTTCAGGCAGATTTTTTCAAGTGTGGAATTCTTGGAAAAGAAAGAGAAGCAAAATTAAAACGACTTTTTGAGATTGAAAAAAGTTTAAAGAAAAATTAATTCAAAACTACCCCGAACAGAGAACCAATATCAAGGTAGAAGCCCCTGACGCTGCCATCGAACTTGGAATCGTCGTCGAGGTCCAAACAATGAAGCCAAAATCCTGCTCCAACATTATCAAATTCGTATCCAATTTGATAAAACCAAACATTATTAATTCCACATTTATTTCTTAAAAATTTTCCATATTTCTCGGCTACTCTTGGGTCTCTTGCTAAAAATTGCGCAATATCAACATCTCCTAAATCTTCCGAATGAACTGAAAATAAATCTTGTCTTGTTGGAATTAAAATTCTTTTTTGATGCGCAGGAAGTTCTGCGTCTTGTTCTGCAATTTCTCTAATTAATTGCACTGCGGGTTTTTCTCCTAATTTAATTTCATCTGTTAAAGGTAAATATTTTTCTCTTGCATTTGCTTCTAAAGTTTGTTGAGCATAATGAGTTGTTGGCGCGAATTTTCCAAGACACCAATAATTTGTTCCATCTATTTTTGCAGTTCCTTCTGGATACCAGCAACCTTCAGTTTTGTAATGAGAATTTGGTCCTTGTTTGATTCTGTCAAGCATTCCTTGTCTTGCTGTTGCTATTCTTTGTCCTGCTCCTTCAATTTGTCTTTTGCAATCTGGAAAAGTTCCAGTGTATCTTTTTAGTTCCATGAGATTTTCAGAAAAAAGAAGTTTATAAACTTTTTGTCTGTATTATTTTTAAAGGGGTAACAAATTTCACATCCCCCGACGCGAAGAGAATTACGTGTGCAAGCCGAGCGAGGTCGCGAGTTCGCATTTTTTTGAAATTTTTCCAAACTTCGTCAAGGAAAAATTTTAAGAGAATTGTTAATAGAATAAATTTCTTAGATTAAGATTCTCGTTATTTGCATAGATGATCTTTTAGCAATAAAATTCTAAAACCCTGAATAAAATTTTATCTTCACATTAATTATTTTTTCTGCGAAAAAATTCTATGAAGTCAATTTTGAAGCGAATAAATTGCACAACTTCGTTGTGCGTAATTTTGATACACCCGTAGTCGCGCATTTTATTTTTTCTGCGAAAAAATCTTTGCGAGATTTCGTCGTCGAGAAACTTAAAAATATTTTTTCTAAAAATTTTTTCAACAATTTAAAAAATCACAGAAAAGTTTATAAACCATATTTTTTATTAACTATTACGTAAGGTTAAAATTAAAATGGCAAGAGCAAAACCAAACATGAATGTTGTTTTCGTTGGGCATGTTGATGCTGGAAAATCAACCACAGTCGGTAGATTGCTTTTTGATTCTGGAATTGTTTCTGAACAAGAAATGAAAAAACTCAAGGAAGAAGCTGTGAAGCACGGAAAAATCGGTTTTGAATTTGCTTATGTTATGGATGAGATTAGAGAATCAAGAGAAAGAGGAGTTACAATTGATTTAGCTTATAAAAAATTAGTCACACAAAAATATGAAATTACAATCATTGACGCCCCAGGGCACAGGGATTTTGTAAAAAATATGATCACAGGTGCTTCACAAGCTGATTGTGCTTTCTTAGTTATTTCAGCTCCGTCAGGAGTAGAACTGCAGACAACAGAACACTTGTGGTTGCTTAGAACAATGGGTGTAAAAAATATTGCAGTTGCAATAAATAAAATGGACGCTGTTCAATACAAAGAAGAAAAATTCAACGCTGTTAAAGACGCTGTTAGCAAATTGCTTCAAGGGGTTGGAATAAAACCAGAAAAAACAACTTTCATTGCATGTTCAGGATTGCAAGGTGATAATGTTTTCAAAAAATCTGACAAAATGTCTTGGTATAAAGGTCCAACAATTTTAGAACAATTTGATTTATTCCCTGCTCCAGAATTGCCAACAAACCTTCCAATGAGAATGCCTGTTCAAGATGTTTATGAAATTACCGGAATTGGAACTGTTCCAGTTGGAAAAATTGAAACAGGAGTTATGAAAGCTGGGATGAAAATTTTAGTTGTTCCAGGAAGAACTGGCGAAGGAATTGCTGGTGAAATAAAATCAATTGAAATGCATCATGAAAATCTTTTAGAAGCAAATGCAGGGGACAATGTTGGAATTAATATTCGTGGAATTGGTAAAAAAGATATTGCAAGAGGAGATGTAATTTGCGAGGCCTCAAAGCCCTGCCCAATTGTTGAAGAATTTGTCGCAACAATAACTGTGATAAATCACCCAACAGTTTTAGCAAAGGGCTACACACCGGTCTTCCATGTTCACACTGCACAAGTCCCATGTCAGTTTGTAGAATTAATCGCGCAAATTAATCCAGCAAATGGAGAAGTCATTAAAGAACATCCTGACTTTTTGAAAAACGGGGACTCTGCAAAAGTTAGAATCAAGCCACAAGGAAAATTATGTTTGGAAATTCAGTCAGAAAATCCATTCATGAGCAGGTTTGCAGTTAGAGATGCTGGCTCAACAGTTGCAGCAGGAATGTGCACTGAAATTACAAAGAAAAAATAATAATTCTGGAACTGGATAAGAAGAGGGGGAAATAAAATGAAATTAAATAATTTATTAAAAAGATTGAATGAATTAAAAGAAAGGGAAATCTTAGAGGGATTTGGAGAAGTAATTATATTATTCTTTGGACCATCACAAAGTGAAGAATATCCTGCAAGATTAAATTATTCTGGTATATTTACTATTAAAAGATATTCAAACGGAGAAAGATATTCCATTAGCCCATCTTCAGTAAATGGGTTTGATTTTGATTTTTATTTTAATAATATTAGAGACGGAGAACTTGCAGATAACTCTTGTCGTGCAGATGTTTTGAATTTACCTGCAACAATTTTATTTTCAGATAGAGGAGAAAGAAAATGAAATTAAATCCAGAAATAAATATTTCAAAAAGAACAAGAAAAGATCTTTACCTAAATATTTTTGTACTTTTCACTCTTAATGGAGTAATCTCTTGTTCTAATATTTTTGATAATGCTCGTTTAAAATATTCTCGTGTAACAACTCCTCAAGAAATTATTCAAGCAAGAGCAAAAATGTGGCAAAGAGTTGCAAGAAAAAATTTAGTTCAAGCAGTTGGAGAAGAATATGACTTAAACAGCGACGGAGTTTTATCAGAATCAGAAAAAGGTTTAGTAACTGAAGTAATTACTGGAGGAAAAACTAAAAATTATTCACCAGCTTTAGAAAATTTTACAGATGCAGAATTAAATTATATTTTAGAACAAGAAGGAAATGAAAAGAATAAGAATTGTTAAAGAAGGAATAAATTTTGATGGATTAGAATGTTTTAGAGAAGATGAATGGGAAAAATGGATTAATTCAAGATTTCATGGAGAAGATGAATATGGTTTTGAAATTGCTGACAGCCGTTCTGTGGTTAATATTTCTGATCCATTTATTTATGTGGGTGATGAAATATTAAGAGGGGAGAGATTTTTTCCAAACGCAGAAAGAGCAATTGAAAATATTGTTACTTGTTTTAAAATTCCTTCTCAACCTTCTGGATATGAAGAATCTGAATTAATGCAAACAGCAAGATATGTTACAAGACCTCAATTAGGGTATGAACAAACAACAACAAAAGTTGCTGACTGGTTAAGAAAAGGGGTTCATAGAAAAATGACGGATTCATATAGAACTTATTTTGTTAGAAATGCATTAGGATTATTAGCACATATGCAAAAATTTGAAGATACTCAATTTAGAGATATTTATCTTGATTTTTTAAGAAAAAGAAAAGAATTATATGCTATCGGAGCAGAGCATATTTTTCCAGCTTTTTTAGGAACACAGATTTCTTGTCCGCTTCTTGAATTAGATGCAAGTTCAATTAGAAGGGTTTTACAAATTTTTAAAGGGGATCAAGAAAATAAGACATCGTATTATTTTTCAGCCCTTGGTAATTTATTGAGTAGAAAAAGAAAACAATGGAGAGAAGAAATAAAAGAGGGGGGAAGAGAAGGAGAAAGAAAATGAAAACTTTAATAGAAGAACTAATAATCGCAATTCAAGATATTTGTGTGCATTATCAACCAGATAAAAAAAGACCAATAGGAGAACAAAGTTCAAAGCAAGGACAATTATATGAATGTCAAAGTTTTCATTCAATTCGTGGTGAAACCGGATGTGTTAATTGTTATAATCATCAAAATCCAGATGGAAGTTTTCAACATCATGCGGAAAGAGTGCGAGATGGAATTGCGGACTTTCAAATTAAATAATTTTAAAAGAATTAAATTGTTATCTTCAATTTCTTTGCAAATTGGTTGAATTGTAAATCTTCGCGATATCCACCAGAGGCATTTGAGAGATATCGCACACCTGAACAGAGAGGGAAAATGTGTGAGAGAAAACCGCAGGTTGTCTTCAATTTTCCCGTTGGTATTTTTGTTTTTTCAAAAAATATTTTAATATTTTACAGGTTCTGAATCGCCTTTAAGTTTTTCAAATAAATTTCCGAAAAATCCTTTTTTCTCTGGCTCGTCCGCAGGATTTACATTGACCGCTTCCTGAATTTTTTCTTCTTTAATTGCTTCTGCTTTTATTTCTGGGGTCTCGTCTGAGTCCTCAATAAATTCTGGCTTCACGCTTTTTTTTGTAATTCCCTGAACCCCTTTTTTATTAGAAATCTTTTTCTCGGTCTTTAAAATTTTTTTCTCTACAACTTTTTTCTTCAATATTTTTCTCAAAATCTTTTTTGCTTTTTTCTTTTCAGCAAGAACATTTATCTTTTCAGGAGCCATCCCTAATTTTTCTCTTAGCGTAGCTATCTGTTGCGCAAGAGTGTTGATTATATTCAGCAAAGAATCAATCTGGTTTTCATAATCACTCAAACTTTTTATTTTATTGTCGCCAATTGTCATCGCAATATTTGCTATGTCTTCTTTATTTTTTTTGCTGATTCCAAGGGTGGTTTCAATTATTTTCCCAAGTCGCGAGTTTTCTTCTCTGACTTCATCAATCTGAAGCGTGCTTTTTTCAACACCAGTTAATCTTGACTGAATTGTTTTTTTAAAACTCTCAAACTCTTCATCTTTTATAATTGAACTAAAATCTAATTTTAATTTCTGAACTTCTTTTTGCATTCCAGAATAATTTTGATGCAAGTTTAAAGTCAATTCTTCTGCTTTTTCAATTTCTGCAAATCCGCTTTTTAATTCAATAAAAATTTGTTCTGCTTTGTCTGCATCCATTCTGACACGCGCGCTTGTTTTTTGTATTTCAATTAAATCTTTTTTTACATCATCATTTAATTTTAATAATCCGTCGGTGCCGATAAAAATTCCTGCTTTTTGTCTCAGGTCTTTTAACTCGTTCATAATCGCTTGTTCATATTGTTTTTTTGCTTCAAGTTTTTCAAGAAAACTGCTGACTTTCAAATCAAGTCGCTGATATTCTAATCTTAATTTTTCTGGTCTGACGCTGTTGACCAAATCCATTGCCCTCGACGCATCAAGATTGCATTTTGAAATTAATTTTTCATTACTCATTGCCATTGTTCTTATCTCGCCGATTCTCTCGCTAAGATTTGAAAATCTTTCAGAGTAACCGCCCATCCATTGATTAACTGCTTCAAGTCGCGCGTTTATTTTTTCAAATTCAAGTTTCACCCATTCGTCTGAAGAATTATTTAATTTTTCATTTTCATAAGTTGTTAAAGATTTTTTTGGTTTTATTTTTGAAAGAATTTCTTCTGGTTCGTTTTTATTTATTTCAGAATTTTGCACTTCTGGATTTAGAGAATCATATTCATCTTCTTTTCCGACATCTGGCGGAATTCCGTCGTCGTTCTTTTTTAAAAAATCAAACATCCTTCACCTTTTTGTAGTAATTATTTTAAGTCTTTTGCAGTTTTAAATCTTGCGTCGTTGGGAAAAAATTATAATAAGAAATTTTTAAACCCATGAGGTCCTTAAAAATTTTCAAAGAAATTTTCTGGGACTTCAATTGACGATGCAATTGAAGTAATCAACCCTCTTCTCGGTTCGATTCTCGACGGACACACGAGGAATCGAACCTCGATCTACAGGGTTTTTCAAAAAGGTTTACATTTTTATTGCAAACTTTATTTCCGAAACCTGTTATTCTATCCATTAAACTATGAGTCCTGAAATTGATAACAAAAAAAGGTTTTTATACTTTGATATTCTGTTTTGTAAATGAATATCCAATCCATGCGATATCAATCGGAAGCATTTGAAAGATATCGCTCACTGGAACAGAAAAGGGAAAATCAAAAATCGCAAAATTTTTTCAAAATTAAAATTTTGGGAAACAAAAAATTCTTAGAATTTTTTGTTAAACCGCGAGGTTGTTTTTAAAATGACTTTGCAAAGACACCACAAAATTATTATTGGAAGTTTTAGTTCTTTTATTGTAATTGTTTTAATTTTAAACAGCATTTTTCTTTACACACTTTACGGCCAACTTCAACTCAACAACAAAAATATTGAAAAAGAAATTTTAAATTTGCAAGCAGACACAAGCACAAAAATAAACGAGCTCACCACAAAAATAATTCAGACCCAATCAAATTTACTTTTATTAAACCAGTCATTTAAACTGCAACTTCAAGAATTAAAATCAACAGCAAGCGCAGATTTCTCGTCGGTAATTGAAAATTCTCTGCAGTCAGTGGTTACTGTAAAAACTGATGTGAGTCAAGGAACAGGATTTTTAATTTCTTCAGACGGATATTTTATAACAAACGCGCACGTTCTTTCTGGAGCAAGAGTTGTAAGCGCAGTTGATTACGAACAAAACGAAATCTCTGCAGAATTTATTGGTTATGATTCTGATTTTGATATTGCTCTTTTAAAATTAAATGGAAATTACAATGAATTAGAACTCGGAAACTCCGACGACATTCAAGTCGGAGAATCAGTAATCGCAATTGGAAATCCACTTGGCTTGCAATTTTCTGTTTCAGAAGGAATAATTTCTGCAATAAATCGCGCAGGGCCAAATGAAATCAATGCATATTTACAAACTGACGCTGCATTAAATCCAGGAAATTCTGGCGGACCTTTGATAAATAAAAAAGGAAAAGTTATTGGAATAAATAATTTCAAAATCGGCGGAGGAGAAAATATTGGCTTTGCCTTGGAATCAAATTACATTAAAGAAATCACAAATAAAATTTCGCAGAGAGAGTTAAATATAACTTTAGTTTAATTTTGTCGTTGAGAGATAAAGAAAAGAAATAGGTTGATAAAAAATTAGGCGCTTCGTGCAAAATTATCTTAAATTTTTTCTTACTTCGTTGACGAAAATGTCTCTTCGATAGGTAGGAGTCAGTTGATAATGATAATTACTTTCTCCGATATTATGGCTGTGTTTTACAATTTCTATTTTCATTTTAACCTCCGTAAAGTTTAATTAGAACTCAATATAGTTATCACTAAGTTTTTTGCAAATTCAGTGAGCTAAAATCGAGCTCACTGATTAATATTTATTTAAATAGAAAAAACTAACGCTCGCTCGACGCAATTCACTCAAAGCTAAAGCAAGGAAGGGTTCTTGCGTAGCTCGCTAAATCTAAATAAATTTAATTTGTCCGCGACATTAAAAAATATCTGAATTTAGTTATAGTCGAGGACATTAATATTCGTCTGGTTTCTCGTCGGTATAATCGCAATTGTCATTCTAAAATTCGCTTAAATTGGATTATATTGTCTTCCTAAATTAAATTTATTTTTAGAAATAATCATCATCCATTTTTTTTGAGAATTATTTTTTTCAGAGTGCCATCTTTTTTCAAATTCATTTATTTTAATCTTAAATTTTTTCCCATTCCAAGGATCATTTAAAATAAGTTTTGTTTTGTTAAATCCAATTACAACTGCGTAATGTTCAATATTCCCCGAGGGTTCAATATAGTGAACAATTACTGGAAAGCCCTTTTCTATAAAATATTTTAGATTATTCAGGGAAGAATTTTCATGAACAAAACAATAAAATTTGTTTTTTCTTGCTTCTTTGATTAATGCGTTGTGTTTTGTTCCTACTTTTTCATTTGTCTTCAAATCTTTTTTTAATTTTTCTTCATCAAATCTTTTTCCAAAAAAATCAAAGACCATTCTCAAGGCAGCAGGACCGCAAGTATACCCCTCTTTTTGCCAGAAAAATTTCAAGTTAATCATTATTTTATTTGTGAAAGGTTGTTTAAAAATTTTTTTGATTTTAAGATTTGGCGAGTTTCCAAACTCTTTCGAAAAAAGATTTATATTTTTCAGCAATTCGTTTAGAGATGATTTCGTAACACATATTTATCTCTCCCCACATAGGGATTATAATTCTATTTTTACTAATGATTACCCCTGTAGGCATTGTCAGATTATATTTTTTTATCTCATAATTTTTGTGTAATACCTCTTTGATAAATTTGCTATTCAGTGAAGGGTTAATTATTCCTTTTACTTTAATTCCTCTTGATATCCTCTTTGAATGCCAGTTTGAAAGAAAATTTTTCATACTTTCATTAATTAGCTCATCTGGAGAGATACTAAAAAAATAATATTCTTCTCCTTTTTTAATTTCTTTTAATAAATTTTAAAACTGCTTCGGCCATTTCCTCGACGTTTTCAACCAATTTGTTATTCAAAAATTTCTTTCTAATGTAATTCCAGAAATTTTCTTTTGGGTTTAATTCAGGCGAATATTTTGGGAAACAAATTATTTTTATCCGACGATGTTTTTCCAAAAATTCTTTTGTTTCTGAACTATGATGTGCAGGATGATTGTCCATAAATAAAATTATTTTATTTTTATCGACGACAAAAGCAATTTTAAAAAATCAATAAAAGCTTCTGAATTAAATTTTTCGTTTGTCAAAGTCAAGAGTATATTTGCTTTTTAAGAGAATTAAATACTCACTCTTTCAATTTTAATTGTTCTCTTCCAGAATCCGAAGTAGTTGATAAGAACTCTGTTTTCTTCAATCCTCTACTCGGATCAATGCTTGCTTTTCTGTTGTGATGCGATTGCTCGCATTAGTCCTCGGTCTCAACTCTTGGAGCAAGAATAAAATCAATTTCCATTTCAGGATTTTTGAATTCAATTTTCAGTGGGTGGTCGTTCGCAAATTTTAAAATTGTTTTTTCGCAAAGTTTCGCCCCTTTCATAAATTTTTGCAAATATTCCAAACTATATCTTGCCTTGCAGTCCTCTGCCTGAATTTCAACTTGGTCGCCAGAGAATTCTATTTTAGCCGAATTTAATCCGTTTGCTTTAATTATAAATTTTCCTTCTTTAATCACAAAACCACAGGCGTCAGCGACGACAACACAGTCCTCAACAGCGTCTATTAAGTCCTCTGAATTTATTTTTATAACCGAACTATATTCTAAATTTGGAATCTCTTTATCTTCTGATTCTATTTCAATTAAACAAAGCGTGAAATCTCTTTTTATTCTATCAAAGATTTGCAAATTAAGAGTATTGTCAATTTTTTCCATAGTCAGCGAACTGCTTGAACCGCATCTTTTTAAAATTCTTTTTAGGTCTTCTAAATTTACTCCAATAACTTCTTTTGGATTTTCACCGAGGTCAAATTGCGAGAACGCGCTTCGCGGAAGTCGAAAAGAAACCATTGAAACATTTGCAGGGTCCATAGCAATTATGCTAAGACCAAACTCGTTTAATTTTATTCTGACTTCTAAAACAAGTTCTGAAATTATTTCAACTGCTTTTAATAAAATATTTGGGTTTTCAAGTTTGACTAACATAGAAATAATAAATTGTGTCGGTTTTTAAGTATTGTTGTAATGAAAAACATTTTGCAAAAAAATTGTAAAGAATTTAAAATCCGCGACGAAATTTAATTCAAGATTTCAAATACTAATTATAAAAAATGCCTTCGGCATTAGAAAAAATTTGTTTCACGAAAATGAAAATTAATCTGTGTTTCACCAAAGCCTGAAATTGTAAATTATAATAAAGAAATTGTCTAAAATCTGTGTAGCAATTTCTATCTCTCCAATTTAGCTTCTCAGCAAGCTATGGGGTATTAACCCAAATTGAAAATAAAAGTTGAAGATATCAAAAATCCGCGACAAACAAAAAACTTATTGATAGCAAAATTTGTCGTCGGTGTTCAAATTTTTTGCAATCAACTTTGCTCAAAATATTTTCGCCAAAATATATTATCAAAAATGGAATTTTTTTATATCCCCTTAAATTTTTTCTAATACTTTCTCTACTTGACTGATAAATTTTTCAATCTCAAATAAATAATAATCTAAATTTTTAGCAGTAA
>Ga0209727_1002570_pt1 | contig 12558 bp, 8 predicted proteins | sample RifGroC1_FD_183995 | JGI IMG/M metagenome (GOLD analysis project Ga0209727, IMG submission 183995) | Groundwater microbial communities from Rifle, Colorado, USA - Groundwater C1 (SPAdes) (version 2) | ecosystem: Environmental > Aquatic > Deep subsurface > Groundwater | place: Rifle, Colorado...
CGACGCCTTTTGCTCCATCAAGAAGTTCTGCTGCTAATTTTTCCGCGAATGTTTTATATTCCTTATTTGATCGCTTATTTGCACATTCCACAATCCACCTTATCGCAAGTGCTATCCTTCTATCTCCACGCACTTCCATAGGAACTTGATAGGATGCTCCACCGACCCGCCTGGCTTTTACTTCTATTTTTGGTCCAACAGTATTGATTGCTGTTTCAAATACTTTAATCGGATCTTCTCCTTTTTCTTTCATGATATCGAGTGCTCCGTACACAAGTTGTTCTGCAACCCGTTTCTTTCCGCTTTTCATGATTCGGTTAATAAACCGCGTTAATAGTCTGTTTCCATAGATCGCATCTCCCGGAAGTATTTTTGTATATGTTTTATGTGATCTCATAGATTTTTAGCTTGCTTTCGCAGCGATAGGTCCAGTAGCAGTTGCTTTTGTCCCATATCTGCTTCTTCCTTGTTTACGATTAACAACCCCTGTTGAGTCATATTTCCCACGAACAATATGATATTTTACTCCTGGAAGATCAGGCACTCTACCTCCACGAATCATCACAATTGCATGTTCCGTGAGCTCATGACCGATTCCTCCAATATACGCTGTTACTTCTTGTTTGTTGGATAATCTCACGCGGGCAACCTTTCGAAGTGCTGAATTTGGCTTTTTTGGCGTCATGGTTTTCACCAATGTTACTACTCCTCGTTTAAACGGAGCTGGCATTTGTTTCATTTGGCGCGTTTTAGTATTAAAAAACTTCCGAAGCGCTGTTGCTTTGATTTTTTTTGACTTTCGACGTCGACCAAATTTGATAAGCTGATTTATGGTTGGCATAATAATTTATTTTCCTATCTGTGCACGCTCGGCATCAACAGGAATAAGTCGTCCGATTATAACGTTTTCTTTGAGACCCAGCAACTTATCTTCTTTACCGGCAAGCGCCGCATCAGTAAGTACATTCGTTGTTTCTTGAAACGATGCTGCCGATAACCAGGATTCTGTATACAGTGACGCACGGGTTATACCCAAAAGCACGATATTGGCTGTCGCCGGCTCTCCACCGGCCGCAAGTACCCGCGCGTTTTCAGTAGTAAATCCTGACCTATCAACTAGTTCCCCCGGAAGCATCGTTGTGTCTCCGGCGCTATCAATACGGACTTTGTCACTCATTTTTCGGACAATCACTTCAAAATGTTTATCATGAATACCAATTCCTTGAGACTCATAAACACGTTGTACTTCAGTAATCAAATATTTTTGTGCTCCACGAAGTCCTCTAATTTCAAGCACTTCCTTCACATCAAGATACCCGCTGGATAGTTGATCGCCGGCACCAATGAGATCTCCGGATTTAACCTTTAGTTCGCTCGTAATAGGAATCGTGTATTCCCGTTCTTCTACTGGTTTAAGAGAATTATTTTGAACAATAATTTTATATCCCTGATCGGTTTCTGTTACTTCAACTTTTCCGGCAATTTCTGAAATTGGCGATAACACTCGCGGCGTTCGACATTCAAACAATTCTTCAACACGGGGAAGACCTTGTGTCACGTCAAGTCCAACGATTCCTCCTGCATGACGAACCCGCATAGTTAATTGTGTTCCTGGCTCTCCGATTGATTGAGCAGCGATCACTCCGACGGGAGTGCCCATGTCAACAAGATTTGTTGTTGAAAAATCACGACCATAACACTTGGCACACATTCCAATTGATGCCCTACAGGTAATAGGAGAACGAACAACAACACTTTCAATAGCATGTTCATCAATAAGCTTTGCATTGGATTCTTCAATAAGTTCTCCCTTTGCAATGAGAACTTTTTTACTACCCTCTGCTTTGATATCTTCAGCCGCAAAACGACCAATGCAGCGGTTTGCAAATGGCGTTTGTCTATCTTCACGCCTGACAAGCTCAAATCCTTCTTCCGTACCACAGTCGTCCATACGGATAAGAACGTCATGCGCCACATCAACAAGCCGTCTCGTAAGATATCCTGCGTCAGCGGTTTTAAGCGCTGAATCAGTCAATCCTTTTCTTGATCCACGGGTAGACGTAACGTATTCAAAAATAGATAATCCTTCTCTGTAATTACTTTTTGTCGGCAATTCCACGATTTTTCCAAGCGGATCAACAACAAGCCCTTTAATAGCAGCAAGCTGTTTGAGTTGATCTTTAGAAGCCCGCGCTCCTCCTGAATCGATAATCATTTTTACCGGGTTATCGATCTTCATATTGTCCCAGGTAAGATTTGCTAGTCTCTCAGTTACTTCAATCCATATTTCATTGGATAATCGTCTCTTTTCTTCGAGTGTAATAAGACCTTGTTGATAATTGCCGTCAATGTCTTTCACTTTATCTTCTGCCTCATCAATAATGTCACTCTTATTATCTACCATAACATTGTCAAATACTGATGCGGACAATCCTCCGCAGAACGTCGCCCCTTCAAATCCAATGGATTTGATTGCGTCAATTAAGACAACTACTTCTTCTTTTGGATATTCCCGTAATGCCTGAGTGATAATTGTTTTAATAGTTGCAGCTTTGACAGGTGTATTAATGAAACGAAGTTTTTCTGGTAACTTTTCGTTAAATAAAATCCGACCGATTGTGGTAACAATAATATTTCCATTGACGGGTACTCGGATTGGTTCCCGAAGAGTAACACGTTCGGTTTGATATGCGATAATTGCTTCTTCTTCATCACAATATAACGTCATATCTTTTTCTTGCTTTTCTGCTTTTGCCGCATCCATGGTGGTGTAGTAATAACACCCAATCACCATTTCTTTGTTTGGAACGGTAATTGGTGATCCATCAGCAGGCTTAAGCAAGCTAAATGTAGGAAGCATCAAATGCATTGCTTCATATTGGCTTTCTTTAGAAAGCGGGATATGAACAGCCATTTGATCTCCGTCAAAATCAGCATTGTAGCCAGCGCAGACACAGGGATGAATTTGAAGTGCTGATCCTTCAATAAGAACAGGAAAAAATGCCTGAATACCAAGTTTATGAAGTGTTGGTGCACGATTAAGAAGTACCGGGTGGTTTTTCGTAATTTCATCCAAGATATCAAAGACTTCCGGTGTTCGGCGGTCTAAAACATTTTTTGCATTTTTCACATTTGGAGCAATACCCCTGACAATAAGTTCCCGGAGAACAAACGGTTTAAACATCTCAAGAGCCATTTCTTTTGGAAGCCCGCATTGAGTCAGTTTAAGTTCAGGTCCCACAACGATGACAGATCGACCGGAATAATCAACCCGTTTTCCAAGTAAATTTTGCCGGAATCTCCCTTGTTTACCCCGGAGCATATCTGAAAGTGACCGGAGTGGTTGAATAACTGCGCGGGATGATGGACGTTGTGTCGCATCTATTAAGCTATCAACAGCTTCCTGAAGCATTCGTTTTTCATTCCGAAGAATAATTTCCGGCGCTCCAAGATCCATCAGATGCTTTAAACGATTATTTCTGTTTATGACACGCCTGTATAGATCATTTAAATCACTCGTTGCAAATCGACCACCGGTCAACTGCACCATGGGACGAAGATCCGGAGGGATTACTGGAAGAAGAGACATGATCATCCATTCAGGTTTAATGATTGCTTTTCGCATACCATCAACGACCCGAAGTCGTTTGGTTGCTTTGATATGACGTTGTCCTGAAGTATTTTGGATTTCCTCATGAAGTTCAGCAGCCAACTTATCCAAGTTTACATGTTTAACTACTTCAAGTACTGCTTCAGCTCCCATGCCGACAGAAAATCCTGCAACAGCATCGTACTCATAAAGTTTTAGATACTCATCTTCAGTGATGGTTGTGAGTGGTTTAATATTTTTTACAATAGACAATAACTGATTAACAACTTCTTTTACTTTTTCTTGTTCCTTAATCATCTGATCTTCTAATCTTGTCAGTTCTTGTCGTTGTCGAAGTTCAAGTTCAGCAATTGCCAAATCTTGTGCTTCTTTCACTTTAATTTTGTCACGGATAGATCCTTTTTCATCAGCTAATTCTTTTTGTTTCTTTACTTTTTCATCTTTAAACCGTTTTTCCATCTCATCTAAACGTACTTTTCCATTATCAGTCATCTTTTTGAGTACTTCTTTTTTCTTGTCTTCATCAATTTTGGTCACTAAATATTGAGCAAAATAGATAACCCCTTCCAAAGCGCGTGGACTCATGTCTAAAAGAAGTGATAATTTCGAAGGAGCTCCTTTAAAAAACCACACATGCGCAACAGGAGCTGCAAGTGTGATATGTCCCATGCGCTCCCGTCTGACTTTACTCTGTGTTACTTCGACACCGCATTTATCACAAATAATACCGCGATATCGAATCCGTTTATATTTTCCGCAGTAACATTCCCAATCTTTCGTTGGTCCAAAAATCCGTTCATCGAACAATCCGTCTTTTTCTGGTTTAAGTGTTCGATAATTAATGGTCTCTGGTTTTGTTATCTCCCCATATGACCAAGATTTAATATCTTCACTTGAAGCTAACCGAATTTCAAGTCCGGAAAAATCAATAATATTGGCAAATGTTGATTTTGTATCCATAATTACTCCGTTTTCTCTTCCAAAATGACTTCTGATTTTACTTCTGCCACTTCTTTTGCTTCTTCGGCAACAGCGAGTTGTTTAGCAGTGACAGCTCCTGTTGGTTTTACAGACAACCCTAGTGCCTGCAATTCTTTAACCAATACTTTGAATGATTCAGGTACATTAGAAGCCGGAATATCAATACCTTTAACTATTGATTCAAATGCCTTTGCACGTCCTACAACATCATCAGATTTAATCGTTAACATCTCCTGTAAAATATGTGCTGCCCGATGAGCTTCCAGCGCCCATACTTCCATTTCTCCTAAGCGCTGTCCTCCCATTTGGGCTTTTCCTCCGAGAGGTTGCTGAGTTACGAGTGAGTATGGACCGGTTGACCGTGCATGTGTTTTATCTTCAACCATGTGGATGAGTTTCATGATAAATCCGACACCAACGACAATTAACTCACTGAACGCTTTTCCCGTTCGTCCATCATAAAGCGTTGCTTTTCCTGATAATGGTAAATTTGCCTCTTTAATTTTTTCAACAATTCTTTCTTCTTTGACTTGTTCAAAAACTGGAACAGCAATCTTAACATTAAGTTTTCTTGCTGCTAACCCAAGATGAGTCTCAAGAAGTTGTCCTAAATTCATACGGGATAGTACTGATAATGGAGAAATAATAACGTCAACAATTGTTCCGTCAGCAAGATAGGGCATATCAGAAACAGGAAGTATTTTAGAAATGACTCCTTTATTTCCATGACGTCCAGCAAGTTTATCTCCCACAACAACTTTTCTCATTTGAGCCACTTTTACAATTATTTTCCGGTTTGTTCCCGGTTCAAGCTCATCCCCTTGTTCCTTATCAAGAATTCGTACATCAATGACGGTTCCCCGTTCACCATGAGGAACTCGTAAACTAGTATCACGCACCTCTCGTGCTTTTTCTCCAAAGATTGCGCGCAACAGTCGTTCTTCTGCGGTAAGTTCTGTTTCACCTTTTGGAGCAATTTTTCCAACTAATATATCATTTGGAGCAACTTCTGCACCAACAACTACAATTCCATCTTTATCTAAATTTCGAAGCGCTTCTTCTCCGACATTTGGAATATCACGTGTTGTTTCTTCAGGACCTAATTTCGTATCAACAACACTTGCCTCATATTCTTCGATATTGACTGATGACAATACATCGTCTTTTACGAGTCTATCTGAAATAACAATAGCATCCTCATATCCAAGACCATCAAAACTCATGTATGCGACAACCATATTTGATCCAAGAGCAAGTTCGCCTCCATCAGTTGCCGGTCCCTCGATAATGACGTCATCTTTTTTCAATTTATCACCTGTCGCGACTTCTACATGTTGGTTGTAACACGTTGATTGAGCGGATCGTTTAAATTTCTCAAGTGTATATTGTTCTTCATCGCCATTTTTATATTTCACTGTTACTGATGCTGCATCCGCATAGGTAACTACCCCATCATCTTTTGCATAAATACATCTACCCATAGAACCGGCCACAACCCGTTCCATTCCAGTTCCAATGATTGGAGCTTGCGGTTGTAATAGTGGCACTGCTTGGCATTGCATGTGAGTGCCCATGAGAGCACGATTAGCCTCATCATGAGCCAAAAATGGAATGAGGGATGCCGGGGCTCCAACAACTTGTCGTGGAACAATATCTAAATATTCAACAACAGTCACATCTGCTTCTGCAAAATCTCCTTTATATCGTACTGGAACGCGATCTGCTTGAATAATGCCATTTACATCAATAGGTAAGTCTGCATGAGTAATATAATGATATTGTTCATCATTGGCATCTAGATATACCATTTCATCAGTTACTTTCATTTGTGTTTTGCCACTAGATGTAACTTTTATCACTTTTCGGTACGGTGTTTCTAAAAATCCATATTCATTAACTCTAGCGTATAAAGACATATAGGTAACGAGTCCAATATTTGGTCCTTCCGGGCTTCTTACCGGACAGATTCTTCCATATTGAGATGCGTTAATGTCCCGAATAGAAAATGACGCACGTTCCCGGGAAATTCCGCCAATGCCCATAACAGTAAACCTGCGTAAATTATCAACCTCAGCAAGCGGATTTGTTTGATCAAGAATAGTTGACAATTGACTCGTACGGAAAAAATCATTAATTGCAGCTATAATCGGTCGAGCATTGACCAGTTGCGTCGGAAGTAAATCTACTGCGAGTGGTCCAGCTAAACTCATTTTTTCCCGGATAGACCGTTCGAGTCTGAGAAGTCCAACACGAAACGCATTCGTTGCGACAAGTTCTCCAACTCTTCGAACACGCCGATTCCCAAGATGATCAATATCATCAACATCCCCTTTTCCATTAATGGTATTTATAAGATATGTTATTGCTCCGAGCACGTCTTCTTTTGTTAAAATCCAATGAGATTTTTCATTTGGTACATCGATTCCGAGTTTCTTATTCATTTTATATCGGCCAACTCGCTCAAGAGAATACCTACGGTTATCAAAAAACATAGATTGAAACAATTCACGAGCATTATCAAGAACAATTGGTTCTCCTGGACGAAGTTTTCGATAAATTTCCAAAATTGCTTCAGTTTGACTTGTTGTCGGATCTTTCGTAAGTGTATTGTCAATAATACGCATATCAGGATTCACATCCACAGCTGCAAATGCTTGTTTTATCTCTTCATTCGTAGATAATCCAAGAGCGCGTAGGAATGTGCTTCCAACAAATTTTCGCCTTCGATCAATTCTCACCATAAACACATTGTTTCGTGTAACAAATAATTCTAACCAGCTTCCGTGCATGGGTCGAATTTCAGCACTATAAAGAGTTCTTCCGGTTGTAGGATCTACTTCTCCAGTAAAATATATACCAGGGGAACGGACGAGTTGATTCACAACACATCGTTCTGTTCCGTTAATAATGAAAGTGCCGTTTTGCGTCATTGCCGGAATATCACCTAAGAATACTTCTTGGGATACATGATGACCGGTTTGTTTATTGGTAAGTGTTGCAATAACCTTCAGTTGCATATCATACGTTAAACCTTTTTCGATAGCGATAAGAGAGGTAAGTCTTGGTTTTCCAAAAAAATAATCACTAAAGGCAAGTTCCCAATTTTTTCCGGTAAAATCTGATACAGGAGAAATTTCAGAAAGAAGTGTTTTCACTCCCTCTTCCAAAAACCATTGGTATGATTCACGCTGGACAAGCGTAAGATCGAGCTCGGGAAGATCTGTATACTCTTTTCCCCAATATAATCGATGAGAGTGATTGTCTTTGGCCATTAACAATAAATCCTTTTTAGAAAAAACGCAAAATAAAGAAGTGAACAATGACCGTTCACCTCTTTAGGCTATTCAATTAATATGTATTATACCGCTAAATCCCCTCCTGTCAACGAGGAAAATTACTCACAAAAAACAGCCCATGAAAATCATGGGCTGCCGTTTGTTTTATACTCTTTTTATTTCTTCTTTATTGTCGGGGTTACCTCAATCGTTGGACAGGGATACGTAGGTGCAGGTAAAAATGGTTTCCCATGTTTTACCCACGTTCCACCGGAACAAATCCATGTGTCCTCGCCAGAAACACTTTTCAATGCAATAGCGAGAACACCAACTGCTAATAATCCTCCAATAATAAGAGCAAGAGCTTTTATCATACATTCATCCTGAGCCTATCGAAGGATTACCAATCACGTCCACCGCGATCATCCCGTCCACCGCGATCGCTTCCTCGGCCGCGTCCACCACCACTAAATCCACCACGGCTTCCGCCGCCACCGTATCCACCTCGTCCACCACCACCTCCACCAAATCCGCCTCCTGGGCGTTGATCTCGGGGAACCATAGGACGTGCCTCGTTGACGATGAGAGTCCGACCGTCTAGGTCTTTTCCATTCCACATTTCCATCGCCTTTTTGGCTTCATCATCTGAACTCATTTCCACAAATCCAAATCCTTTGGATCTGCCGGAAAATTTGTCCATGATCACCGTTGCGGTGACGACTGTGCCTGCCTGCGAAAATGCATCGCGGAGCGTTTGATCAGTTGTGTTATACGATAAACTACCAACAAACAATTTCATTGCCATAATAATACTTTCTTTAAAAAAACACTTTTTTACTTATTTCTCACAACACGCGCTTCCGCAGTCGCACTTTTTGTCGCTGCCACAATCGCACACCTCCTTCCGCGATCCATGATCGCCATAAACTATATTTTCCTATTATACCTTTATTATAGGGTATTAGATACTACCAACTTCCTCCTCCACCTCCGCCGCCACCTCCGCCAGAAAACCCACCACCACTTGAAAACCCTGAAGAAAATCCGGATGATGAACGTGTAGGAGTAGCGGCGCTTACCACACTTGATGAAAAACTGTGACTCAAACTATTTGCTAAATACATCGTAGTAAATGCATTACTATTATATGACTGATACCATGATGGCTGCATTATATCAATATCTTTAAAACGCTCCGCCCAAATTTTCTCAACTCCAAAAATAATGGCATACGGAAGCATTTTTTCAAATAACAATTGTTTTTCAGCCTGAAATTTATACTGCCTGTCCTGAGAAACAATAAATCCTTTCAAAGCGAGAGCAATGTTTGCCGCATTGACCCCATCAATAGTTTTCCTGGGCATAGATCTTCCAAATAAAAACGCTACGACTGCGAGTAAGAAATTGCCGGTAAATAGTGCAACACCAGCTAATACATAGTACATCGTTCGTTGGGTTTGCGGATTTTTCGGGAACAGTCCATCTCGCACGACAGTTTCATATAATTCTGCCTTTGTTATTGCAACAGTCGGAGCCAACTCCGTATCTTTGATCCGAATAGCATCATCATCTTCAAAAATTCCTGTATATAATTTTTTCTCAAATGCGTCCATTCCTGAATCTTTCTTAGGCAATGTTTTTTCCAAATAAAAATCATTTTTCTTTTGTTCCACAATTTTTATATATCCGCGTCTGGCAAGATCGACAATTGTTGCCGTAATATCCCGTAGGTCTGCCGTTTCATCAATAAGTGTTCCTGTTTCACCGGAAGTGAGTATTTTCCCGTTTTTTAACTTCGGCACGTCAAACCACACGTGCGCGGCTCCGACAGTTCCTTTCGGATCACGGCCAGTTCTATACCAATGAATAATTATCCAAAGTGGAACAACGACATACCAAACAAGTCCAATCAAGAAAAACAGAGCACTCATGATAAATCCAAAAATATTCGCCCACCTGGTATCAATTTTTTTTGCTTCAGTTATCGCGAGTAAATTTTTCGGAAATCCAATAATAATAGATAGCCCCTCACCAGCAGAAAGACTATCAATAGAATCCACTGTTATTGTTCCGTTATTGTATTTAACTGTACACCCTTGAGACGTGCTTTTGTATGCACCTGTATAACACGCAGGCTGCATAACGTTTTCTAGCGGTGCAAACGGAAATTGCACTATTGTTTTGACTTTCTGAATAGGCACTTCCCATTTCGTTCCGACGATATTCCAATATAATTCATCATGATCAGAAAATGGTATAAACGCACCAACTACAGTGTAGTTAATAATATAAGTATGAATTCCAGTAATAGTGTTATTCGGATCTCCAATTTTGAGCGTTAGTTCATCAGAAGTAGATGATTGTTGCATTTGATAATGAGTGCCTTGAGAATTTGATACACGTATTCCAGAAATATCAAGTTTAAATTTTTCTCCATTATCATTGGTTTTTGTTATAGGAATAGTTCTGAATATTCCATGACGGTACAAAGAACCGAAGTCATAGGTAATATTTTCAGACACAGTCATGGAACTGTCTTTTTCAACTTTTATCGTCGTCGTAAAATCGCGGATGTCTTCGGCTCGAACTGAGAGCGGGAGAAAAAAACAAACGAGAAAACAAATCAAATAATAAAAAAGTCGCTTCATGAAATTACTCTAAATAGTTCGCAATATTTTCCAAATGACCCTCGATGGTTTTAGCGTAATATGCCACACCATTTTTATCATGTAAATAAAACATATATTCTGTCACCTGAGGAGTGATCACAGCTTTCATTGCTTCTATTCCAGGATTTGCAATTGGCGCTCGCGGAAGTCCAGGATTAAGATAGGTATTATACGGAGAATCTATTTTCTTATCTTCATCAGTCAATTCTTTTTTCCACCATGTTTTTTCCCGTTGTTGATACCCAAGAGCATATTGAAGTGTCGCGTCAACCTGAAGCGGCCAGTTTCTCTTAAGACGATTAAGAAGTATTCCAGCAATAATCGGCCTGTCAGTATTCGTTCTCCCTTCCCGTTCAACTAAAGATGCAATCGTCACAAGTTCATCTTTTGTCATCCCTTCTTTTTTAACCGTTTCCAGTATTTCCGGAGTTATCTTCTTATTAAAATTACTTATAAACATCGAAACTATTGCTCCTGCTGTTGCATCTTTTGGAATCAGATAGGTATCGGGAAACATGTACCCTTCTTGAGCGACTTTTAAAAATTCTTTTTCCGGAATGTTCAAATTTTTAGAAAGTACCATTGCAATTTCTTCGTTTCTCCATCCCTCAAGTGTTGTCACCCATATATCAAGCATGCCAAGGGTCAGTTCCGAGGCAATGGTTTTTGCATCCATAGATTTATTTAAACGGAAATCTCCTGCTTGGATTTGTCCATCGGTTCCAAAAAATCGTACAAGAAGATAAAAACCGATTTGACTTCGAATAAGTCCAGCTGTTGCAAGCTTCTTCGATAATTCTTTGGATCCTTGTCCACGAGGAATAACAAACATTATTGGTGTTGTGTCATTTGTATCAACTGGCCGCATGACATACGTCCACCAAAAATATCCACCTACTACAGAAAGGGACACAATAATCACGGAAACGATAATTCGGATCCTTACAAGATTATTTAATTTCATCGAGTGTTGCCCTCCTGTATTTATTTGATTGGGCATCAAACATATACATCCGTCCACATGCACATGTTATCGGTAAAAGTCCCTTTCCCTGAGGTTTGTTTAAAGGTTTTCCACACCCAACACATTTTCCTTGGGAAAGAAGCCATGCTTGTACTGGTGCAATCATATTTTTAAACATATTCTGTGACCCTAGTATATCACGTTATCATTATGACGGTGTTTTCATAATCCGTGCTTTTACATTGAGCCGCTTCCAATATGTTCCTGGTGGAACACAGGTAATAATTGTCATATATGAATCATCAAATCGTTGTTCTAGTGGAGAAAGATCAGTAGGCTCAACAACAACCATATCGAACACACTGTAGGTATATTTAATTCCATCATACAACACCTCTATTACATCGCCAATTTTAATTGTTGGAAGAAGTGAAAATATTGTTTTATAATTCGTTTGGTTAAAAAACTGCGGAAGCGTTGAATGACCAAATACCACCGCGTTACCATATTGTCCAGGAAGTGGCGTTCCACCATAATGCACTAAGCTCACAGTTAGATCATCTCCGGAGATTGTCACAAGCGCATCTTTAATTTTTAGTTTTGGAATAGAAAGTGTATACGTATTAACTTTCGCTGTCACATGTTTTTGAGGAGAAGTTGGAAACCATGTATTTGGATTTTGAATATCCACAGCTTGTGCTATAGGCGTAAGTGTACGACCGGAAAAAACTCCGTTGACTCCAACGGGGGACACTGTCTTTGTAAGTGTCTGAGCAAGGGTTGAAAACGAAAGAATTGGCCAAAGCGTCCACAACAAAATGAGTACCCCTGTTCCCATAAGACCGTACGATATATACACCGATCGTTTTACCGATTTTTTTGGATTCGCTTTTACGTAGCGGTACAGTGTCATATTACTCAACTATAACAACGTCGATGGTGATATTCGTTGCTTTTAATGGAAGTTTGTTTTTGAAAGATCTTTTAAATACAAACTCTGCACTTCCCACTCCTTGAATTTGTTTTAAAAGTGTCTGAGCTTTCATAAATGATGTTCCC
>Ga0209727_1002574_pt1 | contig 12549 bp, 7 predicted proteins | sample RifGroC1_FD_183995 | JGI IMG/M metagenome (GOLD analysis project Ga0209727, IMG submission 183995) | Groundwater microbial communities from Rifle, Colorado, USA - Groundwater C1 (SPAdes) (version 2) | ecosystem: Environmental > Aquatic > Deep subsurface > Groundwater | place: Rifle, Colorado...
AAACAGTGTATATGAACTAACAGAAGACCAATCTGTAAGTTTAGAAAAAGTAACCAAAAAATACTGTGAAGATTAATAATTTAATGACTAGGTAAGATCTAGTCATTTTTTATTTGCTTTTGTTTTTTAAAATTATAAACTGAATTAGCTAAGGCCTAGTGCCTAAAGCCTAGCGTCTATCTATGCGTTTTCATATAGTTACAATTTTCCCGGAGATTTTTGATTCATATTTGAATGAGTCTATTATTGGGCGGGCGATAAAAAATAAGCATATTTCTGTTAGATTTTACAATCCTAGGGATTATGCTTGCCCCGCGAAGCTTAAACGAAGTGGGGTAAAAGATAATGGTTATCGTCCTGTGGATGATAGGCCTTATGGTGGAGGTCCTGGAATGATAATGCGAGCTGAGCCGATTCTCAAAGCTGTTGAAACAGTTTTGAGAAAAATTACGAATTACGAATTACTAGCTAAAACCAAAAACCTAAAACCAAAAACCATTATTATTAACTTTGTTCCAAGTGCAGAAAAATTTACCACAACTTTTGCAAAAAAGGTTTCAAAAAAATATACAGATATTATTTTAATTTGTGGAAGATATGAAGGGATAGATGCTCGAGTAAAAAAAGTGTTACGTGCTATGGGTTATGTGATAAATGATTTATCAGTAGGGGACTATGTATTAACTGGAGGAGAATTGCCAGCGATGATTTTAGTAGATTGCATTTCTCGTCAGATTCCTGGAGTTTTAGGGAAGTATGAATCATTAGAAGAAGAAAGAATTTCTTCAAGTGAGTTTTATACTCGTCCAGAAATTTTAAAATATAAAAATAAAAATTATAAAGTTCCAAAAGTTTTATTGTCTGGTGACCATAAAAAGATTGAAGATTGGAAAAAATCTAAAAAGAAATAAAGAATCCCAAGATAAATCTCAGGATTTTTTTAAATTGTTTTAAATTTATATGCTTTACTTTCATCATAATAAAATATTTCACGCATTTTATTACGAAAAATTTTTCTTAATTTTCTTTTTAAAGAAAACAAGTAGAATGGAATTTCAATTTTCATATAAACATCTTTTCCTTTGATTTCTAGTTCTCCCTCAATGAAAAAATTTTTTACAAAAAAACTAAATTTTCCTACATTATCGTTATCCCACCTTTCATCTAAAAAGAAGATTAATTTATTATTTTCTAAAATTGCTTCTTTTAGAAGCAATTTTGATCTTTCAGAAATTTTTTTTTCTGTAAGAAGTTGCGTATATACGATTCTCATATTATTTATAGTTTTTATTTTAATGATCTAGATTTTTTAAAAGTATAGCATAGTATTTAATATAGTCTTAATTAGTATCCACAATATAAATTTGACATTTTTTATAATATGATTATACTTACTTTGATTGATAGATTGAGTTTTGGCTGTACTCTTTATATATTATAAGGTTTTAACTTAATCATAATTCTAAATAAATTTTAAAGAAGCTTAAAAAGCGTTTTTCTTTTTGTTTTTTAGAGAAAACTAGTTATGCAAATACAAACCAAGCACCCTAAGAAGTACTTTTCAAGGTACAAGAAGCCATTAATAGAATTTCCTAATTTGATAGAAGCGCAGGTAAAATCTTTTAAATGGTTAGTGGAAACCGGTATAGGTGAAGTGTTTAAAGAATTTTCTCCAATCTCTGATTATTCTGGTAAAAAGTTTCAACTTGATTTTACATCTTTCTCTCTTGGTGAACCTAAGTTTGATGAAGGTAGTGCAAAAATAAACAAACTTTCATACGAAGGTCTTTTAAAGGCTCGTGTTAAATTAACAAATAAAATTTTAGGAACTGTTAAAGAACAGGAGATTTTTATATCCGAGATGCCTTTAATGACATCACATGGAACTTTTATAATAAATGGAGTAGAGCGTGTTATCGTTCCTCAGCTTGCTAGATCTTTTGGTGTATTTTTTACAGAATCTGAAAGTAAGGGTAAAAGATATTTTGGTGCAAAAGTTATTCCAGCTCGTGGAGTTTGGATTGAAATAGAATCTGAAGCAGATGGAGGAATTTATATAAGAATAGATAAAAAGAGAAAGTTTCCAGCGACTGCATTGCTTCGTGCAATGGGTTTTCACTCAGATGAAATGATATTAAAAGCATTTGGTAAAAACTCTTCATACGAAGAGGCTATTAAAGCTTGTTTAGCAAAAGATCCAGCTAAGACTGTGAATGATGCATATATTGAAATATACAAACGTTTAAGAGATGGAGATATGGCAACAGCTGATAATGCTAAAGAATTTTTTGACGCACTGTTTACTTCAGAAAGATATGACCTTTCTCCAGTTGGAAGATTTCGTTTTAATAAAAGATTTGAAAAACCAATGGATGAAGTGGAATTATTAAGAAGAACTATTTCTAAAGAAGATTTAATTACTGTATTTAGTAATATTATTGATTTGAACAATGATCCACAAGCTAAAGCAGACGATATAGATCACTTGGGTCAAAGACGTGTACGTTTCGTTGGAGAAATGCTTCAACAAAAAATTCGTACAGGTATGATGCAAATAAAGAGAAATATTCAAGACAGAATGTCTACTATTGATGTTGATACTGCAATGCCTATTCAAATAATAAATCAACGCCCATTACAAGCTCGTATTAAAGAATTTTTTACAACAAACCAACTTTCACAATTCATGGCACAAGAAAATGTACTTTATGAAATAGAACATTTACGCACTTTATCAGCTCTTGGACCCGGAGGTCTTACACGTGAAAGAGCAGGATTAGAAGTTCGTGACGTGCACCCTTCTCACTACGGGAGAGTTTGTCCTATCCACACACCAGAAGGTCCAAACATTGGACTTATTTTACACATTTCTACTTATGCAAAAATAAATGATTTTGGAATTATTGAAACTCCTTATATAAAAGTAAAGAATGGAAAAATAACAGGAGAAATTGTTTATTTAAATGCTCTTGAAGAAGAAAAATATAATATTGCGCATGCAGGAATTCCTTATGATGAAGATGGAAAAATAACAGAAGATAAAGTTGAAGCTAGAGTAAAAACTGTACCAGGTATGATTTCAAAAAATGAAGTTGATTTTATAGATGTTGCTACAAATCAAGCTTTCTCTATTGCAACTTCGCTTATTCCTTTCCTTGAACACAATGATGCGAACAGAGCACTCATGGGATCAAACATGCAGAAGCAAGCTGTGCCATGTGTATTACCAGAAGCTCCACTTGTTGCGACAGGAGTTGAAGAATTAGCATCTCGTGATTCAGGTAGATTAGTAATTGCAACAGAAGAAGGAGTAGTATCTTATTTAGATGCTAAAAAAATAATAGTAAAAGGTAAAAATGAAAAAACATATCCACTTGTTAATTTCTTAAGAAACAATAACTTTTCCGCATTTCATCAAAGACCAGCAGTAAATATAGGAGATAAAATTAAAAAAGGTGACGTATTGGCTGACACTTCAAGTACAGTAAGTGGTCAGATTTCAATTGGACAAAATATTTTTGTTGCATTTTTGTCATGGTCTGGGTCAAACTATGAGGACGCTATAATAGTTTCTGAAAGATTAGTTAAGAATAGTAAATTCACTTCTGTTTACGTTGAAGAATTTATTTGTGTAGTTCGAGATACAAAACTTGGGCCTGAAATAACTACTCGTGATATTCCAAATATTGGAGAATTAAAACTTAAAGATCTAGACGAAGATGGCATTGTTCGTGTAGGAGCAGAAGTTCGTGAGAATGATATTTTGGTTGGTAAAATTACTCCAAAAGGTGAAAGTGAATTAACCCCAGAAGAAAGATTACTCCGTTCAATTTTTGCTGAAAAAGCTCGTGATGTGAAAGATACATCACTACGTATGGAACACGGAAAGCGTGGACGTATTATTGGCGTAAAGATTTTCTCACGTGATTTAGGTCATTCTCTTGAAGCAGGAATAATTAAAAAAATAGTAATAGAAGTAGCTCAAATTAGAAATATTTCAGTTGGAGATAAACTTTCAGGAAGACATGGAAATAAAGGTGTTATATCAACAATTCTTCCAGAAGAAGATATGCCATATATGGCAGATGGTACACCAATAGATATTATACTTTCTCCACTTGGTGTTCCTTCTCGTATGAACTTGGGACAGATTTTAGAAATACATCTTGGTATGGCTGCTAATACTTTAGGATATCAAGCAATTGTTCCTCCATTTTTAGGGTCAAGTCATGAAGAAATAGGGGAGGAATTAAAAAAAGCAGGACTTCCTGAGAATGGCAAAATGAAACTTTTTGATGGACGAAATGGAGAGCCTTTTAATCAAGATATTGCTGTTGGATATATGTATATGCTTAAACTTCATCATATGGTTGAAGATAAAATACATATGCGTTCAATAGGACCTTACTCTTTAATAACTCAACAACCACTAGGAGGTAAAGCTCAAGGTGGAGGACAAAGATTCGGAGAAATGGAAGTATGGGCACTTGAAGGTTATGGCGCCTCTTACACACTTCGTGAAATGCTTACAATAAAGTCTGACGATATTATGGGTCGATCTGCAACTTTTGATTCTATTATAAAAAATGAAGTTATTAAATCTCCAAACTCTCCAGCTTCATTTAATGTAATGTTAAATTATTTAAGAGGACTTGCGCTTGATGTAAGCTTAAATAAATCTTCTTCAAATAAAGAGTAAGAATATTAAGAATAAAAAATAAATTTAAAATATATGAAAACTTTAAATACAACTGATTTTGATAACATTACATTAAGACTTGCTTCTCCGGAGCAAATTAAAGAATGGTCTTATGGAGAAGTTACTAAACCTGAAACGATAAATTATCGTACCGGTAGATCTGAACGCGGTGGGCTATTTGATGAAAAAATATTCGGTCCAGAAAAGGACTACGAATGTTATTGTGGAAAATATCGTAGAATTCGATATAAAGATATTATTTGTGAAAAATGTGGAGTTGAAGTTACTCGTTCTGCAGTAAGACGTGAAAGAATGGGACATATAGAACTTTCTACGCCTGTTTCTCATATTTGGTTCTTGCGTGGAGTGCCATCAAGAATGAGTATTCTTCTTAATATTTCAGTTTCTGATTTAGAAAAAGTAATTTATTTTGCCGGATATATAATTACAAAAGTTTATGAAGAAGAAAAAGAAACAATTATTCAAAATTTAGATAAAGAATATAAAGCTAAATTAAAAAATTCTGCAGATGACGATACTCGTGAAAAATTAAAGAATTTACTTTCTACTACAAAGAAAGAAATCGGAGAAATTTATGAAGGAAAAGTTTTGAATGAAATTTCATTTCATCATTATTCTTTGAAATATGGTACATGTTTTGAAGCAAATATCGGAGCTGAAGCCATTTATTCTATTTTTAAGAATTTAGATTTAAATAAACTTAAGTCTCTTACAGAGACAATGATAGAAAAGGCAAGTGTTGCAGAAAAAGAAAAGTTACAAAAAAGACTTTCTCTTATTCGTGCTATGACATATGCAGGAATTCGTCCAGAATGGATGTTTTTAACTATTATTCCAGTTATTCCACCAGTTCTTCGTCCAATGGTTGCTCTTGATGGAGGACGTCATGCCACAAGTGATCTAAATGATCTTTATAGACGTGTTATAAACAGAAATAATCGTCTAAAGAAATTGAAAGAAATCAATGCTCCAGACGTAATTCTAAGAAATGAAAAAAGAATTATTCAAGAAGCCGTAGATGCTCTTATTGATAACTCTATCGCAAAACAAAATGATTCTGCTGCAATGAGTCAATCTCAAAAGCGTCCACTGAAATCTTTGTCTGACAATTTGAAATCAAAGCAAGGTCTTTTCCGTCAAAACTTGCTTGGTAAGCGTGTAGACTATTCTGGACGTTCTGTTATCGTTGTTGGTCCTCAACTTAAATTAAATCAATGTGGTCTTCCAAAGCACATGGCTCTTGAACTTTTTAAGCCTTTCGTAATTTCAAAAATCTTACAAGCAGAATTAGCTTTTAATATTCGTGGAGCTAATAAATTAATTGAAGAAAGAACTCCAGAAGTTTGGGCAATGCTTGAAGAAGTTATTAAAGGTAAATATGTTCTTTTAAACCGTGCTCCAACTTTGCACCGTCTAGGTATACAAGCTTTCAATCCTATTCTTATCGAAGGTAATGCTGTTCAAGTGCATCCTCTTGTTTGTCAGGCTTTCAATGCTGACTTCGACGGAGACCAGATGGCTGTTTATCTTCCTCTTTCAGAAGAAGCACAAAGTGAAGCAAAAGAATTAATGGCTGCAAACAAAAATCTTCTTAAACCTCAAAACGGAGATCCTATAGTTCACCCAAGTAAAGATATGGTTTTAGGATCTTACTGGATGACAAAATCAGTTGATGGAGAACTAGGTGAAGGAAAATATTTCTCAAGTCCAAATGTTGCTATCACTGCATATAAATTTGGAGTTGTTTCTCTTAGAGCAAAGATTAAAGTAATGGCTACTGATACTATTAAATATAAAAAATTTAATGGTGAAATTTTTGAAACATCTGTTGGAAAACTTTTATTCAATAGTATTTTACCAAAAGATTTTGCTTATGTGACAGAAGAAATGACTCAAAAGAGATTATCTTCATTGGTTGATGAATTGATTATGTTTTATGGTGTTGATAAGACTCCACCAATATTAGATAAAATTAAAGAATTCGGTTTTAAATATTCAACTGTTTCTGGTACAACATGGGGATTGGATAATGTTAAAGTCCCAGTAGAAAAACCAAAAATAATAGCTGATAGTAAAAAACTTGAAGAAGAAGTTATTTCTCAATGGAGTGATGGACTTTTGTCATTAGATGAAAGATATCAAAAAATTATTGAAATTTGGACTCAAGCTAAAAAGAATTTGGAAAAAGTTCTACCAAACACTCTTGATAAAAACGGTTCCACATATGATTTGTTTACTTCAGGAGCTCGTGGAACTATGACTTCATTAGTTCAGATGACAGGTATGAAAGGTCTTATTCAAAACAACCAAGGAAAGACATTAGAGTTCCCAATTATTCCTTGTTATCATGAAGGACTTTCTCCAATTCAATATTTCGTTACAACTCACGGTGCACGTAAAGGAGCATCCGATACTGCTTTAAACACTGCTAAAGCTGGATATCTAACTCGTAGATTAGTTGATGTTGCACAAGATGTTGTTATAACAGAAGAAGATTGTGGAACAAAAGAAGGAAAAATGGTAACTAAAGAAAATATTTCTGGTATTGAAATTCCTCTTTCAAAAAATATTCGTGGACGTGTATTGGCATCAGATCTTAAAGATAAAAATGGAAATGTAGTTTACAAAAAAGGATTTTTGATTACAAAAGAAGAGGCTTACAATATTGAAGGAAAAGGATTTACAGAAGTATTCGTTCGTTCCCCTTTGACTTGTAGGACAACACATGGACTTTGTCAGATGTGTTACGGATTAGACTTGGGAAGAAATCGTTTGGTAGATTTAGGAGAAGCTGTTGGAATTATTGCAGCTCAAGCTATCGGAGAACCAGGTACACAGCTTACACTTCGTACATTCCATGCCGGAGGAGTTGCGGGTACAGATATCACTACAGGTCTTCCACGTATTGAAGAAATTTTTGAAAGAAGAATTCCTAAAAACCCAGCTGTAGTTTCTCAAACAGACGGAGAAGTTATTGAAATTAAAGATAAAGATGGAAAAGAAAAAATTATAAAAGTTCTTTCTGATTCAAAGGCTGATGGCCTCGCCCATAAGTCTACGGCCGAGGGAAAAGCAAATGAAATAGAATATGTTGCGCCATTCAGAAGAATGCCTTTAGTTAAAGTTGGTAGTAAGGTTAAGAAAGGAGAACTTCTAACAGATGGATCTGCTGATATTGCTGAAATATTTAAATATGGGAATAAAGAATTAGTAGAAGAATATATAATTCGAGAAATAAATAAAGTTTATGAATTACAAAGTGCATCTATCTCAAGAAAACATACAGAGATAATTGTTCGTCAAATGTTCTCACGTAGAAAGATAAAAGATACAGGAGAAACTAATTTCTCTATTGGAGATATTGTTGAAAATTCAGCTCTTATCCAAGAAAATGAAAGAGTCTCTATTGATGGAGGGAAAGAAGCTAAGGGAGAAATAATAGCACTTGGTATTACAGAAGTATCTCTACGTACCAAGAGTTGGCTTTCTGCTGCTTCATTCCAAAATACAAATAGAGTTCTTATTGAAAATGCTATCAAGGGTGGCGTTGATTATCTTCGAGGTCTAAAGGAAAATGTTATTATCGGGCGTTTAATTCCAGCAGGAACTGGATTTAAAAAGAATGTAGCTTTGTCTGCAAAAGAGGAATAATTTCTAATTTATGAACTCTCCAGTACAACAAATTAAGGAGAGGCTTTCGATAGAAGATGTAGTCTCTTCATATATAAAATTAGATCAAGTTGGCTCAAGCCTAAAAGCTAGGTGTCCTTTTCATAATGAAAAAACGCCTTCTTTTTTTGTTTCAAAAGATAGAGGAAATTATTATTGTTTTGGTTGTGGAGCTAAAGGTGATATTTTTACTTTTGTTGAAGAATTTGAAGGACTTGATTTTAAGGGAGCACTTAAACTTTTAGCAGAAAAAGCTGGAGTTAAATTAGATAATTTTAATTTTAAAGAAGAGAGTGAAAAAGAAAAATTATATAGAATTACGGAAGAAGCAACTTTATTTTTTTTAAATAATTTGAAAGAAAACAAAGAAGCTTTGGAATATCTAAAAAATAGAGGATTAAAAGATGAGACTATAAAAAATTTTAGAGTTGGATTTGTAAAAAATGAATGGCATGAACTTTTTAATTATTTAAAAAAGAAAGGTTTTACTGATTCTGAAATAGAAAAAGCTGGTTTGTCTAAAAAATCTGAGAAAGGGCATTATGATAGATTCAGAGGAAGAATAATGTTTCCAATTGCCGATTCAAGTGGGAGAGTGATAGCTTTTTCTGGAAGAATTTTTGTTGATGACGGAAAATCCGCAAAGTATTTAAATAGTCCTGAAACCCCAATTTTTAGTAAGTCTGCAGTTTTATATGGTTTAGATAAAGCAAAAGAATCAATTCGTAAAAATAATTTTTCCATTTTGGTTGAAGGACAATTTGATTTGATTTTGTCTCATCAAGCAGGTTTTAGAAATACAGTTGCTACTTCAGGGACAGCTCTTTCTGATTCTACTTTATCTAAAGAAAATGTAGTTTCTAATTTAGGTTTGATACGCCGTCTCTCATCTAATATTGTGATTGCTTTTGATGGAGACAATGCAGGTTTTAATGCTTCTAATAGAGCTGGGAAAATAGCGCTTTCTTTAGGCATGGATGTGAAAGTAGCTAATATGCCAGAGGGAATTGATCCAGCAGATTTAATAGCAAAAAATGGATCTGATGCATGGAAAGAATCAATTAGAAAATCTAAGCATATAATAGAATTTCTTTTAGATAAAGTTTTAGAAAATTTTAAAGATGATATGCGTAAGGCTGGAAGAGAGATAAAAGAAAAAATATTACCATATGTAAATGCCTTAGATAGTTCAATTGAAAAAATGCATTTTATAAAGAAAATAAGTGATGCATCTCAAATACCAGAACAAGCATTAAAAGATGATTTGAAAAAAGTTGAAGAAGAATTAAAATATGAAACAAAAGAGATAAAGGAGATAAAAGAAGTTGAAAAGAATATTTTTAGAAAAGATAATATATTACGTAGATTATTAGGAATTATACTTTGGCAGGAGACATTAACAGAAAAAACGGTTGATTTTGAAGGTATTTTAAAAGAAATTACAGATACTTTGAATATTGCGCCAGAAAAAGTATTAGAAAAAACAAAAGATAATAAGGAAGATTTAGTTTTCGAAGCAGAAGTTTTTTATGGAAAAGATACTAATTTAGAAAAAGATGTTAAAGAATTGCTTAATAATTTTAAAGAAGAATATTTGAAAGAAGAATTATTCCATAAAATGCAAGAATTACATATTTCCGAAACAGAAAAAGATAAAACAAAATCAATTGAAATTTTAAAAGAAATAAATATTATAAATAATAAAATACAAGATATTAAAAGTGGTCGTAAGAATTAGTAGAAAGTTCATAAAGTAAAATTCTATTAAATATGAAAAAAACAAAATTAAAAAAAGTAAATAAGAAAGCAAAAACAAAAGTAAAGAAAGTTGTAAAAAAAGCAAAAAAAGTTATAAAGAAAACTAAGAAAGTTGTTAAAAAAGTTAAAAAAGTTTCAAATAAAAAAGATTATACTAAAAAATTAACTGCAGCAGAAAAAAAAGTTAAAGAATTTACACGTTTGTCAGATGATATTATAGAAAAGGGACGAAAAAGAGGATTTATAACTTATGATGAAATATTAAAAACTTTTCCTGATATTGAAAATAATATTTTATTTTTAGATGAATTATATGAGAAATTTAGTGTTTCAGGTATTGATGTTTTAGAAGGTGGAAATTTGCTTAATTTAGATAATGATTTAAATGATAAGGATTTAAATAAATCTACAATACATGATTCTATACAAATGTATTTAAAGGAAATTGGTCAATATCCTCTTATACATGCGGGTGATGAAAAGGATTTAGCTAAAAGAATAGAGCATGGAGATGAAGAAGCAAAAAATTTGCTTGCTCGTGCGAACTTACGTTTAGTTGTCTCAATTGCCAAGAAATATGTCGGTAGAAGCGCAAATTTGAGCCTTTTAGACCTAATTCAAGAGGGTAACTTAGGTTTATTTAAAGCTGTTGAAAAATTTGACTGGACTAAAGGATATAAGTTTTCTACTTATGCTACTTGGTGGATTCGTCAATCTATAACTCGTGCATTAGCCGATCAATCTAGAACTATCCGTATTCCAGTGCATATGGTTGAAACTATTTCAAAATATAAACAAGTTCACCGAAGACTTAGTCAGGATTTAGGAAGAGAGCCATTAGCAGAAGAGATAGCAACTGAGATGGGTATACCAGTTGAAAAAATTCACGTTATAGAAAATATTAGCCAGGAGACAATTTCACTTGAACAACCAATTGGAGATGATGATGATAAATCAACATTAGAGAATTTTATTCCAGATGATAAAATTTTACGTCCAGATCAAGAATCTTCTAGAAGAATTCTTGCTGATCAAATTCGTGGAGTTTTAGATGAACTTAATCCAAAAGAAAGAAAAATTTTAGAAATGCGTTACGGTTTAATTGATGGCATACAACATACTTTAGAGAGAGTAGGGGAAGAATTCGGTGTAACTCGTGAACGTATTCGTCAAATTGAAGCAAAAGTACATGAAAAACTTCGTCATCATGAAAAAATCGCTCGTTTAAAAAATTACTTTGATTAAATAAAAAAGTGGGGAAATAAAAATTTTCTGGCAAGCAAGACGAAGCCAATGCTTGCAGGCGAAAACTTTTATTTCCCCACTTTTAGTTTTTACTTTAACACTTTGTCGATTTTTTGAATTACATTTTCTATTGGTTCTGCTCCGTCTATAGTATCAACCACTTTTCCATTTTTTAAGATAAAGCTTTTTGGAGTTCCATTTACACCAGCTTTGTTTCCACTATCCATATCTTCTTCCACATTTCCTTTTGTTTTTTCATTTGTAAGACAATCATTAAATGAATCTAAATTAAGTCCTATACTTTCTGCGATTTTTGGAAGTTCAGTTACGTCAAGTCTGTTGTTTGAAGTAGTTCTTGCATAAAGTTCATCGGTATATTTCCAGAAGGTCTCGTTGTCACCTTGAGAAAAAGCACATTCCATTGCTACAGATTCATGAAAAGCTTTTGGGTGAAGTTGTGCAATTGGATAATGTCTATATATCCAAGCAACTTTTCCATCATATTTAGTTACAATTTGGTGCATTGTATTATGAAATATTTTACAGAAAGGACATTCTGTATCTGAATATTCTACAACTACAACTTTAGCATCTGGGTTTCCCAAAAGATGATCATTTTTTGAAATATCTTTTATTTTTATATCCTTTACTTCAGCTTTATTGCCATTTCCTACAGGGGCAACAGCTGTGCTACCTTTTAATAAAATAGCTCCAGATATTAAAAGTCCTGCTATTATTATTGCTCCGGCTATTTGTTTTTGATTGTTATTTTGCTTTGTTTCCATATTATTTTGTTAATTATTAATACAAATATTGTAGCATATTCAAAATATATAATATAATTTTTTTACTAAAAAATAATTTGCTTTTTTATATTAAAATGATATAATAAAATAATTAAATTATGAATGTGATCTCAGGAATAGTATTTGTCTTAACTTTTTTATCTGTCTATGTGCAGATTTTTTTTCTTATTACTTTTTTGGAAAGAAGAAAAAATATTTTAATTAGAACAGGATCTATCCAATTAAATGAATATCCAGGAGTCACAATAATTGTTCCTTGTTATAATGAAGAAAAAACAGTACAAGCTACAGTTGATTCACTTTTGAATTTAGATTATCCAAAAGATAAACTTCAAATATTTATTATTGATG
>Ga0209727_1002578_pt1 | contig 12539 bp, 30 predicted proteins | sample RifGroC1_FD_183995 | JGI IMG/M metagenome (GOLD analysis project Ga0209727, IMG submission 183995) | Groundwater microbial communities from Rifle, Colorado, USA - Groundwater C1 (SPAdes) (version 2) | ecosystem: Environmental > Aquatic > Deep subsurface > Groundwater | place: Rifle, Colorado...
AACCTTTGAATGGGCATCCTGTACGTATACCTGGTTATGGGTTTAATAATGGCTATTATTCTAGCAATCTTATCCTTACCCTAAATAATAAAAAGGGGTTTGTAAAGTCTTTTGATATATCAGATTGTCAAGAAATAACAGAATAATAAAGGAGATATTATGAAAAATAAGGTAAAGACCAGTAATGCACCCGGCGGTAGCTTCTTCCATGTTCGTATGAATGGCCATCTGCAACCAACTGCATGGGGCCGTAATATTTATGATGTGAGGATGCACCTTCGGTCCACCTATGGGCGTAAAGTTAAACTGGATATCACTCCCTTGGTATCTTCAAAGTAATAAGAAAAAGAAATAGGAGGCTTTATGAAAGTAAAAAAAGGCGGGTTGATTTTTGAAGAGGAGAGGGGGGATGAATTGTCTGTTTATTTTCGTGATGATGGTATTGTTTTTGAATTAGAGGGGTATGAATTCTTTATTGATGATCCCAATCTTTTTATTGAGACTTTGAAGGGGTATCTAAAGGGTGGTAGTAATTAAGAGGATCGTCCTTCGGACCTAGTAGGTAGCTAGGAGGTACACTGTGACTATAGTGTACCTCCTATGGTACTTGCAAGCCTGTAAGGCAATTAAGTCCATAGGGCAATCGTCCTTAGTGCCTTTAGTGCTTATTAATCATTAAATAAGAGGGGCTTATGAAAGAAATGGAATGTATTGTCAATCAATTTCTTTGGGCAACAATAATTCTCTTTAGTATCAGTAACTTCTACCCTGCTCTTGTAATTTATCAGTTACTTGACAAAATTTCTGGGAAGTAAATTAAAACCCTATAGAAATTAGGAGAGCTATATTCAAATTTCCCGAGTCAAGGCGAGAATTCTTAGTGAGGCTCTCCTAATTTCTAATCCCCTATTAACTCTAATGGAGGAAATTATGAAGAGTACGATTATAGTAATTCTTCTCATATCTTTATTCGCTGCCTCTTGTGCTAATCATGATGAGGTGAATAGAGCTGTTATTTTGGAATTACATGAGTGTGAGGAAGGTAGAAACTCCCTAACAAGAGAGTTAGAGGATGCACAGGAAGAAATAGGCATCTGTGTGGCATATGCAGGTGCTTGTACTAAAGATTTAAGCAAGTGGAAAAGTTATAGTAGAATGTAAGATACTGCGCCCTGAGTGGTGGAATTGGTAGACACACTTATTTCCTTATATATAAACTAAATACAGTGCTACTGTATCCGAATTGGTCCAGGAAAGAGACTTAAAATCTCTCGGTGAATACACCTTGTGGGTTCGAATCCCACCAGTAGCACCACTTTTAATCTTATTAAGGAGGAAATATGAGAAAAATTTATAGTCCCTACAAAGGGAAAGATGGTAGATTTAGAGTATTAATTTATGAAAGAGATGAATCTGGTGTTACAAAAAGAAAAACACAATCATATCCAAGGTATTTGATAGAGAATCATCTAGGAATAAAGTTAACAGAAGAAGAAACTGTAGACCATATTGATGATAATAAGAGTAATAATGAGATAACAAACCTCCAAATACTATCAAGGGTAGATAATGCAAAGAAATTATTTATTGATCGTCTAGAACTTAGAGAGAAACTTATAGTATTTATATGTCCATAGTGTGGGAAAGAAGTAACTAAACCAAAAAGAATTGTTGAACACAACAAAAAACAAGGCAAAAAAGGCCCTTACTGTAGTAGAAGTTGCGCGGGTAAAGCTTCTCATAACACTTTGTAAATCCCTCACCCGCTAGGGTGTACGAGTTCAACTCTCGTCTCAGGGACCACTTATTAAAATAGGCACACTTCTTGCAAAATAGGTATACATAGGTATAACCTAGTATACCTTAGGTATAAATAAGGATTATAGGTATATGTAAGTACTTATAGATATACCTGTGTATAAGTCTGTATAACTTAATAGAGGAGGTTCTATGTGTAAGAAGAATTGTGTAAATTGTAAGTGTAAGAAGGAGAAGAAAGAGGTAAAGCAGTGTACAACTTGTAAGTACCACAAAGGGAGTCCCTCTTATTGCTCCCTCTTCTTTGCTTATACCCCTCGTAAGGCTGTGTGTGAGAACTGGTTAAAGGGGAAATAATGTGGGGAAAACTAAGACACTTTCTCCTAATTGATTTCTACACTTTTTTAGAGAAAAGATTCCCTAAAACTATAAAGAATCGAATTATAATTGTTCAAAAAGGGGATACAATTAGAGTGTTTAAAGGTACTCGGGAAAATTTCGTAGCTATGTCATATGATAGGAGATACAGAGGACTTACCTCACTTATGCTTGTTCCTATTGATTATGAGTTGAATGGTAAAACCATATTTAAAAAGAGGAAGATATGAAGAAGTTAAGATTACTTCTTACAAAGGAATGTAATAGAAGGTGTGAGGGATGTTGTAATAAAGAGTGGGACTTAGATGCCTTGCCTATTGCTCATTCCTTTGATTGCTACTCCCAAATTATGATTACTGGAGGAGAACCTTTAATCAAAGTAACTCCCCTTCTCTCTCTTATTACTCGTATACGTAAAGAAACTGATGTACCAATCTATGTATACACTGCCAAACTTGATGACCCCCTTGTCTTCAATTTCATACTTTCTGCTTGTGATGGGATAACTTTGACCCTCCATGAAGAGAGAGATTTAGATGATTTTTATGTCCTTTGTGCTAAGTTGCAAGGGTATAAGTACATAAATATGAAAAGTATGAGGCTCAACATTTTTGAGGGTATAGTTCCCTACTTTATCCCTCCTTATTGGAGAGTTAAGAGAGGTATTAAGTGGAAAAAGGATTGTCCCCTCCCTGATAATGAGGTGTTTATGAAGGTATGAAAATACTTTATTGTAGTAAAAAAGTGTATGATCAAAATATACTTAATAATTCCTTATTATTAATTTATGATATGAGGCTTACTTGGATTCTGCATATTTTAATTAATTTTGATGGGCAGAGGTGTAGGAACGAGTTAAGAGAACATATATTTCTTAATGAAGAGGAAATAAAGAGGGAGATAAAATTTTATGTACCTTTAAAAGCGGAGAGGTTATAATGTGATCTTATACTTACTAGAAACTGAGAGTGGATTACTTAATCGTTCAATTGATTTGATAAGGGATGATCGTCTGTTTTATCCTTCCTTTCTTTATGAGAGACCCCGTTGGGGGAGAATAAAAAGGATTGAATCTATGCCATTTGAAGAAATAGATTGGTCTTATAAGGATAATAACATGTATAAAAAATTAAAGGTGGAGTTAATATGAAAAAGATTATGTGCTGTACCTGTATTGCATGGAAGATTATGCCCTATACTTCTACAGATGGGGAGGGAATCTGCAAGATGAAGAAGGGGCGACGTATGTCTTATTCTATGTCTTGTCCTCAATACAAGGAGGATACTACCTTTATAAGGTGGGCAAATAAGAAAGGGAAGAAGGGTAAATAAATGTGTATATACTTTATTCTTCTCCAGATGTTGAATGTCATCAACAAAAGGAAGGATCTGCTCTAGATTTACTTAATAATTATAATCAATTATCTTATCTTAGAATAAGTACACGGTCTTCTGAAAGATCTATAATAATAACAGGAGAATTATCTACACACATAATAAAAAGGGAATTAAAACACTATACACTATTAACCATAAAAAAATTATAAGGAGAGTATTATGTTGGCAGCAAAAGAAAGTCATTCAAAAAGGTTGGAAGTTTCTGTAGAGATTGGTGGTAAGAAGAGAGAGTTTCATGTTTTTTATGACCCTGAAGAGGGACAGTTTGATAAGGTAAAGGAAGCTTACTCCAAATCAACCTTGCTTAAGGAGAAGAAGGCGGATATTCTTGTTCAGCAATTGAAACTGTATAACCCCAATGCCTACTCTATTGAGAAAACAATTAGTATAACCTTTGCATAATCTACATGAAAAGAGAAGTGACAATATGGGTTTATAATTATAGCGAAAGTGTATATCATTTATCTTTAAATTTGTGGGAGAGAAAATTATTGTCATTTATAGAATATGATAGTAGAATAATGACTTCTTACACCTGTACAGATATGAAGGATTTTATAAAGTTGCAAACAAGGAGAATATAATGGTTAAGACATGTACTTGCATTCATGAATCACAAGATAAATTGCATGGAAAAGGACAAAGAGTCCATAATCCTATTGATAAGAATAGTGGTAAACCTGGTGCCCCTAAGTGGAGGTGTTCAGTGTGCAAGAAAGAAAGAGAATAGTAATTATTGGTTGGATTTACCCTAATGAGTGGAATAATTCCCTTATGGTATCTATTGATGGTCTTAACTTCTCTATGAGAGACCCTGCAAATAAAAATTATTTTTGTAATGATTTGGGCGGTAAAATAAAAGAGAATTATACCTATTTTCTTATTAAAAGATTGGGAGAGTAAAATGAAAGTACAATTTCTTCGTCGTCGTAAGCTTGGTAATGGCTCTACTCTTGGTATTGTGCAGTATTTGCAGGAGTATGGTGTAGATAATGTAGAAGTTATTCGGAATGATAGAGCCTCTACTGATGCACCTATCGTAGTACGATGGGGATGCACTACAAACACGGGAGCCTCCCACATTATTAATAGCTCTCGTGGTATCCATACTGTTAATACCAAGGATGCCTTCCGTAAGGTATTGCAGGATAATGGTGTGTCTGTACCGTACTCCTACTTCTCTAAAAGGGGGATACAAGAATCACCTCATGTAGTTTTCCCTCTTATTGGTCGCCCTGCACATCATGCTCAAGGTCGTAATGCTGTTGTGTGCCACAGCGTAGCTGATGTTATGCGAGATGCAACCAGTGCCTATTGGTCTACCATAATCCAGAAAGAAAGAGAGTTCCGTGTCTATTGCTTCTTTGGTAAAGTTATTGCTGTTGCTGAAAAGGTACCTGATGATGTTACCCAATTGCTTTGGAATAGGGCACAGGGGCATAGCACCTTTAACAATGTACGATGGACTGACTGGCCTATTAACGCTGTTAAAGAGGCATTGAAGGTCCACATGCTTTCTAATTGTGACTTTGAGGGAGTTGATGTCATGACAAAAGGGAGTACTGCCTACATTCTGGAGTCTAATAGTGCCCCCTCTCTTACTACTGAGTATAGGAAGCAGTGCTTTGCCAAAGCCTTTGCTTCTGTTATCAAAACCATTCGTGAGACAGGACAGAAACCCGCCCATGCTACAGTAAATATGGGAGCTACATCCTATCGAGAATTCATTCATCCAGCAATCCACTCATGAAAACATGGACCATATATTTCCTTAAAGCTCCTTTGAAGGAGAGTAATGCCAATTTAACTACAGTCTTTGAGGGGGATAAAGGAAAAACTTTGTGGTCTTCTGTTGTCTATAATCATATGTCAGGACGGTTTGGTAAACCTGCTTTCTTTTCTTATAGATATAAAAAATTAAGGGTAGAGAAAATATGAAATGATTATAAGTTTATTTAAATCAGAAAGTGGTGGTGAATTCGTAAATAGTTCACTTATGCTCCAAAGGAAAGGTAAACTCTTTGTAGGATATTTTATTAAGGGGTGGGGCAATTTACGAATGGGATATATAAGAGATGAAACACCTGGATCATTTCGTAATACTGTAAATTTAGTAATTAATAAAATTTAGTAAGGAGATAAAGTAAATGGAAGTAAAAGAGCATACTACTCGTCGTGATGCAAGTGGTAATCCTATTTGTAATCGTTGTAACACCGCTATTACAGATCCTAATTTTCATATCATTATGTTCCACCCAGAACATCCATCAATCCAGATTGGACCTCTTCATGAAGACTGTATTCCTTTTATGAAGTTGTGTACCAAATGTTTTAAGCCATGCTCCCTCTTTACTGTAGAGTCTGGACTAAAAGATGAGGCAGTATATGTGAATGATGGTGCGTGGCTCTGCCTTGATTGTTCTGCTCATCTGGAAAAGTGTGATCATTGTAGTGGTGTGATTACATCTAATCCTATAGTAGTAGATGGAAAGAAGTTGTGTACCTCTTGTGCCAGTTCTCTTTCATTTAAATGCTTATGTTGTAATGAGCAGCATATGAAAGATAGTAGTACCCACGGGTATGCATTAAATGATGTAGATTCCCTCTTTATTGAGACTCACAAAGTTTTGTTTAAACATTTTAACAATAAAATTTGTATCAAATGTTTTGAAGAGCAAAAAGATAAGTTTCCTATTCGTAAGGTATTTAGGTGTAAGTGTTGTGGTAACATCTATGAATATGAGAATGAGAAAGATGATAGGACTTATTGTCCTTTGTGTAAGGTTAAGGGGAAGGTTCAGACTTGTCATATATGTAAGAAGAATAAGCATCAACTTAAGTTTACGGAAGACGGGGGGGTTAAATTATATTTCTGTATTGATTGTTTGAGTACAAAAGGCTTTTGTTCTAAATGTAAAACCTTTCATAAGGAAGATGATATTGTAGAGGTAGATGGGCTTTTCCTGAAGGGTAATTCTGCAAGCAGATCAATGGAAGATCAGCTTCTGAATCTTGCATCAGGTAAGATTGAAAAGATTACAACTGTGTGTAAGGAGTGTGCAGTCTCTTTTATACGATGCCCCGCTTGTTTCTCCCTTGTAGGAAAAATTATTAAGTATAAAGGACTTACTTACTGTACTTCATGTAAGAGTACTCTTAATGCATGTTCTGTGTGTGGTAAATTTCACATGCAGGAAAGTTCTTGCAGACCAAATACAGAGATTCTCTCCTACTCATATCGTCCAACTCCCTTTCTGATTTATGATCCTAAGGAAGTAATTAAGAAGAGTACTGTAATTATGGGGATTGAGAATGAAGTAACCTTTAATTCTTATCAAGATTCTGCTAATGCTCACACCTTAATTACTACCCGTTTTGGGGCAACAGAATTGTATGTGAAGGGGGATAGTAGTATTCGCGGGGAGCGGGGGTTTGAAATTGTTACTCACCCGATGAGTTTTGGTGGTATGAAAATGTTCCATTGGAATGATTTGTTCGATGGAATTAAGTATAAGAAGGATAGTTCTTGTGGAATGCATGTTCACATCAATCGTTCCTCCTTTAAGAGTAAGCTGCACCTCTTTAAGTTTACTAAGTTTATGAACTCCTGGGATAAATTGCGGAGGGATGTAGCGGGGAGAGATTGTGTATCTTACTCCCAGAAGATTGAGAAAAGTATTGCTGGTATTTGTACTGGTAAACAGAGGGTAGATCGGTATAGTATTGTAAACTTTCAACCCAAGCATACTATTGAGGTACGTATCTTTGCAGGGGCTACTACTGCACAAGAAATTCTCCGCAGGTTAGAGTTCCTCCATGCCCTCCACGAGTTCTCTTCTAGTACTCACATCTCTGCTACTCCCGAAGATTTTATTGCATGGGTAAAAACACAGAAAAGATTTACAAACTTTAATGGTTAATATATATTTAAGAAGATATAGTGGCTGCAGAGATAATAACCTTTATCTAAAAAAAGAAAATATAATAGGGAGATAGAAAGAATGTGTATACTTATTGTTAAAAAGGCTGGAGCAACCATCTCTGATACTGCGCTTGAAAGCTCTTACTATAGCAACCCCGATGGTTGGGGCTTTTCATATATTAATACAGATGACTTAGGGGTTAAGAAACTTCTGATTAAGAAGGGTCTTACAACCTTCTCTGATTTTCTTGATAAGTTTAGGAGGGCAGAGCAGAATGCTCCATCCAGTAATTTCCTTATTCACTTTCGTATCTCTACCAGTGGAGGCATAATTAAAGATAATTGTCACCCTTTTTATTTAGATGATACGATGGTCTTTGCTCATAATGGAGTCATAAGTACTATTACAAAAGCAGATTTAATAGGTAATGAGAATGATACTAGAGCATTCGGTCGTTTGTATCTCAAGCCTATTAAAGGATAACCCACTATTCTTTAATAATACATCTATTAATTTGTTGGTTGAGGGTTACTTGGGATGTTCTTATATGAAGAATAAGATTGCATTACTAACCATTGATAATGCAATCCATATTTTTGGGGAATCTCATGGTGAGTGGGTGGATAATATATGGTACTCAAATAACACTTATAAGAGTGGGAGGAAAGAGGGGAAGTGGTATAATACAGGAGTCTTTAAAGGGGGTAAGGATAATAAGAAGTATGCTTCTTACACTAAAGATGGGGTGTATGTTATTGATGAGAATGGTGTAGGAATTTGGCAGAAGGCTGAAGTTACTATTAGCAAAGATAACACTTGGACCATTCCACTTACCAGGGTATTTAGAAATTTTAAGACCAACACCATTAAAGAGGTCTTTGAAAATATAACTCATTATTGGGAGGATCAGTCAGGTGCTTATTATACAAAAGAGGATTTGGATGATCAAATTCTCACTCAATACTTGGAAGGACAAACTACATATTGTATGAGGTGTAATTTACTACTCTCTGATACAGAAATTATCTCTCGAAAAGGAGATTGTTATTGTTCTTATTGTAAGAGGGGTGCATATAAGATCATTGATGATATTTGTATTATTCCTAAAGATGAGGAAGGGAATGAGGCAGTTAAAAATTTCACTAATTGAGAGTCACTTTCCTGAGAATTCTTCTCTAACTTTAGTAGTTAGAAAACAGGGAGAAGATATAGGTCAAGTATTAGGAAATATATATGATAATGATCTTCTTTCAGAGGGGATATCTCACACAGTTCGTATCTATGGTTATGAAATACCTTTAATAAGATTACAGGTAAAGAGGTTAAAGTGAATGAGATTAGTTGAAATAGGATTATGTTTATACCCACCTTGGACTACTTCTGCAAATACTATAGTAGTCATTAGTAGTAAAGAGGGAAGGAAAGTAAACCATACCCAAGTAAAAGAAATATTAGATGGGGGAGTTCCTCCTTATACAAGTCCTGAAATGGAGCATACATGGATGCTTGATAAAGATCATCTTCTACTTAAAGTAGTTCCTTTAGTATGAGGATATTCTACTTTGAAGAAAGTACTCTTCCTATTCGTGCCTCTTTATGTATAGAGAAATCAAATGACTACTTCACTCTAAGTGATTCACTAGTATACCATACCAGACTACATAATGCTGAGACGTGGAGGTATCATTCAAGTCATAAAAAGGATAAGTATTTAGTTATAAGGAGAATTTAATATTATGCCGAGTAAAGAGTGCCCTAAATGCAGGGCTATGGGTCATGATAAAACTGGAGATCATCTTTATTTAATGAGGGATGGAGTTACGTGGGGTTGCTTTAAACCTTATCATGCACCATACATTGAGCGAGATAGTAAAGAGCAGACCATGCCCTCTTTAGAAACTATGGAAATGGTAGAACAGTATCCAATAGTTTCTTTTGAGTATAGAGGTATACCAGCAACAGTATACCAAAAGTTTGAAGTACGATATTCTGTGGATGAGGAGAGGGGAGAACCTGAGTTTTTATTTTATCCTATCTATGATGAAGAAGGTACCTCTATTATAGGGTTTCACCGAAGATCTTTGAAAGACAAGGCATTCAAGAATATAGGTGTGATTAGTGGGGTAGGTAAACAATTATTTGGTCAGAATAAATGTGCTACCTCTGGTAGAATGGTGGTAATTACAGAGGGGCATCAAGATATGTTGGCTGCATATCATATGCTTATTACTAAATACCATGACTTCATTCCTAATGTTGTCTCAACGAATAATGGCACTGGAGATATTAGTACAATAGCCAAGAATGTAAAGTGGCTTAAGTCCTTTTCTAAAGTAATTTTGTGTAAAGATAATGATGGACCAGGTGAAGCCTTCGCACATGATGTAAGTAAGTTGATTGGACCATCCCTACTTGTAACAAACATGAGTGAGAAGGATGCTAATGCAATGTTACTCAAAGGGAAGGATAAAGAATTTCTTTCAGCTATATTCTCTGCCTCTCACTATCTTCCAACTGATATAGTTCTTCCATCCCAGATTAGGAACCAAGTTAAAGAGGAGATTATAATTGAAAGAACATATCCATTTGAAAACCTCAATCGTTACACCTTTGGTATCTTTAAGAGACAACTTATTACAATTGGTGCTGGTGTCGGTACTGGCAAGTCTGTGTTTGTTGATGCTATTGTCCGCCATCTTATATTCAATTATAATGCAAAGGTAGCGATGTTCTCTCTGGAGGAACACCCATCTTATACTTTAAAGAAGTTAGTAGGTGGGATTTTAAATAAACCTATTCATATGCCAGGAGTAAGAGTAAATCATGAAGAAGTAGATCGTGTTATTGATTCATTTGATAATAGACTGTATTTGTATAACAGTCAAGGGTATAGAGATATAGATGATATTGAAAACAGTATTAGATACATGACTTCTATTGGTGTAGAATATTTCTTCATTGACCCACTAACTGCTTTAACTGCAGAGTTAAGTGCAACAGAAGCTAATGAGAAACTTAATAGTTTTTGTGCTATGCTTGGTGGTCTTGTTATTACACTTAACATTACAGTATTTCTTGTCACCCACTTAAATAATCCTAAGGTAGGGAAGGCTCATAGTGAGGGGGGGAGGGTTAGCGGGGAACAAGCCACTAGTAGTCGTGCTCCTTATCGTTGGTCCCACCTATTCTTAGGGTTAGAGAGAGATCAGCAAGCAGAAGAGGAAGAGGAAAAGAATACCCTCTATGTACGTATTATTAAGAATAGATTAATCGGGAAGACTGGTGTTATTAAGTTGAAATATGATCATGATACTAATAATTTAGTTGAACCACCAGAGGATGAGATATTTTAGAATGAAGAGAATAATGTATTGTAACTATAAGGTACCCGCTATAGAAGATTTGTCTTATATGAAAGGTATTTTTATTGCAAGAGACTCACCCCCAAACTCTTATCTAGGAATATTTCTTAGTAGAGAGAAGAGGGCGTGTACCTTCTTTGTTAGAAAGGAAAGGTCAGTGGAGTTAATAGTGAGGTGCTTATGAAATTAGTTAAGTGTATAAAAGAATCTTCTTTTGGAGAATGCCCCTTTTGTTTACAGTTGATGAGATTAATCCACTCAGATAAAAGTATAGTGGATTATAATAATGATATGGGTGAGTGTCCTAGTTGTAAAGAGGTTGTAATCTTTAAGATATTACCAATCTTCCACTTTGAGGAAGTTACATGAAGAAGACACTACTCTATATGAATCAAATATATCCAATGCCTTCTTCATTAAGAAGTTATAATAGTAGTATAGTCTTTGGTGTATTGGATACAAATGTAGAAGCACCCTTTCTCCATCGTTCTAGGAGATCTATAATCTACTTATTTTTAGCAGAGATGGAAAGAGTTCCTTTAAAGGTAATAGGGGTATGAGTATACTTTTAGCAGATTTAGAAACAAATGGGTTGGCTCTTGATGAGAACCTGCGGTTACACTGTCTTGTTACTAAAGACTGGGAGACAAAGGAGGTACAAAGATATGGACCGGAGGAGATTAAGAAGGGACTCCTTACATTATACAAAGTAGATCGTATTATATTCCACAATTTTATTGGTTTTGATTGGCGCGTTATCCTGCGACTCTTTCCTTTATGGCACTGTAATTCATATGATGATACATTAATTATGTCTCGTCTCTTATTCCCATATAGGAAAGGGAAGATACACAGCATTGAAAGTTATGGTGAGGAGTGTGGTATTCCTAAACCTGAGTATGAAGATTGGTCTACATATAGTGAAGCTATGTTATTCAGATGTGAACAAGATGTACATATACTTGATTATGTTTACACTAAGTGTATGAAGAAGGTAGAGGAATATCCCGAGTGGCGAGAGGCTTTTAAATTAGAGTACGAAGTAGCACGTATCCACTCTCATATTCAAGTACCAACAGGAGTAGTATTTAATGTGGAAGAAGCATTGAAATTAAGAGACAGTATTGATGGTCGTATGAAAAAATTAGAGGAGGAGATGAGGGTTGTCTTACCATATAGATGTGCTAAAGGAAATACGATAAACAAAATATTTAAAAAGGATGGTTCTTATTATGACTACGTTAATGAATACTTTCAATGAGAGGAGTCAAGTCTATGTACTACGTTTTAAGTATACAAATAAAAATCTTCACGAAGGGAATCTAGTTTCCTTTAAAAGAACAGATAATAAATTCTCATTTCTCTATATAGGTTCAAACAGAGGTTCTCATATAACAACTAATCCTCTAGTATCTGGAATCGTCCCAAATTATTGTATACCTTTATACATGGTTAAAGTATAAATGAGAACTATATATTTAATTGATAGAACTAATAATAAATTAAGTGGTTCTTTAGCTATTAAGCAGATAGGGTTACGAAGAGTAGACAGATTAAATTTCCAAGAGATTAATTATACATCAGGAGATAATTTTGTTAGATCTAGATACAACATGTTCTATTCACAATATTATACTAGATTAAAACTTAAAAAGATATGAAAATTTCAAGTGTTCTTATACTTAAAAATGGAGTGTCGAGTACTGAAACCGCAAATTCT
>Ga0209727_1002585_pt1 | contig 12516 bp, 32 predicted proteins | sample RifGroC1_FD_183995 | JGI IMG/M metagenome (GOLD analysis project Ga0209727, IMG submission 183995) | Groundwater microbial communities from Rifle, Colorado, USA - Groundwater C1 (SPAdes) (version 2) | ecosystem: Environmental > Aquatic > Deep subsurface > Groundwater | place: Rifle, Colorado...
TAACCTCTCTTAATATTAATTTTATAGGCAATGTAACCCCTAAGCAAGAAGAAATTTTATCTTCTCATAGAGGAGAGGCATATATTGATATTGATAATTCAAATGGAAGAACTATTTGTTCTAAAAGTTTTGATAATTTTAATATTAGAGAATTAAAAAAGATGATTAGTGAATGTTCTGTTAAAAAATGATATATTTCAAAAAAGAGGAAAGGCAGTTATTGTTGAAGAAGTATGTAGGTAATGGTTTATCCTATGATGAGGCAGATTTCCAATTAAAGAGGAATATAAAAGACTTAAATGATATTATGGACAGATTAAGAAAGAAAAAGAAGTCGGAATTGGATATACAAGAAGTTTTTGCTCGTGAATTTGACAAACTGATTAATGCTTGATTTGACAATATTGTCATAAAATAAAAAAATATGACAAAATCTATATTCTAAAAAAACATAGATTTGTCAAAAAAAAGAAAGGGAAAAAAAGAAAAAAATAATCAACCACCCTTTACTTTACTTTGGGCTGTAACACTTTGAACTTTCTCTCCATTCTCTCCAAAAACACCTTTCCAATTTTCTTTTGGAACTTCTTTTGTTAGTGTTTCAGTTGTATTATCTGTGTGTTCGATAGTCGCCCATTTGCCCTCTCCAATCTGCTCATTAACTTTTTCAGCAATATTATTGCTCGGAACAAGCTGTGTATCGTGTCCTCTTGGTGATTCGATAAGCAATTCAATCATTCTTGTTTTGTTTTCCATTTTAGTTATTTCCCCCTTTCAAATAATAGTAAATTAATAGTATTTTCATATTCAAATTCTCATTAAAATTTTATAATTCTTTTCTCCTCGTAAATAATTTAAGAGCATTTGTATTGCTATCGCAGAAGAAATTAAATAAGATTTTTGTATAATTGCTCTTTCAGTATCGTATTCTCTTTGACAACTACCTGAATTTTTGTCAGTAACATCAAGAGTTTCCAAATCATCTTTTAAATTTGTTTTTTGAAAAGCCATAACCATTCTCCCTTCGGAACGAAAATCCAAATAGTCTTTATTATTCTTATGACAGAACTCAAAAATTAATTTTCTTGTTTCCATATTATCTACACAAGACAGAATTAAATCATAACCCTCTAAATCTTTTTCAGTTTCAATTCTTTTATTTAAAGGATTAACAACCATTTCATCTCTATATCTTTTAGCTAAGACTTCTGCTTTATTTTCTCCTAAATCATCTATTGTAAAATTTTGATATTTGAGATTTTTCTCCTCTATCAAGTCATTATCTGCGATAAAAAAATGAGTTTCCAAATCAATCTGCTCTTGCCTGACACTATCAGCAATAAACTTTATAGTGTTGCTACCAACACCACCACAACCACAAATTAATATCTTTTTCATTTTTTGTTCTCCAAATTTTTAAGTTCTTCAAATAAAGCATTTCTTTTCTTTTCACATTTAGGACAAATTCTTAAATTGCCTCTTGAACTTATATACCAACAATCCCCATTAAGATTTAACTTCTTTCCACAACCCCTAAAGTTTTTTAAGTCTATTTCAATTTGCTCTTTTGTTCTTTCCATTAAGCCACCACGAAGTCGTTTTCATCAACATCTTCAAAATCTTCTTCATCTTGTTCTTGTGAAATCTGCAAGGTATGAATTTCTGCCTTTACATCATTATCATTATACAAAAACAAAATCCTTTTAGCGATATAATCTTGTTTAAGTGCCTCATCATTTCTTGCAGATTTGTCATCAACAATACATACATATCTTGCTTTCTTAACTTCATCTTTATTTTGCAGTTCCCAAACTTTTAAATCACTTCCGATAAAATAAACTTTCTTGCTCTTGCCCTGCACAACCCAACCCTTAACATTTTGAAAAGTCATAGTTTCTGCCTTTGAAATCCTAATTGCATTTTCTACAAACTGCTTACTTCTTTCTATCCTATTAAGATTTTCAATCTTACATTCTTTAATTATCTCCCCTATTTCCTGCGGAGAAATGCCCTCTAATGATTTATACAGCAGTTTTATAGCCCTGTTAAGCATATTTCCATAGTATCTTGAAGTATCAATCTCTTTTTCTAAATCAAAGAGAGCATTAATATCTTTAACCCTAAATTCTTTTCCAATTATTTCAGCATAGACTTTTTTATCTTTCATTTTTAGAGGCAAAGTCATAATACTCTCGCCTCTTTCTTTTTCAGTTATCAAACAATTATCTTCATCAGCACTTATTTTAAGAGTGAATATAAGCCCATTATTGAGAGCATTTTTTAATCTTAAACTAACTCGGCTAACTTCTTCAAGAAATTTATTATAACTCTCGGTGTCCGAATAAATTATTGCTTTCTGCATTATTCTTTCAATCTCATCACTTCTTACTTTATACAAGCCATTAACATAGAAATTTTTATTTCTTTTCTTGACTTCAACCCTAACATTTCCTATGGAGAAATTTATTGGTTTTGTGAGATTAACTCTTTCTATTTTTGTCCTGTAATCAAATTCTTCTTTTTCCTTGAGAGTGAAAGATACATATTCAAAATAAAGGTTTTGAAAAACAAGATTATCTCGATATAAAATATTACTATTGGATATATAATTCAAAATGTTTTCTGATTTGAGGGTTACCCCATTATAAGTTATTCTATCTTTCTTTAGAGTGATACCACTTCTGCAAAGTTCCCCTTTCTGAAATTGCTCTCTAACCTTTTTTCTTGCTATTTCTTTTGCTTGTTCCTGACTATCATCTCTTTTTGCTTTTAAAATTTCAATTCTTAAACTATCCCTTACTTGATTATAAATATCTTTTGTCAGCATAACATTCTTTCTTTCTTGATTAGTTAATTTATTCTTAATAAGTTCTAATTCCTGAACAGAAATATTACCGAGCAAATCATCACTACAAACCCAAACTTCTTTTTCATATTCAAAATATATTTCCCTACCTACATCAACATAATCATATTTTTCATCATTTGGTTTATATGTTTTTATGCTTAACTTAACACCCCTGCAGTTTTCAGTTGTAACTTGCTTAAAAAATCCATTATGCACTTTTTCAAATTCTTCATTCTCTTGGATTATTGCTAAACGATAAGTGTTCCATTCAAAAACTTTTACGATTGTAGGAACATTAACTCTTAACTTATCATTCAACTTGAAATCATAATCTTTTTCAAATAACCAATAAATCGCTTTAAGTTGTTCTTCTATTAGAACTTTTTTTTGTTCCTTAAATTTATCTCTTATTTTATCATCATATCCCTGATATTCTAAATCATAGATTTCATCTGCTAATAATTTTGGGTATTCATCAGATAATCTTTTGAGAAAACACTCTTTCAACTGCTTTAAGTTCCTTGCAGTATGTTTTATTGTCATATCTAAAGCCCTATATCGTAAAATTGAATGAAGTGTATAAATCTCCTGTGGAAGTTCATCAAAATTAACAAGAGTTTTTAATAAAATTCTTGTGTTTGGTTTTATCTTTACACATTTATATTCTTTGATAAAAATATCCTGCTTTTTGCTATCGTGATTAATACCTATTACTTTCCCATTCTTAACTGCCTTTATAGAGATACCACTTCTTTCAGTATGGCTAACCTCATCAGCAATATTTTTAAATTCCTCATCTGTAATTTCTAAATTATACAGACTATTCATAACACTTAATTGTTCAATATCCATTTTAGTTTAGACTTAATAAACCTAATTTTTTTAGACTTTCATAAATATTATGAAGTTTAATATGACAAGAATGACATACATCTAATAGGTTATCATCTGAATTATGTTTAGTATTTACATCTAAATGATGAACTTCAATATCAGTATTAAGACAGAAATAACATATTCCTTTTTTGTTTTTTGCACTACTTTTATTTCTATGGGCAATATAATTTTTATGCAGATTTAACCTTTTACGATAATTATAGAATGTAGCACGACACCCATAACCACCCTCAATAAATTTTTTCTCTTGTTGAAGAATAGATGATGTTTTATCTTCTTCATACATTTTTTTTATGTAATTAGCAATTTTTAAGTCCATTTTATTTAGATTTAATAATTTTATACTTTATAAAGTTTTTTCTTTAAATTATAGAATGAGGCACGACAACCATAGCCCATTTCAATAAATTCTTTTTCTGCCTCTTTAACAACAGGATATTTTTTAAGCAGTTCTTCAACAATCTTTAATCTTTCATCATTAACAATTATCTCTTTTGCTAATTTTTCCCAACTTGTTTCATCAAATCTATACATCTCATAGACTAAAAATAGTAACCTCAAATTAAGATTTTTTGTGCAAATTCCTGTATTATCCTTAATCCATTTTGCGATTGATAATCTTTCTTGTAGGTTTAAATCTTTATAGTCCGATTTTGCTAATTCAAAGAGAATTTTTATTTTATCTTTATAACTCAACTTCAATTCAAAGTTTAAAATTCTGCTTTGGACTGCCTTAAAATTTGGATTATTGTCGCTTGGTATTGAGTTTAAAATAATTGTTATTGTTCCATTAAAGACAAATTTAGATGGAACTCGTAACTTGTCGCTTGTGGTGTGATATTGAACTATCTTGCTATTATCAGAAAGACAAGACTTCAAGAGATTTAGGTTGTTCTCGTTATCAAGGATATTTATGTCGTCAAGAATTAGATTGTCGTCTTTAAATTGGTATAGTATATGGAAAAGTTCTAACGAAGTAATATGCCCACTTATTATTTTAAAAGTTTTTCCTACTTCCCTAAAAGCCCTAATCACACTAAAAGTTTTTCCTAAACCACTTTCTCCATAAAGTAATAGTCCTCTAACATTACCATTAGCAACCATTTTTGCAAATTGCCTTGTAGTGAAAAATAAATCTTCTAAAATCTGTGTTGTTTGCTCATTCTCAATTTTTTCTAAAACCTTATTAAACTCTTGCTCGGCAATTTCTTCCTGTTCATCTAATTGTTGTTTTAAAAGATGATTATATTTCTCCTGTTTGCTTTTTATTTGTTTTAGTTCAACTGCAATATTTCTCAATTCAATCCCATACTGAACTTTAACAAAGTCATAAAGATTTTCAATATTGGAATTTTCATCAGCACTATTTAGGTCTAATAAATCTGTTTCAACTTTGACTTTCTCTAATTTCTTCAAAAATTCTTCCCACTCATTTTTCTCAATATTCTTAAATCTGTTTTTCAATTCTTGCATTTCAATATCCTAAATTATCCTATTTTAACCTATGTAATTTGGAGAGTAATTTCTCTCCCAAATTACAACTTCTCGGATTTCTTTAACTTGCTTTTTGAGATTACTCACTCGTTTCTTCAAGTTCCTTATTTCCTGTTTCGTTTTCTGCATTTTCAACTTCAACTTTAACCTCTTGTGCCTGTGGATTTACTTTTTTTGATGTTTCCTCATCATCACATCTATTTGCTATGATTGTATTGAGTTCTATTTTGTTATTGATAAACTGCATTTTCATAGGACAATCTTCTCCGACAAAAACATTAACCTTTCGGCTAATTCTCAAACCTTTGAGAGCAGTAATCATCAATTCATTTGTAAAATTGCTTGAACAACCCTCTCCTACTACATAAGCCATAAGCCCTGCCTTTGTCGGCTTGATATTAACTGCAACTGCTTTTCCCTCTTTGCTATTGCATTTAATTATTGTTTCATCATTCTTTCCTATGCCTATGCTCAAACTCTCATTTATCAAGGACATATCTTTTATTGTGTTCCTTAAATCCAAACTATTGAACTCTATCGCTTTTTTGAAATCAATCACAACATCTTTATTTTCTTCTCCTGTGTTTAATAGAGGAAGAATAAAATATTGTTCCCTATCCCCATTTGTTCCCATTATCCTTATATTGCTATCTATCTCCAATTCAATAGTATCAGCAGTAATTCTTCTTACCACATCTAATAAGTCGCTTACTTTCAAGGTAGCCAAAAATTCGTGAGGATTAATCTTGTAATCCCTGAACTCATCTTTGCCTATTGAAAGATTAGACATTATAGTCTTGCTTGGATTAATACCATAGATTTTTATTCCCTCATTTGCTATTTTTATGTTTGCCTCATCAAGAAATGCAACACTTTCTATTGCTAATAATTTGCTTTTACTAATTTTAGCACTTAACATTTTAGTAGTCAATATAAGTAGTTTTCCTATGCTGTTTGATATTATTTTCTATCCTTTCTTCTCTTGTTTCATTCCCAAGAGGCACATAGGTTAAACCTTTAAGTCGCTTTTCTGCTTTTTCTACTTCTTCTTTTCCATACTTTTCTTCCAAATATTTTTTACTCATTTTATTTTTTTCCCCCTTTCAATTTTTTCTCTTTATCAATTCCACCATAGAATACATAATGACATTCACAAGAACATCTATATCCTAATTGGTGTTTTTTTCTGCATTTTTCACACATTTTTATCTCCTATCTCAAATTAAATTCTTTTTCTTTTAATTCAGGATTAACAATTAATTCCTCAACATTCCAAGCACTCGCACAATTAAAATCAGAATTTATCTCGCATAACTCTTTCATCTGTTGGCTTATTTCTAAAATTTTATATTTTCTGCTAAAAGTAAATTGGTTAATTATTTTATCCATATTATCTATTGTTAAAACTTTTCTATTGATTTCCATTTTTAAGCCCTCACAGGTTGAATTAACTTTTTACCTATCATATCCAACCATTTAATTTTTATTTGCTCTCCAATATTAAAATTCTGTGTGTTAGGTATTTGCACTTCTACCTTTATGCTCTCATCATCAACAAGAAAGCCAAAGACTTTTATACCTTTATCATTCTGCTCGGTTTTTTCAACTCGGACAATTCCACTCTTATAATTTTTTATTTTTATCTGATTTTTTGTTCTCTTTCCTAACTCATAGAGAGAATTTGGATTTTTAAGCACACTTCCCTCTAAATTTTCAGCGATTACCCTATCCCATAATTCAGCAAAGTTATAATTTTTTGCAATCTTAACCCTATCGCTTTCTTGTATCTGCAATAATTTATTATATCTTTCTGAATAAGGTTTATTAACCATAGTTTCGCCATTAATTTTAAGCACATCAAAGATAACAATAGTAACAGGATATTTTTTTATTGTATTTTCATCTTTTATACTTCTACTGCGAATTTGAATACCTGCTTGAATTAATTTTTTGTTATCATCATATTCATTATAGAAATGAGATTTACCTTTCTCATCTGCTAAAATTATTTCACAATCAAATAATGCCTCTTGCATATTTGGAAAAATAACTTCTTGCAGTTCAGGGTATAAATGGAATGTAGGTAAGTTGTTTCTATTTCTCACAGCAGTTATTTTATTATTCTTAACACTTATTAGGTTTCTTTCTCCATTTTCTTTGATTTCTGCATACCAATCTTTATAATTAGTATCCACAAATTCAAAAAGTTTTTCTTTGTCTTGTAGGACTTCCATAGGCATAGATTGTTCTGTTAGCAACATAGCAATTTGATTTTCCATTTTATTCATAACTTTTGACTTCCAATTTAAGTTTTTCGTAAAGATTTGTTCTTTGATAGTAACTATCTAATTTGACTATTTCATCAAGTCGTTTAAACAATTCATCATAATTAATTTTTATTAGTTTTACCATTTTAACCCCTTACTAAAATTTTTAATAGTTTTTTCTTTTGTTCAGGTGTTCTTTCAGGTATTATATCAATCTCTACCACATCATCTTTAAATTTGGTTAAGACTTCTTCAAAGTCGCCTCTAACACCAAACAAAACAACATCATTTTTCCAAGCAGTTAAATATCCCTCTTGCATTTTAAAACCACTTCCAGCACAAAAGCCGAATTTAAGAGTTTTCCTTTCTTCATTAAGCAACTTTTTTAATCTATCATTCTCAACAAATACTTTATAGATAACTCTTTCAGTAGCCCTATAAACTGCCGAATTATCATCAATAATTTCTATCTCATCAGATTTAACCTCTTTTGTAGGAGAGAATTTATTTAATAAAAATACTTCGCCCTCAACTTCTACTTTTTTTAGTGCCTGTGATACTTCTATGCCTTGTTCGTTCTCAAAATGCCCTCTTGTCGCAGTTCCACTAATCCACTTTAAAGGTTTTCCCTCACTATCAACACTTTCATATTCCCTGTCTTTAAAAGATATTGGTGAAATATTTATTGTTCCATAACCCTCTAAATTAATTTCTCTTGTCATTTTTTAGTTCTCCATTATTTTTTTAATTACTTTGTAATCATCAGGCGAAATAGTAATCCAATCAATATATGTAATTCCATTAACTTCTTCTTCAAATTCTATTAAGAGATTGCCTCTCACTTTTTCAATTCTTCTTATTTTATTTGTATTATCCATTTTTAATATCCTACTGCCTCTAAATTTCTCGCTACAAATTGATTTATTAGTTCGCTTTCGTTCCACTCATCTAATTCATCTTGACTAAATGTATCACAGGCAAACTTTTTTAGTCTTTCAAAAAGTTCATCATCAAAAAATATGTATTCCATTATTCCCTCAACTCGCAGTATTTTTTAAATTCATTTCTGCAATATTCAGTAAATTCATCTTCTTTTTCTACTGCAAATTCTTTAACTAAATCTGATTTGTTATCACTTAACCAATCAGAATAATAATCCTCATCATAAGTTTTTACCATTTTTTAGTTCTCCTTTAAACCCTCTCTACAACTCTCGCATAAATTTGCCTGTTCTCCATTATCAATTTTGGTTTTTGAGAGTTCTTCTTCATCAAACCATTCAGAACAAAACTCACACTTTTTTAAGCCCTGTTCTTCTCTTTTTTCATCTTGTCTTTCTCTCCACCTATCCATTTCAATATCCAATAAAAAATCTTCCTGTTGTGATGTAATTTGTGTTTCCATTTTATACCTTGACAATTATTTCTTTATGATTAAAACTTACCTTGCTTACATCTTCCCAAATCATTCTACCATTATTTGTAACATAAGCCAAAATATTGGGTAAGTTGTTGTCTTTAATAAAATCCTTAAAGTAAAATTCAAATTCTTTTTTCTCATAACCTAATTTAACTAAATCATAGATAATAGTAGCAAAGAAATGTGTAGCCCTGTAATCTAATGGAGATAGAGGCATTAAGGTATTTTCTTCTGTTTGTGTGACTTCTCTAACCCTGCCGAAACATAAGGGTTTTCTCATCTTTTGTAAATTTTCAGTTTCCATTATTTTCCACCCAATTTGTAATAAATACTTTCTGCAATTTCTCTTTCTATAAAATAATCCTCATAAATCCAAATCTTAATATAAAAATCTAATGCGTGAAAGGTATCTACTTTTTGCAGTTCATATTGAAAGTTTTTTTCCATTTTTAAGCCCTCATAATAGGAGATAATTCCTGTTCAAAAAACTCAATCTCCATAATTTTATCTTTTGCTTTTCTTGTTTCTTCTTTTTCCAAATCAAAAGGGAGAGAGGCAAATCTTATAAGTTCTATAAATTCCTTAACCCTTTGTTTTTGTTTTCCTAACTGCTCTAATTCATCTGAATAATCCATTTTTAATTTTCTCCCCATTCTATAATCTGTATTCTCATATTGTCGGTGTTAGTTCCACTCTCAATCATTTTTATTAAGTCTATTTTTTCCATAGTCATTAAAAGACTTCTGAATTTTATCCTAACTTCCTCACTATTGGCTTTTTGTTCCCAATACTCTATAAATTGACTACTCATTTTTTAACACCTTTTTTATTTTTGAAATAAAAACATCTAAAGGAATTTCATAACTTTTATCTTCTATCGTTAATTGAATTATAGGTATATCTATCGGCTTAAATACACCCCAATTTTCAGTAGTCTTTATTCCTATTTCAAAATCTTTTAAGAATAAATTGATATTAGAAATATCTGTAATCATTTTTGTAGTTCTCTTTGTTTGTGTTTTTATATTTATCATTTTAGTAATAATTTTTACCCCAATAATCTCTTTGGTTATAATCTCGCAGTTCTATTAAGATGTCCTGTTCTTCCATAGAGAGATTTTTTATTTGAGATTGTTTAATCATAGCCCAATCCTCGCATATTTCAGTAGCCATTATTCTTTTACATTAAAAGGCATATCAAGAGTTTTTATTGAATATCTTTTATCTTCAATAACTTTTATGAGGTGTTTTTCATCTCGGATAGTCATAAAGTATTTTAACTCAAGTAACATCTTTCCTATTTGAACTAAAACTATTTTATTATCATCAGTTATTAACTTATTAGATAAGGGATTTATTTTCATCTTATAATTTTCCCCTGTCAATCATTAAGCCGACTTTCGCCAACCCTTTAAGGTTAGTGTCTATTGAGGTGGTTAATATTAAACCCCCACCTTTGATGTATTTTAAATGTGTTTTCATTTTAAGATTATTATGCCCTTTACTTCAAGATAATTTAAAGTAGCATTAATACTTTCTTGCTCGGTAGCCCTGTCCAATAGACTACTTTTAGGCAATCCCCATTTTTTATTGCTCTTTAATCTCGGATAGCACAAGCCCTCTTTTTCAAATTGCTTTTTTATATCTTGATTTTTAAATATTATTTTCATTTTTTAACCTCTTGCAGATAATAAGTAAATCCTGTGATAAACTCATCTTTCATTATTTGGTTATACATTTTCATAACATCATCTTTTGAGATATAAACCTCATTCTTTTTTAAGTTATGTTCTGTAAAATCTTTTAAACAATACTTTTTAACCATTTTATTTAAAAGCCCTGTCGTTTCTTTGTATTTGATTTTCAAGAATTTCTTTTATAGGATATTCTATCCAAGATTGAAACCATAAATCAAAACTTTCCCTGCTCTCAAAAGGAAAAACAACACTATCTTTTAATTTGGTTATTTTATTTAATGTTTCTACTTCTTTGTTTTTTAGGTAAGCCATTTTATTTTTTCTCCAAGATTTTTAAAAACTCTTTTGCAGTAGGGGTATTCAAAACAGAAATATCTTTTTTATACTCTTTTTGTTTCCTTGCCTTAAATTCCTCTAATGTTTCGCCCTTATTTTTGTTTAAGTCATAACTACTTGTTAATCTGTAACTTTTCCAATAACCTAAATTTCTTTGCTCTATCGCTTTAACATCTTTTTCTAATAATGCTTTAAGAGGCACATAAAGAGAATTTTTCCCTATGGTTAAATAAATCTCATAATCCTCAATTTTAGAATATTCTAATCCATAGATAGCCCATTTAAATTTATTAAACCACTTAAACTTTTTCTCCAAGAGAGGTTTTATTATCTTTGGGTGTTGTAGCCCTTGATAATTGCCTATAACCCTGTAAGTGATTACCTGCCCTGTTTTGTAGCCCTCAAATTGTATATGTTGCCCATCTACGACTTTATCAGTATAGACTTTTATATAATTGCTCGTATGAAAGTCTTTAACTAATTCTTTTACTTGCAGATGTTGGGGTATTTGTTGAAAGTCTTGTTTGGTTGTTAAATCTCTTATGGTTAATTTGCTCTTTTTAAGTGCCTGTTCTATTTCTGCTCTTGAAAAGACTTTTAAAAGTTCGTCTTTGCAGTTTAGCCAATTCATTAAAGGTATTTGTGTTTCCATTTTTACCATTCTTGAATATTATTATTTCTTAACTGCTCTAATAATTGCAGTTCTTCAACTTCCAAGTATTCTGTTTCTATTTGTTGTTCGTTTGTCATCTTTTAGTTTTCTTTTTTAACAAAAGTTCTATTTTTTGCTAATTCTACTCTAAACCCCCTTTGTGTGAAATTATGGGTTTTCTCTTGTAGAGATAGCCCTTTATTTGCCCATTGTTTTAAATGTGTCGGGGTAGTAGGCAAAACTAAGTCCTCGAACCATTCTTTTATTTGTGTCATTTTGTTTATTTTTTTCCTCTCAAAAGTTTATTTTGAGAATAATGTAACCACCAATGACAATTTGGACAAATTATGTCGCATTTACTAATCTCTTTTTCAACAATAATCCATTCTTTTCTTGCTATTGTTTCTACTGATAAATCAAAACTTTTTTCTTCGGGGTTTCTATGATGAAATTGTAATATTTCGGGGTGTTCATTCCATTTACATACAGAACAACCACTATTTTTTTTGATAGATAAAACTCTTAATGAGATTTCATCTATTTTTTTTCTCCAATTTCTTTTAATCCTTTCTTTAGTAGCTGGACTTTTTATTTTAGTTCTATCTCTAATTCTCCTATTTTCCCTGACATAATCTCTTTTTTCATATTCTTTACGATAATTTTTTAAATATAATCTTCTTTTTTCGCTTTGCTCTCTTGCTTTCCAATACCCCTTTCTATGAGTGTTTTTATACTTTGGTTTCTTGTCTAAATCTTGTTTTTCAGTTTCCATTTTTTAACCTCTTGTTTATTTTTTGAATATCCCTTTGATATATTATCAAAAGGGGAGAAGTCGCCCTGTTCCTCTTTTTGAACAGATGAAGTATGACTTAAAGTAGATAAAAAACTCTTGCCTGTGCCTTCCTG